>Ga0265297_10008350_pt1 | contig 13843 bp, 15 predicted proteins | sample Munlanlwell13791_FD_192502 | JGI IMG/M metagenome (GOLD analysis project Ga0265297, IMG submission 192502) | Leachate microbial communities from a municipal landfill in Southern Ontario, Canada - Leachate well 137-91 | ecosystem: Engineered > Solid waste > Landfill > Unclassified | place... | reverse complement strand
TTTATCCGCTGGGCTTCGCCGCCCGAAAGAGTAGTAGCGTTCTGCCCCAGTTTCACGTAGCCCAGGCCGATTTCTTTCATGATTTTGAGTTTTTCCGAAATCGAATAAATGTCCTCGAAGAAATCCAGGCCTTCTTCCACGGTCAGGTCCAGCACGTCGGCCACGTTTTTGCCCTTGTATTTTACCTCCAGGGTTTCGCGGTTGAATCTTTTGCCCTTACAGACCTCGCATTTGACCAGAATCGGCGGCAGGAAATGCATTTCAATCAAAGTATGCCCCGCGCCCTCGCAGGCCTCGCAGCGGCCTCCTTTGACGTTGAAGGAAAAGCGGTTTTTGCCGTAGCCCCGCATCCGGGATTCCTCGAGCGAGGCGTAAAAATCCCTGATGGGCGCGAAAACGCCGGTATAAGTCGCCGGGTTGGAACGGGGCGTGCGCCCTATGGGGCTCTGGGTTATTTCCACGATTCTTTTAAGGTATTCAACGCCCGTGATTTTGGAAACGTTTTCCAGGGGTTCGTTGAAGTGGTAAAGAATCCGGACGATGTTTTTATAAAAAGTTTCAAGCAATGAAGATTTTCCGCTGCCGGAAACGCCGGTGATGGCGATCAGTTTCCTCAAGGGGATTTCCACATTGATGTTTTTCAGATTATTCAGCCGGGCGCCGATGATTTTTATTTTTTCGAGGGCCGGTTTCCGGTGCTGGGGCTCGGCGACTTCCGCTTCGCCTCTTAAATAATCCAAGGTCAAGGATTCCGCGTTTTTATCGGCGAGCAGTTCGCTGGTTTTTCCGGCTACGACGATTTCGCCGCCGTGCGTGCCGGCGCCCGGCCCCAAATCCACCAGGTAATCGGATTCGTTGATGGTTTTTTCGTCGTGCTCAACCACCACCACCGTGTTGCTCAAGTCCCGCAAACTTTTTAGGGTTTTAATCAGTTTGTCGGTGTCGCGTTCGTGCAGCCCGATGGTCGGTTCATCAAGAACGTATAAAGTATTGGAAAGTTTGGAACCGATTTGGCTTGATAATCTTATTCTTTGGGCTTCGCCGCCCGACAATGTCGAGGCCTCGCGGTTTAAGGCGATGTAATCCAAACCCACTTCAAGCAGGAATTCCAAACGCGAGATTATTTCTTTGGCGACGTTGGCGGCAATGGCTTTTTCTTTTTCGTTGAATTTCGATTCCAGGTCAATGAAGAATTCATAAGCGTCTTCAATGGTCAGGGCAATCACTTCCCAGATGTTTTTGGCCTTAATTTTGACGGCCAGGGCTTCGGGCTTCAATCTTTTGCCTTTGCACTCGGGGCAGGTTTCGTCGGAAAACAAACTTTCTTTGCCCAGGCCGTGACAGGCGGGGCAGGCGCCGTAAGGGCTGTTGAAAGAAAAAAGCCGGGGTTCGATTTCGCCGAATGAAAATCCGTCATCCGGGCAGCTCCATCGTGAAGAATATAAAACTTCTATAGAGGGCTTTGTTGAATAGATGACATTAACCACTCCTTCGCTGTAATTCAAAGCCGTTTCGATGGCTTCAAAAATCCGGCTGGAATCGGAAACCAGCGGCTTGTCAATGACTATTTCAATGGTGTGGGCCTCGTAGCGGGGCAGTTTGATTTTATCGTGCAAAGAATACATTTCTTTATCAATCCGGACCTGGGAAAATCCTTTGCTCAAGAAATCGTATAAAAGCTGGTAATATTCTCCTTTTCTTCCCAGGACAACCGGGGCCAGGATGGTGATATGTTTAGCTTTTAGTTCTTTAGTTTTTTCAGTTATTAGATTAAACATTTCCTCCGGCGACAATTTTTTGATTTCTTTGCCGCATTTGGGGCAGTGCGGCTTGCCGATGCGCGCGAAAAGCACCCGGAGATAATCGTAGATTTCCGTCAGGGTGGCCACGATGGAGCGGGGATTGTGCGACAGCGCTTTCTGGTTGATGGCGATGGCGGGAGAGAGGCCGTCGATGCTTTCAACGTCGGGCCGGTCCATCTGGCCCAGGAATTGCCGGGCGTAAGGGGAAAGCGATTCGATGTATCTCCGCTGGCCCTCGGCGAATAAAGTGTCGAAAGCCAAAGACGACTTGCCGCTGCCCGACAAGCCGGTGAAAACTATCAGTTTGTTTTTGGGCAGTTCCAAATTTATGTTTTTCAGATTGTGGATTTTCGCCCCTTTGATGATTATTTTTTCTTCTTTCATCCCGGTAGTAGAAACTCGATAATTATTTGTAATAATTTGACCTTTTAGTAATCATTGATTTCTGTTTTTGTCCGGTTTTAGTAAAAACTTTCGATTCGCCTTCGGCGAATCAAATCGAGTTTTCACTACCGGGTCATATGTTTATAACAGTTCTTCTTTTTCTATCAGTTCCCTGATATCGCTTTTAATGCTTTTTGGCCGGAGTTTGTGTTTTTTGTTGAAAGCCGCCTGGGTTTTCCTGCGGCGCCCGGCTTCTTTCATGGCCCGGGATATCGAACCGGTCATTATGTCGGCGTATAAAATGATTTTCCCTTTCACGTTTCTGGCCGCCCGGCCCATCAGCTGGATCAAAGAAGTTTCGCTCCGCAAGAATCCTTCGCGGTCGGCGTCGAGAATGGCCACAATGGAAACTTCGGGCAAATCCAGCCCTTCCCGCAACAGGTTGACCCCGATCAAAACATCAAATACTCCTTTTCGGAAATCCGTCAGGATCCGGGTCCGGTCCAAAGTTTTGGTTTCCGAATGCATGTAATTGGCTTTAATGTTTTTCTCGCTTGTTAGATATTCGGTCAGCTCTTCGGCGGTTTTTTTGGTCAGGGTATTAACCAAAACTCTTTCGTTTTTCGCGGCCGCCATTTTTATTTCTTTGATAATGTCGTCAATCTGGCTTTGGTTTTTCGTTTTGTCGAAAACCGGCCGGATTTCGATTTCCGGGTCAACGAGGTAAGTCGGCCTAATGATTTGTTCAACGACCCGGGCCGAGTTTTTGAGCTCGTAATCCGAAGGCGTGGCCGAGGTGAAAACTATCGGGCCGGTTCTTTTCAAAAACTCTTCGAATTTCAGAGGCCGGTTATCGATGGCCGAGGGCAGGCGGAAGCCGTATTCAATCAGGGTTTCTTTCCGGGCTTTGTCGCCTTCATACATCCCCCTTATCTGGGGCACGCTGATGTGGGATTCGTCAATAATGGTCAGGAAATCCGGCTGGCCGTTTTTGTAGGGGAAATAGGAAAGCAGAGTTTCGGGCGGCTGGCCGGCCAGTTTGCCGCTTAAATGCCTGGAATAATTTTCCACGCCGTGGCAATAACCCAGGGTTTTTATCATGGTCAAATCGTTTTTCGTTTTCCGCTGCAATCTCTCGGCTTCAAGAAGCAGTTTTTCTTTTTCGAAAAATCTCACTCTTTCCGCCAGTTCCTTTTCTATTTCTTTGATGGCTTTTTCCCTTTCCGGTTCGGTACTGATGAAATGTTTCAGCGGGAAAATCACCAGTTCGTTCTCACGGAATTTTATTTTCCGGGTTATGTGGTCAATCACCGAAAGTTGTTTGATTTTCTGGTCTTCAAGTTCAATCCGGTAAATCACTTCGCCCGAAGCGGGGATTAATTCGAAAATATCAGCCCTTACCCGGAAAAATCCCCGTTTGAGGTCGGAATTGGTCCGCTGAAAATGGATTTTCACCAGCTGCCGGGTCAGGTCGTTGCGGGTGATTATTTTTCCGGTCTCGAGATGAATCGCCGAACCGAAATAATTCAAAGGCACGCCGAGGTTATAAATACAGGAAACCGAAGCGACGACAATCACGTCTTTTCTTTTCATCAGGGCTGAAGTGGCCAAGTGTCTTAGCCGGTCGATTTCTTCGTTGATGACCGCCTCTTTTTCGATGTAGGTGTCGGTGATGGGCAAATAGGCCTCGGGCTGGTAATAATCGTAATAGGAAACGAAATAACACACCGTGTTTTCCGGGAAAAAAGTTTTGTATTCGCGGTAAAGCTGGGCCGCCAGGGTTTTGTTGGGGGATATGACTAAAGTCGGTTTCCCGATACGGGAAATAACATTAGCCATTGTAAAAGTTTTCCCGCTGCCGGTCACGCCCAAAAGCGTCTGGAATCTTTCATTGTTTTTGAGCCCTTCAGTCAGTTGTTTAATCGCTTGCGGCTGGTCTCCGGCTGGTTTAAAAGGTGATTTAAGTTTGAACATGTTTATAGTTTTTGTTTTTTAAGTAGTTTTTTAGTTTTTAAGTAATTTAGTAGTTAAGTAGCGTCTCTAAACGCCAAAATTTCCCTCGGTTTGACCCTAAGGGTGCCTGTATATTAACAGAGAGGAAGAAAAAGTAAAGGAAGGCAGATTTTAACTGCTAAAATTGAAAAAACCGCTAAAAAGCGATAGGATTAATGCATATACGTACGGATTTACGTAAATAGGTACGTAAACAAAATATGGATATTCCGCAAAACATTAAAAACAAATTTATGGTTAGGAGTGATTATCTGGAATGGCTTAATCAAGAAACGGTCATTTTTGCGTACTTGGATTTAACCAATATGTTTCATTGGCAGGATGTTTTAGGATGGAAATTTAGAGTGGAGGGTGTCATAGAACAACTTTTTACATTTCCGAATATCAAAGAGGTGAAAGTATATTATGGATTGAACCCACGTGATAGGCAAAATTCCGAGGCATTTTTGAACCGCATTAAGAAAGCCGGAGCGAATTTAAGACCGAATCCGCCCAAAGAAATGAAGTTTATTAAAAAGGACATTAATGAAGGTTTGTTTTTCCAACGCAAAACAATGACTTTATTTGAAGGACCGGTTAAAAACAAAATCAATGAATTGATAGATGAATTGCAAAAATCAGGAATAATTGTTGAAGAGCCGAAATGTAACTTTGATGTTGAGATGACAATGGATATGTTGGATGACGTTGAAAAGGTAACGGCGGTTATGCTGTTTTCTGGTGATTCTGATTTAGTTGCGCCTTTGGAGCGCTTAAAGGTTAAAGGGAAAAAGATTTATGTAGTTGGGGTGCGTGGTATGGTAGCGGGAGAATTACATGGAACCAAAGATAAGTATATTGACTTCGGTAAGTTTTATACCGGTAAAAGAACGTATATAGAAAGCGAAAATCCCGCTTTTGGCGGGACCGCGTGATTAGTAGGATTACTCCTACGGTTTAAATATAGCATATCTATAGGTTGGCAATCAAGGGGGTGTGGATAACTTAAATTATGAATAAAACCAACAAAATCAACGTTAGGAAAATAACCAAGCTCGGCGGCCACAGCTTGGGCCTCACTTTGCCCATCGAATATGTCCGCGAACTCAAATGGAAAGAACGCCAGAAAGTGGTGGTCGAAAAATCAGGAAGGAAATTAGTGATAAAAGATTGGAAGAAATAAAAATTAAAAGATTCATCAAAATTGTTTATAATTAAAACATGCAAAATCGCACTCTTTATTTTGGGGATAATTTAGAGATTTTACGGGAAAAATTTCCCGACAAGCCGGACGGAGATGGTTATTTTGATTTAATTTATTTAGACCCACCTTTTAATTCAAATCGGGATTATAATGTTTTATTTAAAGAAGGACTACAAGATAGTCCTGCTCAAATAAAGGCGTTTGAAGATAGTTGGCATTGGACATCGGAAGCTCAAAGTGTTTTTGAAGAATTAACTGGCGTAAGAAAATCAAAAACGAAAGTTAATCAACAAATAGTTGACCTAATACAGGCATTAGCAAAGCTGGTTGGCCATAACGATGTTTTAGCTTATTTAACAATGATGACGATTCGACTTATTGAATTACGCCGAGTTTTGAAAAAGACTGGTAGTATTTACTTGCACTGTGACTCGACAGCTAGCCATTATCTAAAAATTGTGATGGATGCAATATTTGATAAGAAAAATTTTAGAAATGAAATTGTTTGGGAAAGAGGAACGGCTTCTGGCGGAAAAGCTGGCGGTGATAAATTTGTTCCAAACCATGATATTATCTTTTTTTACAATAAAGATACTAACGAAGCATTTTATAGAAGACAATATATAGAATATACGAAGGAATATATTGAACAGAGATTTAAATATACTGATAAAGATGGAAGACGCTATCGTCTTCAGCTTGATGATAGAAAACAATATCTTGATGAAAGTAAGGGGAAACCGGTGTCAGACATTTGGACTGATATATTCCCAATAAACCCAATGGCCAAAGAGAAGCTTGGCTATCCCACTCAAAAACCCGAAACGCTTTTAGAAAGAATAATTAAAGCATCTTCAAAAGAAGGTGATTTAGTTTTAGATCCATTTTGCGGTTGCGGGACAACCGTTGCGGTTGCTGAACGACTGAATCGCAATTGGATTGGAATTGATATTACAATGTTGGCTATTAATTTGATTCGTCACCGTTTAGCTTATCAATTCAAAGAAAAAGGTATCCGGATTTTCATTGATGGAAGGCCGAAAGACGTGAGCGGAGCAGAGGCCTTATTCAAAAAAGACCCGTTTGAATTTGAATATTGGGCTTTGGATTTAGTAAATGCCGTGCCGTCTCAAAGTAAAACAAAGGAAAATATGCGTGGGGCCGACAAAGGAATTGACGGTGTCATTAATTTTATAAAAGAAGTTGCAAACAGCCAACAGATATATGGGAAACTTTTAGTCCAAGTTAAAGGCGGGGGTGTTCATCGTAATGACATTGCTACCTTAAAAGGAGATGTTGATCGCGAAAAAGCAGAGGGCGGGTTATTGATTACACTTGAAAAACCAACTAAGCCAATGTTAGAAGAAGCAGTTAGTGCCGGAGGTTATAAAGTTAAATTTGGCGGCGAATTTGATTTTCCTAAAATTCAAATTATGACTATTGATGAATTATTAGATAATAAAAAACCCAAGATACCTTTGCCCGCCTCGCCATACTACAAAGAAGCTAAACCAGTAAAAGTTGAAAGAAAAGATAAAGATTTAGGAATATAGAATTTTTATGGATTTGCGAGAATTCAAGAGAGATTATTATCTTTTTGACCCCAAAGAATACGGTAAAATTTTTGTTTTTGTAGATTTTAGTAATGTTCGTCATTGGGCAAAAGATTTTTGGCCGGAGGAAAATAAAGAGTATTTTAAAAAGGAAATTGATATTAGGAAAATAGCCGAAGTTTGCAATTGGATAAATCCAGAAAGAAAATTTTTTTATTATGGTCATTATAAAATGGATTATCCAGAGGCAGAATTAGGGGTAAATGATCCACGAAATTTAAAATATCGTCAATCAATTTATAGAATTGATAAAGCGAAGAAGGCCGGTTTTACGCCTCGTACAAAAGACATTAAGGAAATAGATGATTTTGACTATGAAGGAAAATTTTTAGGAAAAATTAGAAAATGCAACTTTGATATTGAAATTGCTATGGATATTTTATTAAAAATAAATAAATATGATACGGTTTTTCTTTGGTCGGGGGATAGTGATTTTGATCGTCTATTACAGTATCTAAAGTCAAAGGGAAAGAAAAGCATAACAATATGCGCAAGAAGATTTGCGAGTGATGAATTGCGAATAAATTCTAATCTTTTTATTCTTGCAGATTCTCTCAAGGATTATTTAGAATATATTCCCCTAAATAAAAACACTCTCCCGACAGAGTCGGGAGAGGTATAATTACAATCCTAATATCCCATAGGAAGGGGTAGTTTTCACTACAATTTCAATATACACTAGTGACACAGCTTTCGTCAATGTTTGCTGGGGATAACTCAAAATGCCCAAAAAGTCACAAAAGTAATCAATCTTACCAACGAAAATTAGGAAACTAAATTTGTGCAAAAACCACTTTCCGAAAAATTTGTAAAGCAATCCATTATTAAATGGCTTTTTCGTAATAAGTGGGGGAGAAATCTTGAGGTTGGCGAATTAAGAGATAAGGGGGTTGATATCCGTGTAAGGCACAATAATTATCCAAGGTACTTTATAATTGAAACAAAGGGAGAGGGCAGTAAACGATCTAAATCACGTCAATCTCAAAAAGAAACTCATTTTGTTTATGGATTGGGACAGCTTATAACCAGAATGAAAACGGGGGCGCGGTATTATTATGGTCTTGGTTTACCTGAGTCTATCTCAAAAATTGCAATACGACGGATTCCTTGGCAAGTAGCTAAAAAATTATTGCTTTATATTTTTTCCGTAAGTCATAGTGGTAAAGTTAAACAATATTCTTGGCAGGATTTAAAGAAAATCCAAAAATAACCCCCCGCCCTCGCCCATCCACGGGTTAAAAATTGAGTAAATTCCCTTGGAGCCAAGGAAATTTTGTATTGTTTTTTCTCTAAAATTATGCTATAATAGGGAAAATAAGAGGTGAAAATCCTCGGAAGAAAAATAATTTAGACGATTTTTCGGAATTGCCAGTAATTATTCCAAAGCCGGGGAAACCGGCTTTTATTATTTAAAGAGGAAAATATGAATACAGTAAATAGTTTAGCAATACCTGAAATAGTAAAATTATTACCAATTGATTGGCAGGCAATAGCTGCAATTGCTACATTTCTGACAGCTTTTATTGCGATTTCTATTGCGATTTATGGACATCGTAAAGATCAAGAAAGAGAGAGGAAATCTCATGAAAAGGAGGCAATTGAAAAACTACTTACCCCAATTAGAAAAGAACTTCAATATTTTTCTATGTCTAAATGGGATAACTGGCATTTAAATAGATGGCATCAATTGGAAGATTTGCGACTTGATTTTCCACTTCAGTATTACTGGCTAAATCCAAAAATAAGACAATCCTTAGAAAAATTTGATCAAGAGTTTAATCGTTTTAATAATTTAAGCGGACAATTAAAGATAATTCTTACAAAGATCATATCTAATAAATTTAGGGAATTTCTTATTGAATATAAAATAGAAAATGGCGACAATTTTGATAGTGAAAATATAGTTAATGCTCATTGGTCTTGTGTTGTTGGGGGAAAATTTGGACCATCTGTTACTTTATATAGTTTAGTAATGTGGGATAAAAATTTAGTTGGCTATATAAAAGAACGACAACAGGACAGAGAAATACCAAACACAAAAATTGATACCATTTCTTTTAGTATTCATAGCACAAGTTCAAATAAAAAAATCAATTTTACTGAACAACAATCTAATGAGTTATTGTATAGTATTAAAAAAGAAATAGAAAAACACCCAAAAATTGAAGAATATAGAAAAAAATGGCAAGAACTTTTTAATGATGGTTTGCGACTAATAAAAGAAATCGATTTGTGGTTGTCTATTCAATAATTTAAAAACCCCACAAAGCTCAAAAGAAGGCGAAAAAGATATTGGAAAAAGACAAGTAAAAAGTCGAAGAACTGATTGAAAATTAAAATTATGAATCAAGAATATACAGAAAAACAATGGGAAGAAGAAATGCGTGTAGGATTGTTTTGTGGTCAGCATTCACCATTTGGAAGCTGTAATTTAGAATGTCCGTCATGTAGTGAAGTAGGATTTTATGGTCCTCGAAAAACAGAAAATGATAAGGGTGAAATCACGAGAAAATATCGAGCATGTAAATGGTGCGGATTTTGGCAAGATGCGTGGGGAGATGTTTTTAATGAAAGGGGAGGAAATACATACTTAGGTTCAATCATGAGACACAAAAATTGTGGTGAAGGAAAAACTTGGGGTACGGCTGGTAAAAATACATGGTGTGAAAAGTGCGGAGATTATGTTATAGAAGAGGGTGCTCATAAAGATGACCCAAATTTTCAGAAAATAAAAGAGAAGATGGATAGAATACATCAAAATATACCTCGTATTTCTACTCATTAGTAAAAATCAACTAACAAAAAAATAGGAGGAACTATGAATAAATACAAAATTATCACCAAAGACATTTATGATCACTACCATAAAGTGATTACCCGAGCAGGACTAGAAACGGGGATTAAATTTCCGAAACTTATTGAAAATCAGAAAACCATAACTATGCTAGAGTTTTTACTAATGGCTAACAAAGGGCTAAAAGTTTTGCGATCAAAAGAAAGAAAACTTTACGATAGCTTACTAGGTGCCATATTCGGCATGGGGATTTCTCTACATTTTCCAAGCAAGAAAATATTATTGGCTGAACCAGAAAATGATAGTTATGATTTAACTGTTTTGATGATCGATAAAGATTATGAACCGAGATTTAAAACAGGAGATACTTGTTGGTTCGTAAGAGAAAAAGTTATCAAATTAGAGATAACAGAGTTAAGAGATACTTCTGATGCCGGATTTACGGAGTTGTGTAAAAATAAATTAGGCAATCGTCACGATTATCGAGGTAGGATTTTATTGATAAGCGTGGACACTTCAGGAAAAATAGATCTAGAAAAATTTTCTCGAACTCTCAGAGAGGGTAATAGTAATTTTGAAAATGTTTGGTTGATAGCTCGTTCATCGCTAGATGAAAATAAGTACCTATTAGTAGAATTACTTAAAATGCCACTACAGAAAGAGGAATTTATGGTTGATTTGGATTTTTCAAAAATTAGACAAGAAGTTAAACATATAGCAAATCATGAATTATAACGTGGTCAACAAAAAATTAGTCAAATAAATTTATAAATAATTTCGAAAAAGATTTAAGAGAATTTTCAGATGATGAACTCCATAAAAAAAATAAATACCTGTAGTCATCAGTTGGTACAGTTATGTTCTGACGAATTAACACGTCGCTCAACTGATAGATGGTCGCAAAAATTAACAAGTTTAACATTTTATTATTTTTTATTGCATTTTTGCAATTATTTATTTCATTGTGGAGTGTTACGATGTCATGGGTTTCAACATTGGTTTTATTAATTGGCGTTACTTATGGTGTTTTTCACATCCTTCGATCAATAGAAAATAAAAAAGAAAAGCCTAAAAAATAAATTATGATACCTAATGTAAATCAAAAAACAAAAGAACAATTACTAGAAGAATTTGCTCAACATCGAGATCATAATACTTTGGAGGGAGAGCAGTATACAGCGGCGATTATCGTTAAATCAGCAGCAGATATCGGGAGCAGTGCGAATGAAATAAAGCAATCGGTTGATGAATTTAGAAAGTCTATAGAAAAAATCGGGGAGAGTTCCGATCAACTATCAAAAAAATTAATTTGGCTTAACATCGTATTAACAGTTGCTACTATTATTGGTGCCTTAGCTACAGCTGTTCTAGTTTTTAAGTAGAAATTTATGGTTATTTGGCCAACAAAAAATATAGATGAAGTTTTTGAAATTTCCATAAATGCTGTTAAGGCAATATCTGATAATAATGGATTAATTTGGAGAACTACCGAATGGAATATTTGTCATCATTTAGCTTGCAATTTGCAAAAAGAATTTCCTGATTTTCATGTTGATATTGAATTAAAAAAGAGCGACAAGAAGAGACCGGACATAGTTATTCATGAGAGAGAAAATAATGAAAGAAATTTGGTTGTTTTTCAAGTAAAGAAAAAACCATCTTCTAAAGATATTAGTGAAGATTTCAGAAAAATTAGACAAACATTTTTTAATAATTTTTATCACTATAAATTTGGGATTTTTATATCTATTGGAAAACTTCCTAAAAAGTTGCCGAGGTTTAATAAAAACAAAATAAGAATAATTGAAGTAGATGGATGGAAGGCAATCTCGATATAAAATCCTGGTTAACGAAAAATTAGGCAAATAAATTTATGAATTATTATCAACAAGCTTTTAAATTTATATTGGATTTTTGGCAGTTATGGTTAATCTTATTTGTCATTATTGTTCTTAGATTATTTTTTGATTGGTTTGATTTTAAAATAGATAATTGGCATATTCGAAGAAGATTTGCAAAAGGAGAAAAATGGCGGTCTGACCGGGAATTGATTCAGTGGCTGCGCGGGATGAAGCCAATAGAATTTGAAAAATACATTGCAGATCTTTTCCGGCGGCTTGGATATAAAACAGAAGCCGTTGGCGGATCCCATGATGAGGGCATTGACGTGATAGCCGAAAAAGATGGCGTAAAACACTATATCCAGTGTAAAAAGTATTTTTCCAAACATCAGGTCGGTTCGCCTGAAATTAGAGAATTTTACGGAGCGCTTGCGGCTCATTTCGGAAACGGCGAGGGTTGGTTTATCACAACGAATAAATTCACGCCAGAAGCAGAAAAATTCGCGGAAGACAAGCCAATCGTGCTTATCAATCAATTTAAACTGGTAGAGTATATTCACCTAGCCGATAAACGAAAGCTTAATGATGAATCTCGAAAAGAAATCGACTTAAGATGTCCTAAGTGTGGGGGTATACTTGTGGAAAGAGATGGTAAATTTGGAAAATTTTTTGGATGCTCAAATTATCCAAATTGTAAATTTACAAAAAAGATTTAAAATAAACCCACGACCTTCGAAGAATACCAAAAAATTTCAATTGAGGAATAAAATTTATGGAGGAAATAAAAAAACAACAACTTAACCAAGTGGAAGCGAAAGGAAAATCCGAGAAAATACCGTCTCCGAAAGAAGAAAATAAAGATACTTCCGGTTTTGCCGGAAAACCATTCTTGAGAAGAGAAGAATTCAGGGGCTGGTTAAGAAGGCCGGAGGCCTATAAATCCAGTGGTTTGCCGGAAACAGAAAGGGTTAAATTAGAAAAGGAGTTATTTGGGCCGAAGTACGGTTTTTTTATTGAAAAAGGAGAGCCGGAAAAAGCGTTGAAAAAAATGAAGAGTGAAAAATCCAAAGCCCCAACCGGAGCGGAAAAAGCCAAGATAGAAAAAAGAATCAGATTGATAGAAAAGTTTTTAGGTAAATAGATGTTTTAAAAACTGCCACAGTTTTCATAGGACAATTCTATAGAATTGTCCTATGAGGTTTCTTGTATCAACCCGCGCCCCAAAAGAGACGAAACAAAACATTCCAACATTCTCCAGAATGTTGGAATGTTAATTAACAGGTGGAAGTGGTAAAATACCAATTATGACCTTCGAAGAATACCAAAAAAAATCACGAGAAACTGCGATTTATCCCGACAAGGATAAAAACTTTATTTATCCGACTCTGGGTTTAGTGGGTGAATCTGGCGAAATCGCGGAAAAAATCAAAAAAGTCCTGCGGGACAAAAATGGGTTTATTGACGAGGAAACCAGAAAAGAAATTTCCAAGGAACTGGGCGATGTTTTGTGGTATCTTTCCCAGCTGGCCACGGAATTAAAGCTTAGGATGGACGAAATCGCTTCTTCAAACATCGCCAAACTCCAATCCCGCAAAGAACGGGGCACTCTCAGCGGCGCCGGCGACAACCGTTAATTTTAATTGCCAGTTCAATACCGGAATACTTAATACCGAAATACCAATCTCGGTTTCAAACGCAACTTCCCCCCTAAGTCCAATTAATTGGACTTAGGGGGGGGGAGAATAAATTATAATTTATTTAATTATGGTAAGAATCACCAAGCGGGGCATAACCGAAGAATTAAACGGAAGGATTTTAGACGATTTTCTGAAAAAAATTAAGCGGATTGAAAACACGAAAGAATTAGGCGCTTTTTTGTCTGAATTTCTGACCGCCGACGAGCAAATAGCGGTTAAAAAACGTTTGGGTATCGCCATCTTGCTTCAAGAAGGCAAAAGGAAAAAACATATCAGCGAGATTTTAGACGTTTCCAGAACCACCATTAATTCTGTCCAGAAAGAAGGCAAAACAAGAAAACAAAACTAAGTCCAATTAATTGGACTTAGGAAGAAATGAGTAGCATTCAGACCAAGGAACAATCCAAAAAATCATTGAAAAATAATTGAGAACGGGTTTTAAAGAAAAAGTTTTAAAAATCGTCGCAAAAATCCCAAAAGGGAAAGTTTTGACTTATAAGGAAGTGGCACGGCTGG
>Ga0265297_10008349_pt1 | contig 13843 bp, 12 predicted proteins | sample Munlanlwell13791_FD_192502 | JGI IMG/M metagenome (GOLD analysis project Ga0265297, IMG submission 192502) | Leachate microbial communities from a municipal landfill in Southern Ontario, Canada - Leachate well 137-91 | ecosystem: Engineered > Solid waste > Landfill > Unclassified | place... | reverse complement strand
TAATTAATTTTGTCTATTCTATTACCCAAAACCCCCGCTAGTGGCGGGGGTTTTTGTGAATGATGTTTTTAGATTAGGACTTAGCTAAGGTGACAATTGTTTCAAAAACTTTCGGTTCGGTGGTGGCCAGGTCGGCGAGCATTTTGCGGTTTAAGAGAACGCCTTTTTTCTTTAATGCGCCAATAAATTTGCTATAAGACATTTCGTAGGGGGCGAGACCGGCCGAGAGGCGAGTTTGCCAGAGACCACGAAAGTCGGCCTTCTTTTGGCGGCGATGAATGAAGGCGTGCACGCCAGCTTTGGTTAGGGCCACCTTAGCCTCACGTTCCTTTTTGCTTCGGCCAAAACGAAAACCCTTGGCGTCTTTTAAGACGTTACGGCGATGCTTCATTGAAATTGTTCCTCTTTTTACTCTACTCATGTTGTTTGTTTTTTTACTTACTACTTACTACTGGAAGTACTGACCAATATTCTTTTTGCTCATGGTAATAACCCGGCCCTTCTTATGGTTAAGCTGAGTTGAACGGCTCTCCTTGGCGTTGAAGTGGTTTTGGCCTGAACTGCGTACCAACAATTTGCCAGTCTTGGTGATTTTGATCCTTTTTAACAGGGATTTGTTTGTTTTCATGTTGTATAAAACCCGCTAAGCGGGACCTAGGTAGCTTACTATAAAACACCCCGTTTGTCTATCCTTTTGCCCTTTCAATCACGACCGAGAGGCCCTTGGGGCTTTTTTGGGGCGGGGCGGTAATTTTGTAATTTTCACTGACTAGAGTCAGGATCCGGTCCAAACGCTCTTTAAGGAAATTGGGGTCAAGATACTTGGCTCGACCGGGTAAAAAGAGGTTAATTTTGACCCGATGGCCCTCGCGCAAAAATTCAGAGGCCTTCTTGGCTTTAAGCTCCAAATCGTGCTCGCCAGTGCCAATTTTGACCTGCAAACTCTTGGTTTCGCCCCCGGTCGCGCCCTTGGCCTGCTTTTGTTTCTTTTGCTCGACATACTGGTATTTGCCAAAGTCCATGATCTTGGCGACGGGCGGGATGGCGTTAGGGGAGATCTCAATTAGGTCCATGTCCATGTCGTGGGCCTTAGTTAAGGCGTCGGCAAAAGACAAAACGCCGAGGTTGCCACCCTCTTCGTCAATTACCCGGAGTTCTTTGGCGCGAATCTGATTATTAATTCTAATAGCTGGCTGATACAAGGTCTTTATTTATGGCTAAATGGTAACAGAATATGATAAGATAGGCAATATGGCCAATTTGATCGAAAACAAAAAAGCCGGATTAAATTATGACTGGCTTGAGACCTACGAAACGGGGATCGAGCTTCTTGGCGGTGAGGTCAAATCGCTTAAGGGCAAACAGGGGTCGCTCGAAGGCGCGCGAGTGATTATTCGTGGTGGCGAGGCCTATTTAGTGGGCGCTTTTGTCCCGCCCTATCAACCCAATAATATTATTGGTGAGTACGATCCTTATCGCACTCGCCGGCTCTTACTTACCAAAAAAGAATTGGCCGAGCTCGCGACGAGGGGCGAACAGCGTGGCTTGACAATCGTGCCACTCTCGGTGTATAATAAGAATAGGTTTCTCAAGGTCAAGATTGCGGTGGCACGTGGTAAAAAGAAATTTGATAAGCGCGAAGACCTTAAGAAAAAGGAATCAAAACGCGACATTGCGCGCGACTTAAAAAGTTCGTTGACAAGATAAATTTGGGAGTGATCGGCTTCGACGAGTAGCTGAGCTCTGATTTGTATGTAGAGTTCTAGCGCACTCTTAAAACTTGCTAGAAAAAGTTAAATGCTAACGCATCTAACAAGGGGAATGTGGCTTCGCCATATTTCTCTCCAGCCTTCGCTTTAGCGTAAAGCTGGTGTTCGCTAGATTGTCACCTAAACGATCTAGACCGAGCATAATACATTTGGGTTAGAACTTAAGCCTGCCTCGCCTTAAGTTCGAAACTTAGAGACTCGATTATTTAAGCTCTTGATTATTTCTGACTTAAATAATTTAAACTCACTTCGGTGATTGAAATAATCTAAACATATAGACCAATCAAAGTGACCTATCCGCACGCGGGTTCGATTCCCGCCACTTCCACTGCTACGCTAAAGCTTCGCAGTGCAAGCACTTTTTCGCTTGCACAAGAAGCCTCAAAACAACCCTGATTTTTTTGTCGGGTTGTTTTGGTTTAGATAGAAGCAGTGGTCCTCCGTAGCTTTAGCGAAGGAGGGCGTAGCTTTATTTATGTTATGACTTTATAATTTACCCATGCACTACGTCTACATTCTCAAAAGCGAAAAAGACGATAGTTTATATAAAGGCTCAACTTCTGATATTAAAAAAAGATTGGCCGAACATAATTCTGGTAACTCAAAATATTCATCTTCTAAAAAACCATTTAAGTTAATCTGGTATTGCGCTTTCCCAACAAAGAAACAAGCCCTAGAGTTTGAGATTTATATAAAATCTGGTTCGGGTTACGCTTTTGCCAATAAGCATTTAATTTAAAGCCGTCTTTGTCCGACATTTTGCCCTTATCCTCCTCTCATCGTTTGATAAGAATCAATTTATTGGTTTAAAACGCCCCAGTAATTTCTTTATCCCATTCATATTCGTAATTTTTTATATCGTGAATACCATTTTCGTTAAAATCTTTCAGAACATCTTTGATGTTTATCTGATTACCTTGCTTCGGCTTTATAAACCAGCGCCCCTCTTCTTTGTTGCCGAAAAAATGCCTTTGCGGTTTAATAATGTCCGTTGCCAGTAATTTTTCTTTCAAGACATAATCATTAAAGTAACTAATTATTTTTTGATGTATCAAATCTAGGTAGTTCTTGTCATCATCTTTAATATAATAATCTCCGTGACTTAGTCTGTGTCTGAGTCCCGAAGGCCCCCACAGATGAGTCACCAAATCTTCTCCTAAAATAAGTTTCCGTTTCTCCCAATCTTTTTCCCCGTTAGGTTTCTTGGTTAAAGATTCTATGGCTGAGATGATGTTTAGTAGCTTCGAAGTATAGCCGTAACTATTTACTAAATCATTCCACCTATAATAAAATTCCTCCGGTATATCTCCATTTTCTAGCAAAATATCAAGGGCTTTTAATTCGTTTTCCATAAACATAAGCGGCGTAGGTTCTATATTGTTCACATAGCGGAAAAAAGCTAGTTCACGGTCTTCTTTAATTACTAAAAAAGATTGACTGATGAAGTCTATGTAACATTGAGAAATTAGAGCTATCTTGGGAATAATTTTAATTAACTTTCCACGAAAAGAATTTATCGCTGTTATATGGTCGTCGGCATCAATTGTTCCCGATGCAATCCAATTATGACCAATCCATCCATCTCGGAAATTGAATTCTGAGTGAGAAAAAACTATTTCATCTCTAGAAAATGAATCCAACCTACCGTCGCCAGTCTTAACAGCATTTGTTGCTAAGGTCTCTATCCAATGTTCGATAAGATATCTCATAATAAATAGATTGTAACACCTTGCTGATTATTTTTTATTATATTTAATTCCCTTATTGTGTCTACCTCCCTATGGTTTATCTTAGGTAAATAAGGCTATTTTCGACTTGCCGACCTCCTAAAATCGCTTCAGACGCTTCAAAAACCCAAGAATGTAGTTGGTTCCAACTTTGGCTCACTATGTCCACCAATCTTAAAATTGACCCCCTTGCCTTTATTGGGGGTTTTGGTAGCATTGATAGTGGATAACAACAAGGAGGGAGAACCTTGTACTTGTGCTTGGACGTCGTCACTGCGGCCCTATTATTGCCTCTACCCGCGATCATTTTCGCGGTTAAAGACCTGACCCGGAACTGCGGGTTAGGGGAGGAGTATGGAAATCCCACGGAACCGTCCTGGACACTTTTGCCCTCTACTCAACCTTTGAGAGGGGAACAGATTTGTTCGGGGCAACCAGCGGTGATAGCTTCCGCCTCCCGCGGAATCCTTTGTCATCGTGGTAACGACAGGAAGGCAAGGGACGATCCCCTGAGATTGTCTTTTTCTTTTCTTTCCTCGCGGGGAGTTGCCTTGGCCAGGCAGCAAAGTTCTTTTTTTATCCAGATCTTGATGGCGAGGGACGGCTTCAGCTGTCTCTCGTCGAGAGTTCTAATTTTCTTTGGTCTGCTACCTAGCGCTTCGACCCCGGTTGAGGCGCTAGCTTTTTGCTAAATTTTTTGACTCTGCTAGAATCAGGCTAGTGAAAAATCAGATTGCCATTATTGGGCTCGCTATTTTATTGGCGGCTTTTATTTTAGCCGATCGCACGATCGTTTGGAGCTTTTCTTTTTTAGATAATTCTTCTTATTTTTCAAACGAGTTATTTTTTGAAACTTTGCCCTTGGGCGGGATGGTATCGTTAAACTTTGATGATGGTTACGCTTCGTCCTACAAATATGGCTGGCCGATTATTAAAGCGTCGGGTTTGCCGAGTACCCATTATGTTATTACCCATTATTTAGATCATTTTGATTATTTAACCAGTCGAGAAGTTTTAGAATTAGAGCGGGCGGGCGCTGAGATTGGTGGCCATTCTCGCACCCACCCTTATCTTGCCCAAATTGACCCTTATGATTTGTCTTGGCAAATTGCTGGTTCGCGCGCCGATCTTTTAAAACTGGGTGTTAAAAAGGTGGAGACTTTTGCCTATCCTTACGGTAGCGTCAACGGCCAAGTGGCAGAGGCGACAAAAAAGGCTGGCTTCAGTGGCGCGCGGGCTTTTGATCTTGGCTTAGATGATAAAACAATCGATCCTTTTTGGCTCCATCGTTGGGGGGTCACCCTTAATAATTCTTGGCCCGAGATTAAAGATAAAATCGACACGGCGATGCGCGATAAAAAATGGGTGATCCTCGTTTTTCATCGGATCGACGAAGATGGTAATTCTATTAGTATTCGTCACGAAGTCTTACAACAAATTGTCGATTACTTAAAGGAACAAAAAATCTTGGTGGTGACCACCGCCGAGGGTTTAAGACTATTACATCCAGGGAATTTAATTATTCCACTGGCAACCAGCACTGAGGCTGGCCATGGCGGCTAGGCGGCGACAAATATCCTCCAGACTACTCACTTTTTTAAAGACATGGTCTTCGCCGGGATATTTTATTAATCCAAGTGGTTTATTTTTTAAGCCAAAAATTTTAGCGATATAATCGGCTTGGCTTACCGGGACCGTTCGATCTTTTTCGGCTTGAATAATCACAATTTTTTGGCTAGTTAGATTTTTTACTCGGTCGGCAATGTCGGCCTGATAATAAAGTTGGCTATTAGCTTCTTCAAGCAAGCCACCAAATTGTGTGTTGAAGATCGAGTTTTCTAATTTATCGAGAAGCACAAACCAATCCATCACGCCATTAATCGGCATGGCGCCGGCAAAGCTTTTGGGATTTTCGACGATGGTTTTCAGGGCCAGATACCCACCATAACTATTACCGACTAAATAAGCCTTGTTAATTTTGTAGGACTTTTTTAATTCGGTGAGGGCGGTTAGCACGTCAGCGACATCGCCTTTGCCCACTTCACCAGTAATACTTTGGGCAAAAGTTCGGCCATAGCCATAGCTCCCGCGATAATCAAGTTTTAAAATGAGCGCACCACTTTTGGCCATTTGGCCCATTAGCCAATCATAGATGGCGTAACCAAGATAGGAGTGGTAGCCGAGGCTAACTTGTCGATAGGGCCCACCGTGGAGCCAAATAAATAGGGGGTAACTTTTGGCGGGGGAATAGCTTTTAGGTTTTAGTAAAACACCACTAAGTTTACCCAGTTTAATTTCTTTTTCGGTATAGCCAGTAACGGGCGGGTTGGCTGGGAAGGCGGGGAAATAAGAAAAGGCTTTACCCGAACTAATGGTAATCGAAGGATCATAAAGAACGGGGACAGTAGAATTATTTTTGATTTGCAAAAACAATAATTGGTTGCCAACCCGTTGCATCCGTTGGTTATAAGAGATGTTAGAGGCAATTTTTTTAACGTCCTTGGCTGCCGTGTCGAATTTATAAAGTGCCCAGAGATGATCACTTTCACGATTGGCGGTGAAATAAATTATATCTTTATCCCAAACTAAAAAATCGGCGATGGTATAATTGCGCAAAGTAATTTGCTTGCCGGGCATTCGTCCTGCCTTCGGCGGGAGGCCGGTTAAATTAACCGAGTAGAGACTAGGGTAACCTGAACGGTCATCTAAATAAATTAATTTTGAGCTATCGGGTGCAAAATGAAAAATTCGTAAATCTTCAGACAGGAGGTCCCAATAATTAACTTTGCCCGAGACTTCATAAGTTTTTATTTTAACTCCATTATTGAGAGCAATTAAGACAAATTTTCGCGTTTTCTCTTTATTAGCAAGGGCGGCGTCATAATAGGCGAGCCATTTTTCGTCGGGGGAGAGAGTAAGGCGAGTGGCGTTGGCACGATCGAATTTAAGACCTTTGATTTTAGCGGAGAGTGGTTCGGGGTCAGTAAAAGAATCCGAAACTTCGGGCGGAGTGGTCGAACCTAGGTTTTGGCAAGAGAGGTCGGTAATCTTACAGAGAAAGACGTTGGTTTGCTCTAATCCACCATAACGAAAAAGAACTTGGTTATCTTTAACATCAACAATCGTGGTGTATTTTAATTCAGCGCCCAGAGCTAATTGGCCAAAACCAAAAAGGCTTAAAACAATCAGCCCGCTCAAGGAGGCTTTTTTAGCAAAACTTATTAACATTTTTTTATTGTAGCATATTTTTTAGATATGCGACCGGGACTATTTTTTATCTTTCGGTTTGATGTGCTCTTGGTAAAAAAAATATGGGAAAGCCAAGATAAAAATGATTTTGTGGATGTCCATCCCGTTAGAGACAGGAAGCGCTTTTCTTGATACGGTTATTAAGATAGCGCTTACCCATGCCAGATTTTAAATACTTTTCTCTCGACCTTGCATCTTCTTCATTTAAGCATGCTTCATAATATATTATCTCAAATGGTCCGCGATTCTTGGTTGCTGTCGACTTGCCGTCGTTGTGTTGTTTAAAGCGCTTCCGTAAATCACTCGTAAATCCTATGTAAAATTTATCATCTTTCTTGCTTTTTAAAACATAGTTGTAAAACATAAGATTTTTGTCTCTAACGGGATCCATGGTTCGTTTGAGGATTAGCTTTTATTGTGTTATAGTAGCCGATATTATGGCTAAAAGCAACGGTAAAATGCCTAAAATGCCTGCCCGATGGCCAGGCGGGCCCGATTTTAAGCGGGGCAAGGTAATTGGCCAATTTGGCAACCAACTCTTTGTGGCGGTGCTGATTTTGGCCGTGATTGTTTTTATCTATGCCTCCTTGGCCGAAAATAAGGCCAAAACTAAAACTGAAACCATTCCCTTATCCCAAGTCGCGCAATTAATTAATCTAGATCAAGTGACCAAGATCTCGGTTCAGGGCGAAGACTTGCAGGTGATCTTAACCGATAAAACGGTCAAACAAGCCAAAAAAGAAACCGAAAGTTCGTTGTCACAATCGCTGGTTAATTATGGCGTGCCGGCCGACAAGCTGAAAAAGGTGATTATCGAAATGAGTGATTCCTATGGTCTTAATTTTTGGCTGGTTACGATTTTGCCAATTCTTATCCCGATTATTTTTGTACTGATTCTTTTTTGGTTTATTTCGCGTCAGGTGCGCGGAGCCAGTATGCAAGCCTTTACTTTTGGCCAATCCCGCGCGCGTTTAATTGATCCTAATGATGGGACGCAACGCGTTACTTTTAAAGATGTGGCTGGAGTAAAGGAGGCGAAAGAAGAATTGCTGGAGATTGTTGATTTTTTGCGTAATCCCAAAAAGTTTTTAGATATTGGGGCGCGCATTCCTAAAGGAGTTTTGTTGATGGGAGCGCCGGGTACCGGTAAAACTTTGCTAGCACGGGCAGTGGCGGGGGAGGCTAAAGTGCCTTTTATGTATCTCTCGGGTTCAGAATTTGTGGAGATGTTTGTGGGGGTGGGCGCTTCACGCGTGCGTGATTTATTTAATATGGCCAAGAAGTCGGCGCCAGCTATTATCTTTATTGACGAAATTGATGCCATTGGCCGCCATCGTGGTTCAGGAATGGGCGGTGGTAATGACGAACGTGAGCAAACGCTCAACCAAATTTTAACCGAGATGGATGGTTTTGAGCCAACCGAGAAGGTGATTGTGATGGCCGCGACTAACCGGCCCGACGTACTTGATCCGGCCCTGCTTCGCCCGGGGCGCTTTGATCGCCGAGTGATGCTTGATTCGCCCGACAAAAAAGATCGCGAAGAAATTTTATTAATTCATGCCAAGAAAAAACCATTGGGCGAGGATGTTAATATGACCGTGATTGCCGAACGAACTCCCGGTTTTTCGGGTGCGGACTTGGCTAATATTATGAACGAGGCGGCGATTTTAACCGCGCGCGAAAATCGACAAAAAATAACGCAATATGATCTTTTGCGCTCAGTTGAAAAGGTGATGTTGGGACCAGAGCGAAAGAGCCATATTCTATCGACCCAAGAAAAAAAGATTACCGCTTATCACGAAATTGGTCACGCCTTAGTGTCTTCGCTTTTGGAGCATGCCGACCCGGTACACAAGGTCTCGATTATTTCACGCGGGAGCGCCGCTGGTTACACACTTAAATTACCGTTCGAAGATCGTAAACTCCAATCGCGCAAAGAATTTTTGGCCGATCTCTCGGTGTCGCTGGCCGGTTATGCGGCCGAGAAAATGATTTTTGGCGACCTAACGACCGGTGCCTCCAACGATATCCAAGTGTCAACCGCTTTGGCTCGCGATATGGTAACGCGTTATGGCATGAGTGACGACATTGGTCCGGTGGCGCTTGATAGTGGGGCGCGCGCCAGTGCCTCGGGTGGTTGGTTGGCTGAGAAGGTGATCTCCGAAGATACTTCTAAACAGGTTGATCAAGAGGTGAGTAAATTTATGAATCGCGCTTTAGTCGAAGCTGAAGAAATTCTCAAAACCAATAAATCCGCTCTTGATAATATTTCGACCGAATTGATTAAGGTGGAGACTTTGGAGCGCGAAGATTTTGAAAAATTACTGATCTTAAATGGGATTAAACCCAAAGTTAGGCCAACGACTGAAGGCGATATTTTTGCACCCGGTCTCGACGGAGTTGAGATTGAGAAATAAGTTTTTTTGGGCTATATTTAACCTGTCCGCACGCGTAGCTCAATTGGTTAGAGCACGGAGCTTATACCTCCGCGGTTCTTGGTTCGAGTCCAAGCGCGTGCACCAAATGTCTTTTGATGAAGAAAAGTTTAAGCAAGGGGCCGAGAAAGTGATTTTACGTTGTCGGCCGGGGGATTGGGAACATGCCTTAAGCGCTGTTGCCTGGGTAAAAAAATTAGGAGAGGGTCGGTCAGATTTACCATTATTAATTTCGGCGGCCTATATTCACGATATCGGCTGGAGAGATGTTTGGGCTAAAGATAAAATAACTTTTGCCGAGCTTAGAGATTTAGAACAACTAGCGAACGATAATTCTCATCAATTTGCCAAGGAATTTCTATCGAATCTCGATTATGATCAAACAGAAATTGCCACCATTATCCGCCTAATTGAAGCGGCCGACGCTCACGATTCAAAACAAGAAGACGAGGCGATTGTTGTTGACGCCGACAATTTAAGCAAATTATCTTTTGAACATCTTAAAAATAAATTTGACCCCGGAGATTGGGTAGAGCTCTGCGAGATGTGGCAAGAAGAATTACCTCAACGAGTTAAAACCGAAAAAGCTAAAGCCCTCTGGCCCAAATTATTGGCGGAGCTTAAGGGTAGAGTTTTTCTGGAGCTAAAAAATTATTCAAAATGAACCTTTTGTTTTTGGGAAGTATCTTTAAAATTATTACAAACCCCACGATCGTCAGATCTGTAATGGGGCTGTACAAAATCTAAAAAAGTGGTAGTTTGGGGGTAGGTGATATAGGCAAAGTGCCTATTGATCTTTAACAGTGAGAAGACGAAGAGGCCGTGGCCTCAAAGTAAGCTTCTCTCTCCACCAATCCCTCCTTGCGAGGAGGGCCTAAAATTGTGACCGTGGTCACAAAGGAGGTTTGTATGTCGGAAGATATTTCGAAGGAACCGTTGTTTAAGTATTTGACCGAAAAACTTAACCAATTCGCCTTGGCTCAAAGGATGTTAGGAAAGACGCCTTGGGAGCGAGTCGAAGTTCTGGTTGACGAGCTTGTGGAGGTTGTCTTACCCGGATTATCCTTCATCAACGGGAAAAATTCGGTTGAGACCCGAGATTTGAGAGAAGATAAGTTCTCTTTGTTTCTTCGGGCTCTTAGCTTGGCAGGTGAGCCTGAGTTCCTCGGCCATTACCAGATTGCCATTAAATGCTGGTTTATCTGGGAAAAGCTTAGCCAATACTCCTTTATTCAAGAAGAAGGGGCTTTCCGCGAAGCAAAGGGGATCCTTCTGAGTAAGATTGCTTGGAACTGGTGTTATCTTGAGAACTCGGAACAGCAGAAAGAAATCTTTTGCCTTCTTCTTTCTGCCAAAGAAGTGGAGGAAGATATCTGGGAAGTAGTTTTGGATGCTATTCGCCAAAATGATTCCCATTGCTCTGTTACTCAAAAGCTCTTGGCGATCAGTTTGATTAGCAAGGAGTCTGCTCGGATCAATCCCGGGCAAGAAGGCTCGGAGAGTGACATAGTTACCTTCGGTAATCTTATCTCTCTTGAAAAAGTTTTATTAAAGGGTTGGGTCAAGAGCGGAGACATCCTGAAACTCTCTTACCTTGCCCAAATTGCCGCCGTTTTCCCCGACGGCGACCCCGATGATCCCGTCGTCGAAGAAGCTCTTGTCATCGCCGCCAAAAGGATTCACGAAGTTCGACTCTTTGCTGATAAAGTCGTTGCAGAAATCCAAGAGAAGTATCCGTTCAAAACGGAATTGTTGTGGGTTGGTGTTAACGAATTATCTCTCACCGTCCTTCTGCAGAGCGGACTTGGTAATGAGGAAATTTGGAAGATCCATAACGTTGTCCGTGATTTCTTGAAGGAGGACACAGTCTTGCTTCAATGGTTTGAAGAGCGCCTTGTGGGGGCAGATCTTCATTGTTTTTTTCATGTGAAGAGTCTGGTCGGGGGGGCCTTCTCATCCGTTAACAGTAAGATTGTTTTTTCTCACCAAGCAGGCTAATCATTTCTCGGCTCAATTTTTAGTCCCGCGGGCGTTGCACACCCGCGGGCATTTTCTTTATCTAGACAAAATCTAAAAAAGTGGTAATTTGGGGGTAGGTTGGACTCTGGTGGTCCACTGTTGTTTGAAACTGTCTAGAGAAGTCTGGTGCTTTTTTGGACAAAACCTTTCTTGGGAAAGGTCAAAGGTTGCTGTCCTGGTGACAGCTTGGAGGTTACGATGGATACAATGCAAGAAGCGTATTTTAGAGATACCAAGTTGGGCAAGTATGTCTCTGGCTTGGCCGAAGGAGGAAAATGGGATGCGACTCTCATTCATTTCTTATCGAGCAAAAGCGTGGAGGAGAGGATTACTTTTCTTCATCATGTCTTGGAAGACACCATCTTTCCCGGTTTTGAAACTGGGGAAGCCACGGATGAGAATCAGCTCCTGTGGTACGTTAATGCTTTTGGCGAAGGACTGCGCGATCGCCATACGGTCGGCATGAACGCCAGTTGGAATCCCGGGCTCTTTTTGCGGGAATGGACGGTATATTGCCAAGATTTCTATCTAGCTTTGAGCCATCACATCAAGATCGAGGGCAATGTTGGAGTTTTATTGCTTTCAACCCTTGTTGAATACTGGTTTTCTTCTTTTCCTACAGAGGAGGAGGCCGACGAAGTCTTTGAATTTTTGGTGGAGGCGGCGAGAGAGAGTGAGGTTGCCGACAAAGTGATTTCGACGCAAGTTCGTCGGGATATTTATCAGGACAGAGGCGCCTCGAAACAATTTGAGAGAGCTCTTCTTATCTTGGCCGACGAAAATCGCTGGGTCAGGGCTCATGAATTGATGAAAGCGATCTCTGCTCGTTGGCAACGGTCACTCGAGTCTCAGGAAGTAATTTTCTTAGCGAAGGCCAACTCACTTTTCCCAGCGCTTCCTTCGACGCCCGTTCAAGAGGCTTTGTTTGATTTGGCCCGTCAGATTCAAAAGCTGGACGGGATGGCCAACCTGGCTATCGAGGCGATTCAGAACGACCAAATTCTCCATGATTTTGAGTGGCGAATCCAACAGCTAAACCTCTTTCCTTCCTCGATCGTAATTGGGGTTGAATACCCGCCCGGGGGTAACGAGGGATTAGCAGGCTTCTCGAGTTGTTACAAAGAGGTTTTAAAGGGGGCCTCTCAGCGGATTATGGAGGCCAATATCGAAGAACGGCCGCCGGTAACAATTATTGCCTTTGATGGGGAGATGGAGTTGGGGAGTTTCCACCTTTTGTAGTTCAGTTTTCTTGGCCCGCGGGTGTGCAACACCCGCGGGCATTTTCTTTTTCGGCGTTAGCCTGCGTGTGGCCCGCGTTGATCTGCGTTTACTCAAAATGAATCTCTTGCTTTTGCGAAGCGAGGCGGGCGAGGAAGCTGGGGTGCTGGGAGAGGTCGGGGTCGGCGTTGATAATTTTTTCGGCTTCGGTGCGAGCCGCTTCAACCATTTTTAAATTTTTAATTGCTTCCATGCCGATATCGCTGATGCCCCATTGTTTACCGCCCACGATCGTGCCTGAACCGCGTAGAGCGAGGTCGTGCTCGGCCAGCTCAAAACCATTTTTAGCATTCACGAGGGCTTTGAGTCGATCCATCGATTTTTGACTCCTAGTTTCAGAAAAAATATAACAATAGGCTTGATGATTTGAACGCAATACTCGTCCGCGCAATTGGTGGAGTTGGGCTAAACCAAATCGCTCGGCGCCCTCGATAATAATAATAGTAGCATTGGGCACATTAACGCCCACTTCAATCACCGAAGTCGAAACGAGGATATCAATCTCTCCAGCCACAAATTGTTGCATCGTGTCCTCTTTATCTTTGGGCTTAAGTTTGCTGTGCATTACTTCAACGGTAAATTCAGGAAAAATTTTGTCCTGTAGTCGCACCGTTTCAGCCTTGGCCGATTTGGCTTGCACGGCCATTTCTTTATCAGGATCGGGCTCGTCTATTCGTGGGCAAATGACATAGGCTTGGCGGCCGGCCTTTAATTCGGTGCGAATATGTTCATAAGCCTCGTCACGCTTATCAGGCCCGACAATTTTGGTAATAATTGGTTTGCGTCCGGCCGGCATTTGATCAAGCAGGGTCAAATCTAAGTCGCCAAAAACAGTAAGAGCCAAAGTTCTTGGTATGGGAGTAGCCGTCATGGAGAGCAAGTGGGGAAGGGACGCAGAACTTTTTTGATCCGCTCCGTTTTTACGTACCAATCTAGCCCTTTGTAAAACTCCGAATCGGTGTTGCTCGTCGATAATCGCGTAAGCTAGGTTTTTAAATTTAACTTGTTTTTGAATTAAGGCGTGGGTGCCGACGAGGATGGGGATTTCGCCATTCGCCACCCATTTTAATAATTGTGGTTTTGAAATATGAGTGGACTCGTGCGGATTAATTTTAGATGGGAATTTTTTGCATTCTTTACCGGTAATTAAGCCGACCTGGATATTCATGTGTTCAAAATATTTTATAAAAGACTCAAAGTGCTGGCGGGCCAGAATTTCGGTCGGGGCCATGTAGGAGACTTCGAGTCCGGCACGAACCATGGCAAAAGTGGTGGCCGCCGCGACCATGGTTTTACCTGAACCAACGTCGCCCTCGAGGAGGCGCACCATTGGCTTATCGCCGGCAAAATCAGCCAAGATTTGGTC
>Ga0265297_10008348_pt1 | contig 13844 bp, 19 predicted proteins | sample Munlanlwell13791_FD_192502 | JGI IMG/M metagenome (GOLD analysis project Ga0265297, IMG submission 192502) | Leachate microbial communities from a municipal landfill in Southern Ontario, Canada - Leachate well 137-91 | ecosystem: Engineered > Solid waste > Landfill > Unclassified | place... | reverse complement strand
AGCCCTTATTATGGCAGCTGGACGTACATGGGAAGGCCGGACAATCGAGTGGATCGACGCCCATTACGCGGTGCGACTCGTGAAACATTGCGTAAACGATTTCGTCGTCAACGTCGCTAGTGGAGTCGGTGGCGATTTATCGTTCAAGTATCTTCAGCATACCGTTGAAGTCGTGAAGAAGGCAGGAGTTGAAGGCATTCAGCATTCGAGGCTGGCGAATCGCTGTGCTCGCTGGCGACGCGAGTTCCCGGGCATCGTGAAGCACCTACTTGAAACCGAAGAGATATTTGCACTCAAAAAGGGCAAGGCTACTTACTACTGGCACCAGGAGCATCGGGCATTATACGAAGAGGCAATGGCTAAATGCACGCCGAAGAACTCCTAATCATCCTGCCGCCCCTTGCGAAAGCCCTGCAACCAAATTGCACGGTCGCTACAATGGGAATGCAAATGGCGAAAGGTCGCATCGTATCGGCCCAACGCAAACGAACGGCAAAGGCAATCGCAAATGAAGAGTGCGAGTCGCTGCCATGGTTGAAATGTTCGGTGCACGCGAAATTCTTCTTCGCAACGAAGCGCGGACGCGATATCGATAACCTGATTGCATCGCTGAAGTCGACCTATGACGGACTAGTCGACGCGGGCGTAGTTCCGGACGACACACCTGGGTACATGGTGCGAACCATGCCCGAGATCGAATACGACAAAAAGTATCCCCGAGTTGAGCTGACAATCAAGAGGTTGGCATGATACCCCTCGAAAAGGAAATTCAGATTCATAAAATGCTCTTGGCCGGCTCCCCGCAGAAGGAAGTCGCGACCAGAACAGAGGTCAGCGCAAGTACCGTTGCCCGCATAGCGCGGGCTAATCGGCTCGCCGATGAGATCAGTGAACGCGACCGAAGACGAGCCCGCGTTTTCTTAACCGAGGGGCTCACGCCCGAAGCCGTTGCTTCGCGCTTAGAGATATCAATTGAGGCCGTGTGGGCAATTCAGCGTTCCGAGTTCTTATTGGCCTCCGTGGTTGAACGTCCGTATCCGTGTCCAACATGCGGCTCCGTCATGCTGCCATCGGATACGGAAACCGAGCACTACTTGACCACTCCGCCGTCGTTCGTGAAGCGCGAACATGCACAAGCCCTATACGCCTTGGCCGATGAAGTAGTTGGACTTTCCAAGGCGTTCACTGTACGCAACATGCTGTTCTACGATATCGCCGATAGAATGGAGGCGTTGCTAATCACCATCAGGAGAGAAGATTATGCCGAAGAGGAAACGCACTACTGATGCCCTGTTTGCAAGGGCCTCGCAGAAAAAGAAGTCGGTACTAAGCTGGTACGACAAACTTTCGGTCGAGGATAGGCAATTCGTGCTTGATGTCGTGAAGGAAGCGGTACGCCATCCAGACCTTAGCACAAACAGCATCGCAGTTGCTCTCATAGAGGAACTAGGCATCACATCCAGTCGTAAGAACGTCCACGTCAAACTTCAGGAACTTCGCAATGCCCAGACGAAACGCTAAAAATCTCATTGCCGACACGCGGGAGGTTATCAAGGAAGCTAAGGTCGCGGCCCTGGAAGATCAGCTTCGCACTTTCAAGGCGAAGTATCGTAACGCCCTTGCAGAAGCGCGTGATCTCCAAAAACAAAACGACGTCTTGCTTGAGATCGCTGGAGAGAATGGGCGGAAGCGTCGCTATCGCAAGCCGGCCAAGAGGGCAAAAGAGGGCGTTGCCGCCGTGGCAGTGTGCTCCGATTGGCACGTTGAAGAAACTGTGCTTCCTGAACTCGTCTCGTACAAAAACGAGTTCAACCTCGAAATCGCATGGCAGCGAATCGAGCGGCTGTTTCAGAAGATTGTCCTCCTGATCGACGTGCAGGGCTCGATAGCTCCAGTATCCGAACTCTGGCTAGCGATCCTTGGTGACATGCTTTCGGGCTACATCCATGACGAACTCATGGAATCGAACGAAATGTCACCAGTTGAGACAATCCTCTGGCTTCGGGAAGCAATCACAGCCGGCATCGACTTCCTCCTGAAGGAGACAAAGTTGCCGATTTACGTTCCCACGTGCCACGGAAACCACGGCCGCACGACGGATCGGAAGCGGATCAAGACGAGCTACAAAAACTCGTACGAGTGGCTCATGTACAACTTTCTCGCTGCCCAGTACGAGGAAAACCCGCGTGTTCATTGGATGGTCGGAAACGGCTACCATAACACGCAAGCCATCATGGGTCGACCTTGCCGATTCCATCATGGCGACGGGCTCCGCTATCAAGGCGGAGTTGGCGGAATCACGATTCCGGTCAACAAGTCGATTGCCCAATGGAACAAAGTTAGAACCGTTGACTTCGACTTCTTCGGTCACTGGCACACGTTCCTTTTTAATTATCCGTTGTGGGTGTCGAATGGATCACTCATAGGATATTCACCATTCGCGGTCGAAGTTAAGGCCGATTTTCAGCACCCGACGCAAGCGTTTGCTATTATTGATACGAGATATGGCCTAACTGACGTGAAGCCAATTTTCGTATCGAGGGCTAGGTGACGCAATGAAATGCAGGATATGCGGCAAAGTTAGGCCACGCGGAATGTTCCAGTTGACCGGATATGTTCGCAAGAGCGATGGAGAGCGAACGCGCAGACGCGTATGTAAAAAGTGCGCTGCGCAGAAGACGCGCGAATGGGCGAAAAGAAACCCAGGCGCAAGGGCTGGTGCAAGTAGAGCTTGGAGGATTAAGAATCGCTTCAAGGCTGCGCTTTCCGTGGCGCTGCGTAATGGAGCTAAATGCTCGCTTGACGAGATAACCGAGGCGTTTACTGGATCGTGCAGTATCTGTCTCAAGCCAGAATCTGAGTGCTCAACGCTACTGCACTTGGATCACGACCACGAAACTGGAAAGTTTCGCGGCTGGCTTTGCTGCCAGTGCAATCTCGGACTCGGCATGTTTGGCGATTCACCGGCAATGCTGCATGAAGCGGCTGAATATCTAGCCAGGAGGACGAAGTGTTGATTGACCGTTTCCTCGTAATCATGCCGTCAATCGTGCTCGTGCTCTACACACTCACGTGTGTGTGCTTCGCGCTCAAGCGCGATTGGTGGTGGGCGCTCGTGTACTTTGGCTACGCACTTGCGCTCGTGGGACTCATTGTAGCCAGTATGAAAGGTTTGAATCATTGAGCGGCCCTGAACTCATCTCGGAAGACAAGATCCGCACCTTCGAGGGCGGAGCAACTCGCGACGCAGCCAGTGATAAGCTGGACTTCGAGGGCTTCCTAAGTCCACTCGCGCTTGAGGTCTACGCGAAGTACATGCACAAGCATCGCAAGCAATCGGATGGCAAGATGCGCGACAGTGACAACTGGCAATCCGGCTTCGGGCTGTCGGTCGTTCTGAAGTCAGCTTGGCGTCACCTATACGACTGGTGGAGACTTCACCGGGGCTATCAGGTACTCGACCTACGCTCGGGCGCGCCCGTGGGAGTCAAGGATGCCGTGTGTGGCGTGATCTTCAATGCCTTCTGCTACCTGCACGAGATGGAAAAGAAGGAACTCGAAGAGAAGTCGAAGATGCCGAACCCAAGTCCGAATGCCGCCGCATTCGTGGTAGCGAACGGCGATATGGCGTTTTGGGGCAATCGCTGTGACGGGTGCGGGGTTCCCCTCAACCAGGAGAACCGCAGCGAAGACCGGCATCGCCTCTGCAAGCGCTGCCGGACTCACCAACTCGCTCCTTCCGAGCATGGAGAAACGTCGTGATACAGGAAATCTACCTAGACCTTGACGACGTACTCTGCATGTGCGTCCCCCACGTTTTCAACGAGTTGGCCGGCACGGACAACGAAATGTCGTATGATTGGTGGCAGCGCCGATGGCTGTATTCGATACAGCAAGGCGTCGCGGAAGTGCGTCAACTTCTCGGAAAACACCAACTCGAAGGCGACTTCTGGTCGCACGTATCCCGAGACGTTTGGGCGTCGATACCCAAAACACCCTTCTGTGATTGGTTGGTCGACGCGGCTTGCCGTGCCGTTGGTATTGAGAATGTCTTCTTCCTGACGCGACCAACGCGATACGGCGATTGCTACGGCGGCAAGGCTGACTGGATTATCGAGCAGCTTGGAGAGCCGCACGTTGAGCAGCTTATGCTTACGAAGCACAAGGCCAAGCTAGCCAGAAGCGACAGGCTGCTGATTGATGACCGCCCATCCAACATTGATGAATTCCTTGCGGCCGGCGGCAAGACAATCATGTGTCCACGTCCGTGGAATGCGCTGGATGGCGAAGATCCCGTTGAGTATATCCGCCATAAGTGGGTGCACTACTTCGCCGATCCCATGCCTGAGTACGAACCGGAGGTCGAACATGCTGTCGAGGCGACGGAATAAACTCTGGCGGTATATGATCCGCCAACTGAAGAAGAACTTCAATCCAGGCGTGCCCGTCACTGTGCGCACCTGTCGCATGAAGGATAGCGGAGACTCTGCGGGTCTCATGCGGCAGGGGCGCATGGTGGGCATTCTGATACGCGTTGGAAATGTTCGCTGTTGGTCGTGTCGCCGCGATACTCTGCTACACGAATGGGCGCATGCAATGGAGTGGTCCGCTCACTGGCATGACGGCTCGCCCAAAAAAGAGCACGGCGAGACTTGGGGCGTTTGGTACGCCAAAATTTATAGCCACATTACCGAAGAGTGCTGGGACGAAATGAAACGTCTCAGGCTACTTTCGCCGGAGCAAATGAATGATGACACCGAAACAGTACAGGTTGATAAACGCCGACTGTCTTGAATGGCTGGAACGATGCCCTACAACATATCAGGGCGGCGAAGCGTGGGACACAATCTTCGCAGATCCACCCGACAATATCAAGTTAGGCTATGACGAGTACAGCGACGATCTCCCCGAAGACGAATATTGTGCTTGGCTCCGTCGCTGCCTCTACACGTTTATCAACACCGCGAAGACGGTATGGTTCTCCTTTAACGTCAAGTGGCTAAAGGAAGTAGCCGGAATCGTGGCGGAGATTGTGGAGCACAACGCATACTTCGCAAGTGCGCCAATCACAGACCCTAAAAAGCGCCTAATCAAGGATAGGTTCTATGTTCAATACTTCACCTTCGGGCAACACCGACACACTGACTTCGGTAACAACATGCGGCCTTGTTATCGACTGCGATGGTCTCACGCCCCGATCTTCCCGGATTCTATCCGCGTTGAGAGCGAGCGTCAGCGATTGGGTGATAAGCGGGCTGACCATCGTGGACGTGTGCCGGGCGACGTTAGTAGGCTGGAGGTCGACTCAAGCGATGGGCTTGCGGCTTTGGCCGATGCCGGCCAAGATTGCGTATTCGACTGGCCCCGGGTTGTCGGCAACTCTAAGCAACGTCGTAAGTGGCACCGAACCCAACTCCATGAAGGCTTTGTGCGTCAGTGTCTTCGCATGTCCACGCCACCCGGCGGAAATGTTCTCGACCCATTCGGCGGAACCGGAACGACTCTCCGAGTCGCAATTGCTGAGGGCTTCAATTGTGACACGATGGAGATTAGCGGGGGGTATTGCGCCGAAATAGCCGCTGAGAATGGCCTCAGTCAGCAGAGGACCATTCCACTAACCTGGACGCGTACCATGACTGGGGAGCTTGAGGAGTTGCCCTTGCTCGGTGGTCCGCAAGATCGGAGGGTGAAGCGATGAGACTCTTTCAGCTCCGCGAGATCGAAGAGGCTTACGCGCATGCCGCGAACGGCGGGCAGGCGCTTCACATGGGCGGCAGTGCTGCCGGCTATCCCGGAGCCCCCGCGTGCTTCCGCCGGGCCGGAACATTCGCTCACCTGATCGACATGAACGCCGATCGGCTACAGCGCACCGCGAGATCCCTTGGGGTTCGCGTGGTCGTTGCAGAGCGACCAGGCCGGCGGGGACAGCACGTCGACCTTTGCGGGCAACCGCTCCGCCGGGCGATCGAGGCGTGCGAAAACCACACAAATGGGGGGATCGAAGAATCCGGCTCGCAAGGCCCCTGAGAGGCCCCAGAACGCACGCCTACGAAAAAGGGCTCACCATTCACGGCGAGCCCTTTCTGCCTAATATACGCGGCTACAGGAGCCAGAAAATGCACTTTGTCATATTATCAGTTGATGGCACGACGTCCAGAGTTAGCTTTGACGACTGGGCATACCTCTCTAGGTTTACTTGGCGTACTCATAAAGGTGGGTATCTATATCGCAGCTCGCACGGCCGCACAATCCTCATGCACAGAGAAGTAGCCAAAAGAGGTGGTTTTATCGCGCGGCAGATAGATCACGTCAATCTGGATAAAACCGACAACCGCCGCGAAAACTTACGCCCGACAGACAGCGTGCGAAATCAGTACAATGTGCGATCAAGACGCGGTAGTTCATCCAAATTCAAGGGCGTATATTGGTACAAAGCAAGGCGTAAGTGGCGGGCTAAGATTCGGCATAACGGAGGCGCGATTACGCACATTGGATATTTCGCAAAAGAGGAAGACGCGGCCCGTGCTTATAACAAAGCCGCGTCACGATTGCATGGCGAGTTCGCGCTACTGAACGAAGTGTAACGCCACGGCTGCGGTGCAGCTTAGTTTTGCCGAATCCGCTCATTCAGCAACCGGATCTCCTCTTCCAGCTTCGCTACGAGGGCAATCAGCCGCTCCCGTTCCTTGTCTTGTGCCTTCAGGATGGCCGGGAAGCCCTTCAGACAGAACCACACGACCAGGAAGGCCAGAATAGCGAGGGCGCTGTACTGGATGCCGCTGGTAGTCTCAGGGACGCTCATACCAAGCAGGCCCCAGCTCACCACAGAGAAGAGTGCAATCAACTTCATGTTCATCTCCCGAGTAGCCGTCGCACTTCCGCAACGTCGTTCGTTCTCGCTCGCTCCGTCCCATTGATGCGCACGATGTAGGTCGGAACCGCTACTACGCCGTACGCTGCCGCTGTGCTGCGATTGGCGTCGATATCCATTGTAGCAATGCGCACCCCAGCATCCCGAAGCCTGGCTACCTCCGGCTTCTGTTTCTGACACGGCCCGCACCACGACGCCGTGAAGTGCAGCACAACCACCGAAGACGCCTTCGGACATCCCCCGGGGCAGCACGGCCTCTTGGCCGGCTTGTTGCAGCCAGCGAAAAGCAGGATGCTCACGAAGAAGACTGCCACAAGCACACACACAAACAAGTTCTGAGTAACCTTCATTGTCATGGTCCTATTATGTAGCCATTGGTTGCAGTAGCCGTACTGGTTGCATATCCAGAAATCGTAGCCGAAGTAGCATCGATACCACCTCCTCTGTTTGCATTGCATCCGTTTCCCGTCGGGTTCCCGTCTCGCACGTATCCGCTGCTTACGTCAACAAAGCCTCCCTGGTAGCAGAGCACGCCGTCAGCGTTTCCACATGTTGCCATCTGCACCCGATATGCCGCCACCGTCGCCCCGACAAAGCAGAAGATGCCGGTTGTCTTCGCGCCAGTGAGCACCGTTCCGTATCGAATCTGCGCCACTCCACCATTCTGAACGCGAATGAGTGATCCACGGCAAAATGAATGACACGTCGAGTCGCCGAAGAAGTTCCCATTTCCGGCGCAGTAGATCGTGTTATTCCAATCGCTCGTAGCGAAACTACTGCTGGCCACGATCGAGGCACCGTTGGTCAAGTTGAGTGCGTAGCCCGACGAATTTCCGGTCAGGACCAAAGCATCCCAGTTGCCGCCATGGTAGGCACCAACCATGTTGATACCATGCCCGGAGGCGAATGCTAGGACAGTCTTGATAACACGAATGTCAGTCAGAGAGATAGCTCCGCTCGGCACGGCCGTCACGCCAGCACGACGTACACACCGTACCGTTGCGGCCCGCGTCCCAGAGTTCCAACCTATCACCTCATGAACCCCAAGTGTAAGATGCTCGTTCGTACCGCCGCTTGCGGTCTTGCAGGCAATGTAATCGCCGACCGACGTAGTGTATCCAGCGGGAAGTGTGATCGTGAAGTCAATGTACTCTAAGCCGCTCTCTAGCGCTGTAATACTCCCGATACTCGAAACAGCGCAGCCGCTCGTGTGGGTCTCAGAAACACCCGTAACGTACAGATTCGATCCATAGGCGTAGGTTGGAGAAAGTGTCGATTCCGCAAACGTGCCTTCGCCGACGTCAATCGTGATAGTGTTCTCATCGGCAATCCACTTGTAGATTTCATCGAGAGCCCGACCAACCGTCAGCCATGGCGTTCCAGAACTCCCATCACCAGTCGTATCGTTCCCTGTCGTTCGCACATAGTAGGTCTTATTCTCGCTTAGCACACGGCACACGTCGCTACTTCCGATCTGTATTGTGCCAGAGACGCTCACGCCATCGACAGTCAATCCACCAACAATATCAGTTGCGCCATTTATCTTAAAGTGCCCGCTCCCAACAGCGTCAGGATCTAGAATGAAATCGGTTCCGTTGTACGTAAGAGTGGCATCGAGACCATTACCGAAAGCCAGTACGGCACTATCGTTGAATCTCGACACTCCGCCGGTCACGATAATAGCGTAGTTCGTAACGCCTATCGTTTGCGGGTACACGTACAGGCTTGCAGCATTCGTTACTGTGCCATCTCCGCTCTTAGGAATCGGGTTTATCATCATTCCGATTAACCACGGAATGGTATTTCCAGCATCAACGCGCACGCTGCCTTCAACATTCACCTGCCTGGCCTGCTGTCCGTTCGCGGGATATGCCTGCGTGGCCACGCGCAGCGAATAAGCTGCACCGTCTGACGAGTACGCGCGTCCGGTCACGAGAAACTGCGAAGCGATTCCCGAACCACTCGTCCACACATTCATGTAGACCCCAGTGTTCGACAGGTTGTCGCTGCCAATACCAACTGAACCATCTACAGCACTTACCGTGAAGCGAGTGGTGTAGCTACCTTCCTCTCTCACCCATAACTTGCTGGCCGTGTCTATGTATATGCTACCAGACGTTTGTGCGCGAAGGACAAGGTTCCCGCTTGTACTAAATACATAAACGCCACCGCTGGATGCGATTACATTATTATCTAACGTCAGACTGTCGACGGCTAACGACGTGAGCGTTTGCACGTCAGTCGTCCATGCCGCAGTACCCGCCCCTGTGGCTTGTAGAATCTGGTTGTCGGCGGTTGGGCCGGTTGTGTGAAAGTAACTCGACTCGTGAGTCGTTACGGCTGTCGTGGCTGACCCTATCGCGTCATACAAGCCATCATGATCCCCCCAACCATACGCAGTATCCCAATTACTGATCTGCGTAGACGTGATTGCCCAGCAATCAGGAACGGCTTGCCACGATGTAACATTCGAGGCTGACGACACCATAACCTGATCCGCGGCCGTGGGGCCATCTATCGCCCATCCCCCGATATTCAGATCAGTGAAGTACGAAGTGCCTAGCGCATAGACCGTCCAGTTGTCCGCACCCGCCGTCTGCGCTTCGAGGTAGAGTCCAAACGAGTTCGTGATAGTGCCTGTACCCGTCTTGCTATTGTTCTGGATGTATCCACCGTACGCCGCCGGAATCGTAACACCAACATCGGCATTCGTGGTGTTGTGTATCTTGACGCCATGCGTATAGCATCCATTTGCTACAGTCATTGTCGGCTCAAGCAGAGAACCGTACGCGTGGTGCCCGCCGCCCGAAGCTGTCAGCGTACCGCCAAGCCGCACCCCGAATACGCTGGATATCGAGGAAGTAACGTCGTCAACCACGCTAAGGATAACATCACTGTAGACGTGCGTGCCATCTCCAACGCGCATGAAACTGGCAACATCAACCACGCCAGTGCTTGACGCAATGTTATTGTCGTCAATCGTGATGCTGTCAACTCCAAGCGTGGTAAGTCCAGTAATGTCCGTAGTCCACGATGCCGCATTGGCTCCCGTAGCTCGATAGAGCTGCGCAGCCGACGTAGGTGCCGCTAGAACGAAACCTCCAATAGAGAAGCTGGCCACGTAGAGCGTATCACTGTCGCTCAACTGCTGAACGACTCCGTTGACGATAACCAAGGGGCGGTAGTTCGACATAGTGTACTCCAAAAAAACAGCCCGCCCGATTTTATTCAGGCGGGCCGGGCGTCCATTGAGAAGCGTTACGAAACGTCTACTGACTGCGCTTTACGCAGTGCTTCCTCAACTGTTCGATTTCGCGACGACCGCGCTTTCCGCTTCCTTCAGCACGGCGTCAACGAACGTGCGACCTTCGGCCGTCTGCATCTTCGTGAACAAGACCGTCTTGAACACGTCATCGAATTCTTTCACGAGGGTCTCTTCGCCAGACAGAAACAGCTCCGCCAAATCCTTGATCTTCTTCCCACAGCCGGAGTAGTCCCCGACGGAGTAATCGACCAGGAAGGCCGGGATGCGCTTCAAGCCATACTTGCCCAGCGCAATGGCGAGTTGGCCGGCACCGCGACGTCGATTCTCGATCTCGGTATCTTTCGCGAAGGCGATCTTCCCAACGGCGAACAACGCGCCGGCGCACACAATGCAAAGCAAGACGATTTCGAGCAGTGACATGTTTTCTCTCTTTCTGAAAAGGTAAGGTGCTAAACGCGTCCGCAGCCCAGTCTTGTCGGAGTGCCCATCTCTCCCCGGGCTGCGAAAAAGGGCACCGCGTCACGCGGACATTTCCCGCTTGATACTGCCGATGACGGCACCTCCGAAGCCGCCAAGTCCCGCAACGACTGCCAGGACCGCGCAAAGCCAGGCCGGGAGGCCGGTATCTTCGGGCTCCGGAATCTCGGGCATGGGTAGAGGGGTTTCATCCATCATGAGGTCTTCGGGTGTCACGACCGTTTGCTGCGGTTCGCATTGCTGCTCCATTTTCTCTCGCCACGGCAATACGCAAGGGCAATCCTTTTCGCGATTCCACGGCAGCAATCCGCGACGTCCCGTTTTCGGCTCAATGGTATCGGCTAGGGCGTCCGCGGTCTTCGGGATACCGTCACCATACGACTCGTAGAGAACGACCCCCTTAGCGTCTTGGAGCCGGATTGTCGGCAGTCCATGAATGTTTGGGGCGTATCGCTCTTGATACATCGCGGAGCCGGCAGCGATCGGGTGAAAGTGAGTCACGCGGCGCAACGAAGACAGGTACTCGTCATTCTGAAACCAAGCGAGAATGCGCTGATAATCAGCGCTGCCGGAGATCCCAACCACGGAAAGGTGCATACGGTCTTGATCTTGCGGCGGTGCCACACGCTCTTGCGTGTCGGCAAAACAGGTGACAGCTAGCGCGACGATCAGTACGCCAGCCAAAGCGAGGACGATTCGGGGCCTCATGTTCGATCCCTTCTGGAAGTAGGCGGCAAAGGTGCCGCGGGAGAAAAGACGGGCGTAAATGCCCAACCCATTGACGTCTGCCAGTTTCGCACGAAACTAGCTCTGTCCATCCATCTGAACCTACGGACGTCGTTGTTGTCAAGGATTCCCACGTACCTTTTCGTGAGATGCACCACATTTACCATGTGATAGCACTTTGAATCGGGAGAATCCCTATATTGGATACAGGCACCCCGCCTCGTGCGGATTGCCCATTCCAGAAATTGCTCGTCCCCGTTCTGGCACCACGCGTACGGGATGCCGGCCCTGTCCATAGCATTCGCCATTGTCACGGTAACTTCCCCGCCAGAATGTGAACGACGCCATTGGTCCGCGAGCTTGTCTTGCCCTTGCCATCGGAGAAGCGAAATCAGGGAAGCATGGCAGCATGAGCCATCGTCTTGCGTACCGGGTCGGAGCCAATTGCCTTGGCGGAGCTTGCGTGGGATGTTTACCGTAGGCACCTCGCTTTGCACCTTACTGGCGAGTATCACGCCTGGCGTGTCACCACTCAGGAGTGCGGTTGCGATAATCGCGAACGCGACAAAAGCTACGGGGACAAGCAATTCTTTCTTCATACAGCGAACCTCTCGTACTGCTCGTGATCCGGCAACACGGGCAAGCGTTTGGGTTTGTAAAGGAGCCCCATGCGCCGCATATAGCGGCATAAGTGATTCGGGGACCAACGGGAAAAGTTTGCAGTCTGGAGCGTGCCGATAGTCTGGTGAGCGGCGGCGACCCATTCACTACAGAATAACGTCTGCGCGGACTGCTCACGAAACAACGCTTCCAGAACAGCGAATGCAAGACCACCGGCGCGGAGTGCTCCCTTAACGTCGTACTCGGTGCCAATGGAGTCAAGTAGAAAACGATTCAATCGCACACGCTCGTGCATGTACAACCGGCGATAGAACGGGTAATGCCAAGCTCCGCCCTGATACTGACCCACGATGAATTCGGCAGAATGCGCCTGAGTACCGCAAATCTTCTTTCCAGTAACCAGGCAAGGCCAGTCACCATTCAGGGTCGTGGACTCGAAGAGAAGTAACCGCCCGCCCACCTTCACTTCGCCAACGATACCAACGTGTGAAAGTGACCAGAGCGGTACACCATAAGTCGCGACATTGATGCCGGCGCTTAGCCAATTTCGGCCAGAAAAGCCGATGATATCGCCGGGCTTGATATCGTATGCGTTCATGCTGGTATTCTACCATGCCGCACGCTCCATTTCAATCCGTGGCAAATGGATTCGGCACGACGCCTTTCTGCTCTGATTTGGTGTCATAGGTCTGCATTCCGCTACCAGCTTCCATGATGGCAGTTACGACGATAGCTCGCGGAATCCCCAAATCTTCGGTGGACTTGACTACATCATTCACAGGAATGGGGATAAGGTAGTTTTTCGCGAGATTTCCGGCGGTAGCGTCCTCAAAACCTCCGCCAGTCTTTCCGGTAGCGACGTCATACGAAAACGACAACCATGGGGCAAATTTGTACCGAGCGAATCTGTCAAGCACGTCCTCCATGTTGTAGTCACCGTACTTAACGTCGGGACCGCGCAAGGGCTTGACTTCACCTTTCAGATTTTTGTACTCACCAGTCCATACTCGACTCAGAAGTACCGATGTCTGCGACACTCCGCCTGACATATCGAGGAGCGTATTGCCCACGCGCACTTTGCCGAACGTCGAAGATCGCGTATCAACTTCAGGCACTTGCTGTTCTTCATCGTCCGACATGAAATTGAACGCAGCTTGAAGCATTGCCGTAATTGCGATCCATCCAGCGAATGACTTACCGTACTCTTTCAGGAAGAACGCGCGAGTCTTCGCATCGTGCCCACCCACCCCGAGCGCGGCTTTGGCCGGCTCCGTAATAGCTTGCTGGAATCGAGACACCACGTAACGTGGTGCCAGAAACACGAGCGCGGCCGCTTCTGCGTGCTTCTCCATCGATCCCAACTCACCGCGCCCGGTGGTGACGTTGACGAGCCGGCCAAGTACCCTCTTCTGTTCGATCGTCATGCCGTCCTTCCCCCCAAAGGACTCAATAGCCAGATCAGCGTAGCCTGCGCGGATCAGGTTCATCAGGGCACCATGACCACGGCCGCTGGCGGCTACAATATTGGCTCCATGCCTGACGCCTGCAATCTTGCGAAGGTCTTCGAGGTATCCGCCCGCATAGTCCTCCTCCATCGTTGTGAAGTCGCCCTGCATTTCCGTAAACGAAATTCCCATCTCGCCATACGTGTCCCAGTTAGGCCGATCCTTGATTGACTGCATGACCTCGAAGTAGCCTTTATCCGACTTCCACGCTTGAAGGGACGTCAGGAGATCGTGAGCTGCACGCACCGGATGTGAGTAAGCATAGAAAGCCCCCTGACGTAGAAGCGGAAGATCCAACGACAGCATGACCGTGCGCTGCGTATGAAGAACCTTCTTCAGCTCATGCCAGGCACGCTCCATGCGGTTCATGCCTTCGACG
>Ga0265297_10008347_pt1 | contig 13845 bp, 13 predicted proteins | sample Munlanlwell13791_FD_192502 | JGI IMG/M metagenome (GOLD analysis project Ga0265297, IMG submission 192502) | Leachate microbial communities from a municipal landfill in Southern Ontario, Canada - Leachate well 137-91 | ecosystem: Engineered > Solid waste > Landfill > Unclassified | place... | reverse complement strand
AGTCATTGTGCAAGGGGGCGTTGCCAAAGGGGGGGAGAGGGGGGGCAGCGGCCGGGAAATCTTCAGCTGTGGGAGGACTCAGTTTTCGCGTTTATAATTTCCTGTGCTGATAGGTATTGATCAAGGCAATTATTAACGAATGCATCGAATAAAGAAGATAATTATCTGAAAGAATGTCCTAGCGTCGGAGTAAATCATAATGAATAAATTGTATAACATAAATCTATATACTTAACAGATGATACCGAATGCCAACTGTAATCGATGATTAAGATGATAAAATCATCAGACCTAATTGAGACGGGAGATATCCTCTCCGATCGCCCATACTATCACTATCTTTTACTTAGTTCGAAAGATGTAAAACCATCCGCGATAACCCGTGAGATCTTTTCATACATTTTTCATAATTTGAGTGAACGGTTAATTTTCTCAAAGGATAATGAAACGATCTCCGTAGTAACCGTTTTAAAGAAATTTCGATTCATTATCCAAAAAATCGATGCCACCCAATATATTTTAATTTACTTCAATCTGTCAAACGAATCTATCAAACAGCCGTTAGAAAATGCAATCGCTCGGATCAAATGGCTAGTTTTTTCGTGGATGTCTCCCGAAGATCTTGACTCATTCGAAAATTATAGCTCTGATTATGATGTCATTAATCTCTACACTAGCTATGATCCCTATTATTTATTGAAAAAATACTCAAAAATACAACCGGGGTTGCATGTTGACTATCATGAGCGATGGTATAAACCAAGATCCATTGAAGTCAATATTAAAATTCCAAAGGGAGACGCAAGAGAATTTCTTGATACAATTTTGCAACAAAAAATTACTGAGACTGTAAAATTAAAGTTTAAGGCAAAATTCAGTAATCCTGGTGAAGCGACAATTTCGATCGATAAAGATGGAAAAGTTATCCATGAACATGGGGAGTTACGAGCGACGGAGAAAATTGTTAATGACGTAGTTCAGAAAACAAGTACAAAATTAGTGGACTTTTCAAAATATGCAACTTTTAGATCATATTCAAAGTTATCCGACGGTTCATTTGATTTAACTGATTATAAACCGGCACAACCGTTTTACTATACGTTCAAAATGCCTGAGGAAAAAATGGAGGAATTTTCTGTAAAGCTTGAAAATTTACTGACAATAAGTAAAAAAAGTCTCCAAATCTATGGAGTTAGACTATCGAGAGAAAATCGTGATTTTTCATGTCTCACTTATATTCCCACGGATAGATCTGAACTAAAAATGAAATTTATTCACGATGATGAATCTCCGATACTCGTAGTTGATCCCTTGAATGCTTCACCTCTCGGAATTCTGACATTAACAAGAATTCTTTCGGAAAAAATGACTTGGTCAACAAAGTTGAGTGGTTTCTATGAATAGGCATGATTGGGATGATTTGCATAATCAACTTTTAAATTGGACCTATTCTTTATACCGTAAGGAATACCGAGATATCGCCTACTTTGCTAATGAAAGGTATTTTGGACGCCCGGATCCAAGTCTCGTTATTGTCAACGGATCAAAACGAAAGGACGTGTCACCCGATTTCATCGCATCGAATTGCAAAGAAATTGTTCAAATTCATGATATCAAAGGTTTTGAAGGGGAGATACATTGGTCTTCGGACGATAATAATGAAGATTCGATTCGAAAAAAGCTTAAGAAAATCAAGGAATATGAAAACATTAGTCGAGAATCAATTATCGCATTTTTCCAAAAACATGAAATACAACTTACCGATTTCACAATTGAACTAATAGTTGTTCTAGATTTTAGATTCTATTCACGATATCCTGAAATTTTTGATGCCTGCGCTAAACAGTTGGGGATTATTGTTTGGACAATTGATATTGATCAGTGTAAAATTAGGAAACATGTTGGAAGACATATTGATAAAAATATTGAAAAAATATTCAACGGAAAACATGGGTTACCAATTATTCCCCGTTGTCCAGATATCATTCTAATGACCCGACAAACAAATCGAGACCTAAAAAGGTATCATTTCACTGCAAATCTTATCTCATATTTTTGCCAAGAATCAAAAAGGATTATCAAATTCGATGAGATTGACGATATTATGGTTAATTCGAGGCCCCCCAAATATGAATATCTAACTCTCGAAGAAAGAAAACACGAATGGGAAGCCCTGCTATTTGATGCAATAGAGCATTCAAAGCTTTTTAAAAGAAGCCCGACGAGTCGTGATACATATGAGCTTCATAATCCTGCAATCTTGGAGAGCCCATATCTGCGACATAAGGTACTCGAAGATTTAGCTAACAAACGGGGGGTTTCAGGGAAATGACCACCGCAAATTTTCAAATTAATAATAACGTCTTTTTAAAGATTCTCAAGATGTTTAAGGAAGTAAATAATGAAGTCACTATGCTATTTTCAAAAGAGGTTGAGATAAGGGCAATGGATAAACCACGCTGCCAATTTTTCTTTGCCAAAATGAACAATCAAGCGTTAAGAAATGTAAGCATAAAAGAGGACTTTGAAATTTTTTTTGATTCGGAAAAACTCAGATTAGCTTCTGAAAAAAGCACCGCTGCTGAAATCTCCCTAATTTTTTCTGATGTAAATATCATGTTCAAAGAAGAGAGTTCGAGTGGTTCAGTCTTTAATCTAAAAGTGTATTCTGATAGTAATTTTAAATTCCAAGGACCAAAATTTCAAGAGCTCAAGCGGATCACAATTAAATCCGGCCATTTGCTTGAAGGTTTAAAGAAACTTTCTATTATTTCGCATTTGATCGATATTGCAAATAAAGATAAGAAGGTTATTTTTCATTCACAAGATATCCTGTACGGCGAAGGTAATTTTGCAATTGGAGAAAGTGATAATTTTTCGTCGAATGGTCAATATTTCAATCTCTCTTCCCTTAAGAATATTTTAGAGAATGTTCCGGAAAATACGGTCATTACTCTTGAGATTGACAAACAAAATTTTTTACGATTGATTTTTTCGTTTGCGCACGTTTCATTTACTCTGTATATCGCACCCTCTTTAGAATGAAATAATTGATTGGGTTAAAGAAATAGATTAAGTCCAAATTAAATTATATTTGATTGCCCTATGCGTGTCAACCAATATTCTCAAAATCTCATCAATACTCGCCTCAAGGCACTTCCTAGTTTGAGCTTAATTATTCCTCCATGCCATTCCCAAACTCGGCTACAATTCGATCAATATAATGGTAATATTTCGGACGGTAGGGAAGTGGAAATTGGAGAATCAACAATTTATGGATTACTGCTAGGTTCCCAAGTTTACCCCCAACTTAAGACTCAGATATCAAGGCTCGAAGAAATGTTGTCAAGAAATCTTGAATTTTGTACACCAGAATAAGGAAGACATCTGATCGGCTCTTTCTTCTCACGATATAGTGAGTTGGAAATATTTGATTTATTAAAACGATCAGGGTTTACACCAATTATCGATACTTGAGAATTCGCGATTGAAATCAACAGTTCAGATATTTCTCCTATTCATTCCCCATCATCCGCCGCATCTCCGATATCCCGCATGATATCATCGAACGTGACGTTGAGGATCCGGTAACTCTTCTTCCGGAGATCCGACGGGTCCCGCTTCTTAGCCACCCAACCGGCCTCCACGAGCCTCGACAGCACCTGGCCTGCATACCCCACATCAAGATCAAGTACCTTGACTGCATCCTGAAAATTGAATTCATTGAAAGAAAATTCCTGGTAGAGTTGTGAAAGATATTTTAAAAGAAACCGGGGGAGATACGCAGCCATCTTATGACAACGTCACCCGGAAGATAGATATATGTATGAGTATTCTAATCAATAATTATTACAATCATTAATCCTAATATTTTTGTGGGATATGCAATGTACGTGAAACGAACAACCTCGCCAGTCAATCTGCACAGGGTGATCCGTACCGCCCGATTCGCAGAGATGACCCGGGCATTCCCTCAGCATGATCTAGCTGAGCATCTTGGTGTGTCCAGCGAACAGGCCAGCCGGGTTGCACAAGAAGCCGCACGGATTGGCCTGCTCGAATTCGATGATGGCACATACTCCGCAACGCCGGTCTGCCCTCGGTTCATGCAGCTCATCAAAAAGGCCGGCTGTGATGGGCTGCATGAGATTCTGATGCGACACCCTGCGTATGCATTTTTCATGACGCATCTCGCCTCCTCATCTCCGGTCTTCACGGACGAATGGATGGACCGGGTTCAAACCGGAACAATCCCAGTCACCAGGGCGGAACTGGACATGGTTTGTTCCTGGGCCGTTGCGATCGGCACGATCCAGCAGAATTATTTTACCGGCCAGTATTATCCGGTCAGTGGGCTGCGGACACGATTCGTACCGACATTCATGAAAGTCTATCACCTTCTCGAACTTCCGGGCAATCCGTCCGATCCGAAAAAGCCGGTTCGGATCCGGTTGCTCCGGGAATTTGTCTGCCAGCGGCTCATGATCGGCCGGAGGGATTTTGATCTTCTGCTCACGGGGATGTGCGAACACCTGCCGGAAAATTTTATACTGTTCCGCAGGGTGGGCAATCATTCACTGAAGAGGGCAAGGGGTTGCCTGATTGATTTTCCAACCGCTCACTTCTGCGATGGGATAGAAGTGTACGGGAGGATGTATCGGTCGATATTGTGCCGGGATGGGGATTCCATCTGATGGGTTTCTTATCCAGGGTAAATGGGCTCTTGAATATTCACCTCACCGGTTCGTTTCACGTGCTCCAGTCCAGAAAAAAAGGTGATCGTTCAACCAAAAGGCACCAATTAAGCTATTTTTGGAGGCTGAAACAGCACCCGGATGCACTAAATAATTCCAATCTGACCGTATTTTAAAAATACGACCCTGTAATTCGCCAAAAAATGCGATTTCCAGAAAAACGGTTTTTCAAAATGAGCCCGGATCCGAAAAAGAATCGATTTGCGAGGAGATTGGTTTTAGGGGAATTGTCTCTCTAGCAGTGGGGGAGTGCTACGACGGAGAGGAGGGGGCTCTCTGAAGCATGGGGGGACAAGGGAGTTATTACGAATATTAGGGTACGGGCCGTTGCCCGGCGAGGGGTCGGTAGAAATCGGGCGTCGTGTCAGCGAGGTTCGATTGGAGAAACCATCAGGTTTCGACTCCCCCGAGCGACCCCCGTAGGGGGTGGGGTGGAATCGCATTATTTCACTACTTGGTTTTCCGGAATTTTCAGCAGACCCTGCTCAAGAAATTTTTGCCAGACCTTGCATGAAAAATTTTGATCGCGATGGTGGGTACGATTGATTCGGTGATACGGAACGAGCAGACCTTGCGTGAAAAATTGTTAGCAGGTTGGGCCGAGCCATCGTCACAACACTTTCACTACACAAGGTAATTCCCTTAAGATTAGAGCATTCTCAAATTTTTATTATGATAGAGATTCTTGACCGAATCTCAAAAATCGAATCGTTTCAGTTTGACCAAGACTTGAAACGGTATCTCGATTTCGTACTGACTGACGAATTCATTGATCTATAGGAGAACTATGATCGCAGAAGAGTTTACACAAGATCTGAGAGAACGCATTTTGCACGATGCAAAAAACCATTTGAAGCAAACGATTGAACCCGAGATTCAAAAAATGGAATGTAAACAATGCGGTATGCAATCATACACCGTTGAGCATTTCACAGATGAAGATGATGAATCTTTGACAGCACATGTAAAATGTTCAAATTGCGGATTTGAGGAAAAGGTTGTCATTCATTTACTTCAAGATGATTTGAACAAAGGATTAGACGATGTGAAAGGTGCATTGGAGAGTTTTGAGAGAACAATCGAGGATTTCAATCGAAAACTTAACTAATTTTTGTCATCTCTACGGGTTTTGCTCTACGCACTTACCGGTTCGCTTGCTAGATTAAGATCCTTGCCCAGCGACGGGGAGGCAAACCCTCCGAGCGACTCCGAGCGTAGCGAGGATGGGGAAGAAAGGCATCGCACGTGAGGGAATTCATTATCCGAATGGTAATAAATGGGATGAGACAAAATAGAACGTTGAGAATATGAATCTCCGTAATCCGAAGATAGGTAACACCCAAGTTCGAGTCACATAATTACAACATTATTATCTTTCATCATATTAGGGAAATCTTGGGATTTGGAAAAATGAAACTAAATAAAATTAAAATTGAAGGTTATAAATCGATAGAACATCTTGAGCTCGATTTAGATCACCTGAACATTTTAATTGGAGCAAACGGTTCAGGAAAGACCAATTTTATTTCAATTTTTAAATTGCTTAATCAGATGATTGAGGGCAGATTTCAATTAGCTGTCGGAAAAGGAGGGGGGGCCTCCTCATTTCTTCATTACGGCCCGAAAAGAACAAAGAAAATTGAAGTTGAATTGCAATTCGGACAAAATGGCTATTCGTGTGAATGGGAACCTACCAAAGATGATACGTTAATTTTTGGGAAAGAGGTCACTGAATTTTATGGACATGGGAGAAATTCCACACCCTATTACGATATTGGAGTGTCAGGTCATAAGGAAAGTGCAGTTCTGGAATTGGCCCAAGATAAAAAACACCGCGTTACTAGACATGTTTTAGAAAGTCTCAGGAGTTGGCGTGTTTATCATTTCCACGATACCAGTGATGAAGCCCCGATGAAATTGCGTTGCCAAATCAACGATAATGATTATTTAAGATACAATGCCTCAAATCTCGCTGCATTTTTGTATCTCTTAAAGAAAATGTATGAACCACATTATTTACAAATTCGCGATACAATTCGTCTTGCTGCTCCATTTTTTGATGATTTCATTCTTCGCCCCATATCAGATAATCCTAGTATGATACAATTAGAATGGAAAGAGAAAAATTCCGATTTTCCTTTTCTCGCCCATCATTTATCTGATGGAACACTTCGATTTATTTGTCTAACTACGGTACTACTTCAACCAAAACTTCCTGATATGGTACTTATTGATGAACCTGAATTAGGCTTACACCCCTACGCGATAAATGTTCTTGCATCTTTAATCAAAAGTGCATCACATAGAACGCAAATAATTGTGTCAACACAATCGGTTCCATTGATTTCATTGTTTGAACCAAATGATTTATTGGTTGTTAATCGTGAAGCCGGAAAAACCAAAATTGAACGGTGTAATCAAGATAAATTGAAAGATTGGCTTGAGGATTACTCACTTGGGCAACTTTGGGAAATGAATCTCCTCGGTGGAAGGCCCTCGAGGTAATTTACGATGGTCAGACTCAATATAATCACAGAAGGTCAGACCGAGGAAACTTACGTTCGCGATATTCTCTATGATCATTTGGCAACATATCAGGTTTACACAACTCCAATAACACTCGTAACGGCTGTTCGCGAACGAACATTCAGGGGCGGTGTTTCAAAATACGGACCCATCAGAAAAGATGTTCTTCGTTCATTAAAAGATCATACAGCGATTATTACGACGATGATTGATTTTTATCGCTTGCCAAGTGATTTCCCGGGGATGGAAAAAATCACAAATGTCGTTGATCCCTATCAAAAAATTCAGATTATCGAAGCAGAATTTATGAATGACATTGATAACAGTCGGTTTATTCCATATATCCAGTTACATGAGTATGAAGCGATTTTATTCAGTGATATTGACGTAATAGACAAAGTATTATGCGTAAATTGGCATTCACAAATTTACGAACTGCGAAAAATAATATCCCAATTTCCGAATCCTGAAATTATTAATAATAATCCAAACACGGCTCCATCTAAACGTCTTGAAAATCTATATAATCCATATCAGAAAGTTACTGATGGAATACGAATAGCAAAAGCGATCCCTCTCAGTACTATAAAAAATAAATGTCAGCATTTCAACGATTGGATAACAAAGTTAGAAAGATTACCTGAAACAAATACATGATGCCTTTTCCCCATCACCACGCCCCCAAGTCGAAGATTGCTAATGTAATCTTCCCCTACCCTTCCTTCGCTAACACGAACGCCAGTTCGAAGAACCCTTCGGGTTCTTCTCTTCCTTCAGGTTCGAAGACCTGCGATCTTCTCATGTCTCACGTCCAAGGACGTTCGACATTCTGATGAACCTTCAGGACCATGCTAACCACTAGCACACACATTTATATCCAACCAGCTCCAACCCAATAAGCATGCAGGAAGAGTGCCACAGCATTCGTGAGGGTTTTTTCGCCCGTGAATGTCTTTATCTCTAGAGCACTTGCCCGTTGCATGAACTGCACTTCTGAAGAATCTCCTGGCCACGGTACCGTCTGGTCCCGGGCCACCGGCGCATTTAGCGCATTTTTCTTTTATTACCGGTTTAACTACTGGTATTGATCAAGCCCTCTGGTTTGCACACTAAAAGCGTGTGAATGCAGGGGGAGGTGTTGTTGTTACTACTATGAGAGGAAAGGAAATCCGTCTGGAACGAATCATGAACCGCAATACGAAGAAGTCCGTCATCATCCCGATGGACCACGGGGTCACGAACGGGCCGATCCCCGGGCTCATCGACATGGGGCAGGCCGTCAACCTGGTGGCCGAAGGCGGCGCGAACGCCGTGATCGGCCACGTGGGCCTCGCGCTCCACGGGCACCGGCAGGGCGGGCGTGACGTGGGGCTGATCCTCCACCTGTCCGCAAGCACCATGCTCGCGCCGGACCCCAACGAGAAGGTGCTCGTCAACTCGGTGCAGAACGCCCTCAAGATGGGCGCCGACGCCGTGTCCATGCACGTCAACATCGGGGCCGAGTCCGAGGCAAAGATGCTCGCGGATCTCGGCGCCGTCTCCGTGGAATGCATGGAATGGGGCATGCCGCTCCTTGCCATGATGTACCCCCGGGGCAAGAACATCACCAAGAACAACGACATCGACCAGGTCAAGCTCGCGGCACGGGTCGCAGCCGAGCTCGGGGCCGACATCGTCAAGACCGTGTACACCGGCGACCCGGAGAGCTTCCGCGAAGTGACGCGGGGCTGCCCGGTGCCGGTCGTGGTGGCCGGAGGTTCAAAGACCGATGACCGCACAACATTGGAATTGATCGAAGGAGCCATGGCGGGCGGAGCTGCCGGGATCTCGATCGGCAGGAACGCCTTCCAGCACAAGAAACCCGACAAGTTCGTGATGGCCGCGGCCTGCATCGTGCACCGGAACAAGAGCGTGGAAGAAGCACTGGAACTGCTGAAGTGATGACAATGATCGGAAAAGACATCAGGATCGAACGGATAATGGACAGGAACACGGGCAGGTCGGTCATCGTCCCGATGGACCACGGGTTCTCCATGGGACAGATCGACGGCCTCCTCGACATGACAAAGGTCATCTCGGACGTCTCCGACGGTGGCGCAAACGCCATCATCCTCCACAAGGGGCTCGTGAAACGCGGCCACCGCAAGCACGGCCGGGACATCGGCCTCTTCATCCACCTCTCGGGCTCCACCTCGCTCAACCCGGACCCGAACGACAAGGTCCAGGTCTGCTCCGTGGAAGAGGCCATCGCGATCGGCGCTGACGGCGTCTCGATCCACATCAACCTGGGATCGCCGAGCGAGTCGAAGATGCTCGAGATCGGCGCAAACGTTGCCCGGGACTGCACCCGCTGGGGCATGCCGCTCCTCGTCATGTGCTACCCGCGGGGCAAGGGCATCGACTCCTTCTCGCCCCAGTCGGTCGGCCATGCCGTGAGAGTTGCAGAAGAGCTGGGCGCGGACATGATCAAGACCAATTACCCGGGCGATCCCGAAGCTTTCCGGAAGATCGTCAAGGCCTGCTCGGTCCCGGTCTTCATTGCCGGCGGCGAAAAGACCGGCGACCTCGACTCCTTAAAGATCATCCGGGACGCGGTCACGGTTGGCGGTGCGGGCGTCTGCGTGGGACGGAACGCGTTCCAAAGAAAGGACACGCAGGCCTTCGTCCACGCCCTCTGCCGGGTCGTGCACCACAACGTTGACCCGGCGAAAGCGCTGGAGCAGCACCAATGAAGCAGTTCTGGGTCGAGTGCCGGCCGTGGAACAAGGATATCGCGACAACGGCGATCGAGAGCGGTGCGGACGCGATCCTGGTTGACAAGGCAGAAGACGTGAAACGCCTCGGGCGGATCACCACAATCGCCCCGGACGGCGACATCAAACCCGGAACTGACGTCACCGAGTGCACGATCACGGACAAGGCGAGCGAGAACGCGGCAGCGCAGGCCGGCAAACACAAACCGGTCATCGTCACCACGAGCGACTGGACGGTCATCCCGCTCGAGAACCTGGTGGCCCAGTCCGAGAAGATCGTGGCACGGGTGAAGGACGCAAAGGAAGCGGCCCTCGCCCTCAACGTGCTGGAGAAGGGAACGTACGGCATCCTGCTCGCAACCGACAAGCCTGCCGTGGTAAAGGAAGTCGCGGCTCTCGTCAAAGCCGGCACCGGCAGCGTGGGACTCGTGCCGTTCACAGTCACGAAGATCACGCCCGTGGGCATGGGCGACCGGGTCTGCGTGGACACCTGCTCGATCCTCTCCGACGGCGACGGCATGCTGATGGGGAACACCTCGTCGGCCATGCTCCTGGTCCATGCCGAGACGCTCGAGAACCCGTACGTTGCCCCGCGCCCGTTCCGCGTGAACGCCGGCGCAGTCCACGCGTACATCCTGCTCCCGGACGGCAAGACCGCGTACCTCGCGGACCTTGCGATTGGCGGGTCCGTGCTCGTCTCGGATGCGAAGGGAAAAGCGCACTCCGCGATCATCGGCCGGACCAAGATCGAGCGCCGGCCCCTGCTCCTTGTTGAAGCAGCGGCAGGAAAGGACAAGGTCAGCCTCATCCTCCAGAACGCCGAGACCATCCGGCTCGTGGGCGAGAACGGCAGCGCCATCTCGGTCGTCCAGTTAAAGACCGGCGACAAGGTCCTCGGCACCGTGCTCGAAGGCGGCAGGCATTTTGGCATGGCCGTTAAAGAGACGATCCGCGAGAAATAACATGAAAGTCGGAATCATCGGCGGCACCGGGAAGATGGGGAGACTGTTCGTCCCGGTCTTCGAACGGGCCGGTTTCGAGGTGCTCGTCTCCGGGCGGAAGACCGCGTTCACGAACGAGAAGCTGGCAGCGGACTGCGACATCGTCATCGTCTCGGTCCCCATCCACGACACCTGCCGGGTCATCGCAGAGATCGCCCCGCTCATGAGAAGCGACCAGCTCCTCTGCGACTTCACCTCGCTCAAGGTGAAACCCGTGGAAGCCATGCTCGCCTCGGAGGCAAGCGTCATCGGGCTCCACCCCATGTTCGGCCCGAGCGTCAGCTCCATCCGGGGCCAGACCATCATCGTCTGCCCGGCACGGGCCGACGAGTTCCGGACCGAGACCCTGCTCCGGGTCTTCCGGGGCGAGGGCGCGACCTGTACCATCACGACCCCGGAGGAGCACGACCGGACCGTTGCCGTGGTCCAGGGGCTCACCCATTTCGTCACGCTCTGCGTTGCCGATACCGTGCGCCGGCTGGGCGTTGACTTAAAGAAGACTGCGGAGTTCGAGAGCCCCGTGTACCAGATCGAGCTCTCGCTCGTGGGCCGGCTCCTCTCGCAGGACCCCGCGCTCTACGCGGACATCCTCCAGCAGAACCCGTTCGTCCCGGCCGTGCTTGCCGCATGCCGGGACTCGGCCTCCGACCTCTCGGGGATCGTGGAAGGGCAGGACATGGAAAAATTCCGGGCATTCTTTGAAGCCAACAGCCGGCACCTCGGGGCCTACTGCCAGGAAGGCCAGAAGACGACCGACGCCCTGATCGAGTGCATGGTGAACCGATGAAACTCCTCACGCTCGGGCCCGAGGGAACCTTCTCGCACGAGCTTGCGTTAAAAGTCGCCGGAAGGGACAAGATCGTCCTCCTCCCCACGATCCGGGGCATCATGGCGGCGGTTGCAAACGGCGAAGGCGACGGGATCGTGCCGATGGAGAACTCCGAAGCGGGCAGTGTCGGGGAGACGCTCGACGGCCTGACCCGGTACCCGCTCTTCATCACGGCCGAGATGTACATGCCCGTCCACCACAACCTCGCCTCGCTCGTGACGCAGGAGAACATCCGGGTCATCTACGCCCACCCGCAGACCCACGAGCAGTGCAGCGACAGGATCGAGGAGTGGGGCGTGCCGGTCATCCACACGAGCAGCAATGCGTCGAGCGCGCTCGAGGCACGGAAGACCCCGAACGCCGCAGCCCTCCTATCGACAACGGCAGCCGCGCTCTATCGCATGCCCATCCGGGTACCAAACACGGAGAACAGCGCCACCAACACCACGCGGTTTGTCCGGATCGCCCGGGAGCAGAAACACGACCGGACGCCGGAGAAGTGCAGCATCTTAATCGACCCGAGCACCGACCGGTCCGGCCTCCTCCACGACCTGCTGGAAGTCTTTGCCACCCGGGGCATCAACCTCTCGCGCATCGAGTCGCGGCCGTCGAAACGGGGGATCGGCAACTATGTCTTCTTCCTGGACCTCGGGTGGAACGACAAGACACCGGAAGCGCTCTCCGCGCTGAAGGAGATAACCGAGATCAAGGAACTCGGCTGTTACCGGAAGCGGGAGGTCCCGCCATGAAGAAAGAGGTCAGGAAGTGCGGGAAAGTCGATCGCACCTTCTCCGCACCGCCATCGAAGAGCTTCACGCACCGGGCCCTCATTGCCGGGGCGCTTGCAAAGGGAAAGACAACGCTCTTCCGCCCGCTGGAGGCCGAGGACACAAAACTGACGGCCACGGCACTCCGGCGCCTGGGCGTTGCGATCGAGGAGCAGCCGAACCGGCTCGTCATCAATGGCTGCAACGGCGCCCTCCCGGACCGGCACCCCTCGGTGCTCGACCTCGACAACTCCGGGACAAGCCTCCGGCTCCTGACAACACTCGCCCTCCTCTGCCACCACCCGGTGGTCCTGACCGGCAGCGCACGGATGCAGGAGCGCCCGATCGGGCCGCTCGCGGAAGCGCTGCCGGCTATCGGCGGCACAGTCGAATTCGAAAAACAGCCCGGCTACCCGCCGATCAAAGTAAGCGGGAAACTCCGGGGCGGGCCGGTCACCATCGACGGGTCCATCAGCAGCCAGTTCATCTCCTCCATCCTCATGGCCGCACCCTACGCGGAAAAGGAGGTGGAGGTGACGATCCCGTCGCCCCCGGCCTCGGCCTCGTATCTCGACATCACTCTCTCGGTCATGGAGTCATTCGGGGCAAAGGTTGAACGGGACGGGTACGGGCGGTTTGTTGTCAGCAACACCCACCCCTACACGGGCCGGCGCTATGCCATCGAAGGCGACTACTCGTCGGCATCCTACTTCTTTGCCATCGCGGCGGTCTGCGGCGGCAGGGTGACGGTGGACAAGCTTGCGCCGCAGTCCGTCCAGGGCGACCGGAGGTTCCTCGATGCACTCGCCGCCATGGGCTGCACGGTCACGTACGGGAAGGACTCGGTCACGGTGGAACGCGAAGGCGAACTCCGGGGGATCACGTTCGACATGTCGTCCTCGCCCGACACGGTCCAGACCCTCTGCATGGTTGCAGCCCGTGCAACAACCCCGACCACCATCACGGGTATCAGTCATTTAAAGTTCAAGGAGAGCGACCGTATCAATGGGACTGCAGAACGCCTCCGGGCGCTGGGCGGGGACGTGAGCGTGGGGGAGGACTCCCTCACCATCCGGCCCGCACCGCTCCACGGGGGCACCATCGACCCCGCAAACGACCACCGCACTGCCATGAGTTTTGCCGTGCTGGGCCTTGCGACCGGCGGCGTCACCATCGAGGGCGCCGAGTGCGTGAACAAATCGTTCCCGGGGTTCT
>Ga0265297_10008346_pt1 | contig 13846 bp, 12 predicted proteins | sample Munlanlwell13791_FD_192502 | JGI IMG/M metagenome (GOLD analysis project Ga0265297, IMG submission 192502) | Leachate microbial communities from a municipal landfill in Southern Ontario, Canada - Leachate well 137-91 | ecosystem: Engineered > Solid waste > Landfill > Unclassified | place... | reverse complement strand
TCAGGGATTTATCTTACGCGGCATATATACAAACAATAATTCTGCAGATGCTGCCAGGGTATTCCCTAGGGAAGGACGCCACCGTATGGACCTCAGGACAAAACTGCTGCTCGGAATCGGCATCGCCCTGGTCGCGGCCTTCACGCTGGTTGCTCTCTTCTCCGCGATCTCCATGGAAGCCAGTTACGAGAAACTGGAACGGATGGATATGGAGAAGACGGTCGAGGCAACGATGAACGACCTCACGACCGACATGAAGAGCACCTACTCCACGACACGGGACTATTCCGCGTGGACCGCAACGTACCGGTTTGCGGAGGGGAAGAACCCGGACTGGATCCGCGAGAACATGGGGCCGGACTTCTTCTCCCGTTTTGCCATGGACAGGGTCCTCATCTTCAACAGTACCGGCCATCTCATCTTCTCGATGGAGTTCAATGACACCTCCCTCAATATCGAACCTGCATCGGGCATCTACATCGAAGACGTAGAGAGGTTCAACATGGCCACAAATACGATCCGGTCGCTGAATGGGACATTCGGGATCCTCGAAACTTCTACCGAACCGGCCCTAATCGCAGCCCATCCTATCCTTACCGACGACTACCAGGGACCGGCCGCAGGGAGCCTCCTCTTTGCCCGCATGATTGACGAGGATTACCTTGCTGACCTTTCTCTCCGTTCCGGTCACGAGGTCTCGGTCGTGCCGGCGACAGAGATCACTGGCAACGCGTCCTTTGCCGACATTGCATCGCAGTTCGCAGAAGGAAAAACCATCGCCACCCGCCCGGTCGATGAGAATACTATCGCCGGTTATATCGCGCTGGTGGACCAGCAGCCCCCGCAGACTATTACCTCCAGGTGGCCAAGCCCCGGACCATCTATACCACCGGTATGAACGGCATCGCAACCTTCCTTGTGAGCCTGGCAATCGCCGGTGTCTGCATCATCATCTTTGTCCTGGTGTTCATCGACCGGGTCGTCCTTTCCCGGCTGAACCGCATCATCAGGACCGTCCGGGCAAAGAAAGCCGCCGGAAACCTCCCGCTCCTGCCGGCACACAACGGAGGGGACGAGATCACGCGTATCGCTCTCGCCATCGACCCCGTCTTCACCGAACTTGCAGCATCGCGGGAGAAGATGGCCGAGAGCGAGGAGCGGTACAGGATGCTGGCCGAGTCGGCCCAGGACATCATCTTCATCATCGGCAGGGACGACACCGTCACGTATGTCAACACCTTTGCAGCCCGGGCGTTCGGCCGGCCCCGGGAGGAGATCATCGGCAAGCCGCGTTCCGCGCTCTTCCCGGGCATTGTCGGGGAGCCCCAGCTCAGGTCGCTGGACCAGGTCCTCACCACCGGGGAACCGGTCAAGATCGAGGGGAGCCTCCCGCTCCCGACGGGAGAGATCTGGCAGGACACGCTCCTCGTCCCCATCCGGGATACGCATGGCACGATCACCGGGGTCATGGGCATCTCACGGGACATCACCAAACGCAAACGGGCCGAAGATGCGCTCGTGAACGTGAACAAGAAACTCAACCTGCTCTCCACCATCACCCGCCACGATATCTTAAACCAGCTCACCGCTCTTGCAACCTACCTTGAGCTCTCCCGCGATTTTGCCGAGAACCAGAAGGTCCGGGAATTCATCGAAAAGGAGCTGAGGATTGCCGCTGTCATCGACAAGGAGATCAACTTCACCCGGGACTACCAGGATTTGGGTGAGGGCGTACCGGTCTGGCATAACGTGAATGCCACAATCACCGGTGCAAACCGTTCGCTCCTGACCGGTAAGGTGCACATCGAGATCGGGTTCACCGACATCGAGGTCTATGCCGACCCGCTCCTGGAGAAGGTCTTCTTCAACCTCATCGACAACGCGGTCCGGTACGGCGGCCCTTCCCTCTCGGCCGTCCGTTTCTCTGCCCGGGAGAGCGAAGGGAACCTCGTCATCACCTGTGAGGACGATGGTACCGGCATCCCGCCGGAGGACAAGGAGCATATCTTTGAGCAGGGCTATGGCAACCATACCGGCCTTGGCCTCTTCCTCTGCCGCGAGATCCTCGGGATCACCGGCATCACCATCACCGAGACGGGAATGTTCGGGAAAGGTGCACGGTTCGAGATCACGGTGCCGAAGGGGAAGTACCGGCTTACCGGGCAGGATCGCACAGGGTAAGCGCTGGTAACACAGGCCCCCGGACCATCCAAGGAAACCCTATATCGGTTTCAGGACAACGATAAGGTACTATCCTGTATCAGCCTGCAAGGCAGGTCAGGACCTGGAGATGACCGCTGTTCCTGACGATGACCAGCCCCCGAGAGTTCCCCAGAACTATCTTGGCAACCGGGGACTTATCCTCCTGATCGCGGTGCTCTCTGCGTTTGTCCCGCTGTCGACGGATCTCTACCTTCCCGCCCTCCCCGGGATGAGTGATTTTTTCGGTGTATCTGCTGACATCACGAACCTGACCCTCATCCTCTTCTTTGTCTTTTTCAGTCTCGGGATGCTCTTCTGGGGGCCGCTCTCCGACAAGTACGGCCGCAGGCCGATCCTGCTTGCCGGCCTTGCCCTCTACATTGCGGCAAGCGCCGCATGTGCCCTGTCATGGGACATCTGGCACCTGATTCTCTTCCGTATCCTCCAGGCAGTTGGCGGGAGCGCAGCATCCGCAGTAGCAACTGCGATGGTCAAGGACCTGTATGACGGGAGGAGACGCGAATCGGTGCTCGCGATCGTCCAGTCCATGGTTGTCATCTCGCCCGCCGTTGCCCCGGTCATCGGGGCCTTCATGCTTCCCTTTACCTCGTGGCGGGGCCTCTTCTGGATGCTCGCCCTCATCGGTGTTGTCTCGATGATCGGCAGCTTCCTGCTGACCGAGACGATTCCCACGCGGTATACCGGCACCATGATGCAGTCCTTCCGCCGGCTCGGTACCGTGCTGAAGAATCCCGGGTTCACCTCGCTTTTGATCGTCTTCTCGCTCGTGAGCGTGGCATCGCTGGCATTCATCGCCGACTCCGCGTACATCTACGAAGACGTATTCGGGCTCTCCGAGCAGTGGTTCAGTTACTACTTTGCCATCAATGCCATCGCGATGATCTCGGGACCCCTCCTGTACCTCCGGCTCTCCCGGTCATTCGGCCGCAGGTCGATCATTCTTTCCTGTTTTATCGTTATGCTTGCCGGAGGGGCACTGATCTGCCTCTTTGGGGGCAAAGGACCCCTGATCTTTACCCTTGCCCTGTTCCCGGCGTCCCTGATGGGCAGCTGCGTGCGATCCCCCGGTGCATTCCTCATGCTCGAACAGCAGAGGGAGGACACCGGTTCAGCATCCGCCCTCATCAACTGTTTCGGCCTCGTGTTTGGCAGTGCCGGGATACTCCTTGCATCCCTGGACGCAGACAACCTCATCCGTATCCTCGGGGCGATCTACGTCTCGATCGGGCTGGTATGCCTTCTCGGTTGGCTGCTGATTGGCAGGCTGAACCTGGCAAGAGAGGTGCCGGACAGGGAACCCGGGGGCCGGTGAAGGCGGGGTTAGGGGAATTTTCTCCCGTTCCCTTTATTACCCCTCCCCGCCAATAGTAAGCCAGCACTATTGATTAAGTGCTGACAGATGTAAGTCCGACGTGCGACACCGCACTGCCTGAACATGGCTTTGGGATTACAGAGAGTCAGTAGCAGTATCTTGCAACTGCACTTTTCTGGGCTTACTTCGTCGATTTAGGAGGCTACACCATGGCACGAATGCACGCCCGCAGAAGGGGCAAGTCATGCTCTGTCCGCCCCTCCCGGAAACAGGCGCCCGCCTGGTCCAATGCTGACCCCGCGGCGATCACCAAGATCATCCTGGAACTCCGGAAGGAAGGCGCATCGAGCGCAAAGATCGGTCTGGTCCTGCGTGACCGGCACGGCGTACCCGATGTCAAGCTTGCAACCGGCAAGCGTATCGGGACTATCCTGAGAGAGAACAAGGTCGCAACCGAGATCCCCGAGGACCTCCGCGACCTGATGATCAAGGCCCTTGGCCTGAGGAAACACCTCTCCGAGAACAAGCGCGACCTGCACAACAAGCGCCAGCTCAATTTGGTCGAGTCCAAGATCCGCCGTCTCGTGAAGTACTACACGTCGAGCAGGAAACTGCCCGCCGGCTGGGTCTACAAGCCGGAGAACGCCGAGATCCTCCTCTCCAGGTAAGCCATCAGGAAATCGTCCATCATGTCCCCGTCGCTTGAATCCGCAGCCGAGACCGTTGCAGCACAGATCCGCAGGCAGGAGTTCATCGAGGTGCTTGCGCACCACGATGCGGACGGCATTGCAGCCGCTTCCATCCTCTGCCACGCGATGCTCCGTGCCGGCATACGGTTCCGGCTCCGGGTGCGGCAGGACATAACCGCAGCCGACCTCACCGGCGAGAACGCGTACCTCCTCTGCGATATCGGCGCAGGGCTGGCCGACCTCAAAAAGACGACGATGGTGGTGGATCACCACCTCCCGCTCTTTTCCGGAGAGTTCCACGCCAACCCGCGCCTCGCCGGCATTGACGGCGACCGCGAGCTCTCGGGTGCAGGCACCGCGTATTACGTTGCCCAGCAACTGGGTGACAACCGCGACCTTGCCGGCCTTGTCATCCCCGGCATCATCGGGGACGGGCAGGAGATCAAAGGGAAGAATCTCGAGATCTTCAACGAGGCCATCACGAACGGTATCATTGTCCCTGACCGGGGCTTACTGCTCCCGGGCCGGGACATGGTCGAGCGCTGGTACACCGCCACCCGCCCATACCTTGACGGGATCAGCGGCTCCGAGCAGCTCATCGCCGATATGATCGATGAGTCCCGCGACCAGACCAAAGGCGACGAGCCGCTCCGGCTCGATGCCCTGGTCTCCCGCGTGATGCTCGAAGCAGCACCAAAAGCGACCCTTGCCGGTCTCGAGAGCGTTTACGGTGACACCTATCACCTCCAGCGCGAGGTGATCGAGGACGCCCATGCCCTCACCGCGGTCATCGATGCCTGCGGCAAGACCGGCAACGGCGACATCGGCGCATCGCTCTGCCTGCGCTCCTCGCACGACATCGACCGTGCCTGGGAGATCGCCCGGCAGCACCGCGTCCGCATCATCGATGCCGTAAAGACCGCGAGCCCGTACGAGGGGATTGCCGGCGTGTATGAGGTGAAAGACGCAACCGTTGCAAGCGACGTTGCCGACATCCTCTGCCGGGACATCCCGGCAGGCTGCCCGGTGCTCGTCTTTGCAAAGACGATCGGAGGCAGCCTGTGCCGGATCTCCGCACGGAACCCTGCAGGAATCACCGTGGAACTCGGGCCGAAGGTTCGGGCGATCGCGGAAGCCTGCGGCGGGAACGGCGGGGGGCACACGCTCCGGGCAGGAGCAACGGTTCCCTGCGACAAGATCGCGGAGTTCGCAAAAGGCTGGCAGGAGGCAATTGCGGCATGATGCAGATCGAGGGTACCATCACCACTCTGCACGACAATGCAGCCTGCGTTGCCGCGGCACTCTCGCCCGACAACCTGCGGAGCATGGAGACACGGGCACAAGAAGGCCGGGTCGTGACCACGATCACGGGCACGCAGCTCCGTTCGGTCATCGCATCCGTGGACGATTATCTGATGAACCTGGCAGTGGCGGAGGACGCATGTTCTCTCTCCGGGAAATCCAACAGGTGAAACTATGGCAAAGAAGAAACAGGTAGGAAGAAGAGTTGAAGGCTGGAAGGCCAAGAGCTGGTTCAAGGTGCACACCCCCGACAACCTCGGCAAGGCGTACATCGGCGACACCATTGCTAACGATGCTGACAGCGTTGTCGGCCGCATCATGCACGCAACGCTCGGCGAGATCACCAACGATTACGCCAAGCAGCACATGAAGATGAGCTTCAAGATCAACACCGTCACCGGGGACTCGGCGTACACCGAGTTCGTGGGCCACGAAGTGACCCGGGACTACCTCCGCTCGCTCGTCAAGCGCCGGAGCTCCCGCATCGACACCATCGTGCCGGTTGTGACGAAGGACGGCAAGAAGGTCCGGCTCACGGTCTGCACGTACACGTTCGCCCGTGCCAACCTCTCGCAGGAGCACGCGATCCGGAACGCAATTCTCCAGGCCATTGCTGCACAGGCAGGCGCATGGGACCTGACCACGCTCTTAAACGGCATCGTCTCGGGCGAGATCTCCCGCGACCTCTTCAAGGCAGTCAAGACCATCTACCCCACCCGCAGGGTAGAGATCACCAAGTCCAAGGTCGAGCCGGTTGCAGCACCGGTCGACACCTCATAATTTTTTTCTGTTTTTCTGAAATCCGAAGTCGGCTACGTTAAGATCGGGCAGGGTTCCCGGTGATCCGGCGCAACGAATCTTAATGAGATTTCCCGCCCAATACTCTGCTTCATGTCCTCCGTCATCACCGATCCTGTCCGGCAGAAACTCCTGCTTGCTGCGGTATCCCTCGGCGTGGTGATGGACGGGGTCGACGGCGCGATTGTGAACGTTGCGCTCCCGACTATGGCCGCGTACTTCGCTACGGATACCGGGACGATTGCGTGGGTTATCATCGTTTACCTCCTGATGATGGCAGGGCTCATGCTCGTCTTCGGGAAATTTGCCGACCGGGGCCGTGCAAAGAAGATCTTCCTTGCAGGGTTTGGCGTCTTCACCGTTGCATCCCTTGCCTGCGGACTGGCGCCAACGCTTGAGATCCTGCTTGCCGCCCGACTCGTCCAGGGAGCCGGCGCTGCGATGATCGCAGCAGTTGCCCCGCTGCTCTTCGTCCGCCACCTCCCGGCAGGGATGCTTGCCATGGCCCTTGGCGTCCTTGCTACCACAAGCTCAATCGGGTTCGCCGTCGGGCCGGCGATCGGAGGGGCCCTCACCCAGTACTTCTCGTGGCACTGGATCTTCTTAATCAACATCCCCATTGGGATTGCCGGGATCCTCTTTGCAGCCCGGGTCATCCCGGAGGACGAACCGGTGGAGTGCCCGGCACCCTTCGACTACCCGGGGGCCGTACTCCTCTTCCTGGCCATGGCCCTCGTTACCTTTGTCCTGGAAGAGGGACTGGCGCGGGGTATTTCCGATCCCCTGATTGTTGGCTGTATCACCCTTGGCATCTTCTCTGCTGCGCTGTTCGTACTCCGGGAACTAACCGTGAAGAACCCCCTGATCAACATCAGGATCTTCCTGTCAGGATCATTCTCGGCGGTCCTGGTCGCGTACATGCTCATGAACGTTGTCTTCATGGGGATCATCTACCTCCTTCCCTTCTACCTGACCACGATGATGGGATACGATCCGGCTGTCACCGGCCTCTTCCTTCTTGTTCCCCCGGCAGCCATCGCGCTGCTCTCCATCCCGTTCGGGAAGTGGTCGGACCGGTCCGGCCGCCGGGTATTTGCGGCTGCCGCCACCGGGGTCATGATCGTCTACAGCCTCCTGTTCTCGTTCCTGGTACCGGAATCGGGGATCCTTCCCCTCCTCGCCGGTCTCATCCTGATCGGGGTTTCGGTAGGGATCTTTTCCGGCCCGGCTGCCAGCCGGGTCATCGAGAGCGCCCCGGAAGGCGAAGAGGGGACCGGGTCTTCGCTGATGGTGACCACGATCTATTTCGGCGCTGTCCTCGGGACCGCCATTTACGCGGCGATCTTCACGATTGCCACCATGCAGTCCGGCGCGATCGTGCCATTTGCCGACCTTGACGAGGCCGCGTTCCTCCCCGGGTTCCATCTCACGGTTGCAGCAGGGGTTGTCCTTGCAGTCATCGCGCTGGTCCTGTCAGCGGTCGTCCCGGACCGGAAAAGGGCATGAGGAACTGACCTGGCAGAGATTCCATCCGGCGCTTCAAAAGGGGCCGGACCCTGCTGAAACATTTTTCATCGCGATCAAAGGGTGTCAGTAAGTGAACCGATTATCGGTTAATTAACCGACAAAACTATTGCACAACCGACAATTTTTCTGCGGCTCCGGCGTGAGCGATCCCTCCAATCGATCGGATCGTGCCGGAAAAATTTCCGGCCGGATCTGGAGCGGTTTTGAAAAAATTTTTTTCAGAAAAATATCCGGCTTGGATTTTTCCCAACCGCATCTCTAATTACCCCTCCCGCCCAACCATTGCATAAGAATGACCGCGAAGAAAATCCTCTTCATTGTCCTTGACGGGATCTCCGACCGCCCCTGCCCGGCGCTCCGGGACGGGACGCCGCTTTCCGCGGCCAAAAAACCCGTCCTCGACAAGCTTGCTGCCGAAGGGATCTGCGGGATCATGGACACCATCGCCCCCGGTATCCGTCCGGGCTCCGACACCGCCCACCTCGCCCTGCTCGGCTACGACCCGTACAAGTATTACACCGGCCGGGGCCCGCTGGAATGTGTCGGAACCGGCATCGACATGAAAGCGGGGATGATCGGGTTCCGGTGCAATTATGCGACCCTCTCCCCCGAGGGGATGATCACTGACCGCCGGGCGGGGCGTATTCACGACACGGAGGCGCTCAGCAGGGCCATCCAGGAGGGGATCGACCTCCTGAAGTTCGGTGTCAGGGTCACGTTCCGGTCCGGGGCCGGTCACCGGGCTGCCCTTGCCCTCGAAGGCGAAGGTCTCTCGCACTGCGTCTCCTCCAATGACCCGAAAAAGGAAGGAGTCGCACCCCTGAAGATCACGCCACTCCGCAAGGGTGAGAGAGAAGACCGGACTGCAGCGATCTGTAACGAGTTCGTGAAGCAGTCCACGAAGATCCTCTTCGATCACCCGGTCAATATCGAACGGGTGAAACAGGGCCTCGCCCCGGCAAACATCGTCCTGATGCGGGGCGCCGGGGAGATGGGCGACTTCGAGCCGTTCCCGCAGAAATACGAGATGCCGGGATCGGTCATCTCGGCGGCAAGCCTCATCACCGGGATTGGCAAGGCGGTCGGCCTCCCGCATGTCGAGGTGCCGGGGATCACCGGTTCGCAGAACAGCAACATTGCCGGGAAAGTCGCTGCTGCAATAAAAGAGCTGGAGACAAAGGACTTCGTCTTAATAAACATCAAGGGCGCCGACGAATCGGGCCATGACGGTCTTGCCGAGCAGAAGAAGGCGTTCATCGAGAAGATCGACCCTCTGCTCGAACCCCTGCTGGGCCTGAAGGACACCATCATCATCATCACGGGCGACCACTCGACACCGGTCTGTATCAAGGACCATTCGGCAGACCCGGTCCCCGTGATCATCCGGGGCGAAGGCGTGCGGACCGATGACGTTGTCCGGTATGACGAATTTTCCTGCGCAAACGGCGGGCTCGGCCGGATCCGGGGAGTCGACCTCCTGCCAATAGCCCTCGACCTGATCAACAAGTCCCACAAGTTCGGGGCCTAGACCAAATCCCGGAGACCCATGAAAGAACGATCCGTGAAAGACTGGCACCGGCACTGCCTCCTCCCCGACGGGACCGAGCTGCAGGAGCACAGCATCAAGACCTCCCGCGACATCGTTGTCGGGGAGTACTGCCAGATCGATTACGGGCTCAGAGGCAACGATGTCTTCGTGGGCGAATCCTCGAAGATCCGCGAATATGTCTGGGCAAACCGGGACACGCGGATCGGGAACTGGTGCGAGATCGGCGGCGACGTGATTGCAAAACGTGACGCCTACATCGGCGAGGGCGTGAAGATCTTCGGCAAGCTCGAGGTTGCCGGGGCGCTCGATATCGGCGAAAAAGTCGAGATCCTGGACGGTTTTTCCGCAAAAGGCGATATCGAGATTAGGAACCCGATGCCGGTCTACCTGTTCATCATCGTCTACTTGATGACCCTCCTGCATATCGAGAACGAGAAGGAACTCGACCGGATCCTGGGCGATCTCTTCACGGAAGACGAGGAGGAGACACGCGAAGTCCCGCTCATGATCCCTGCACGCTCCCGGATGAACATGAAGGTCTTTTTTGTCTCCTCGACCATGAAGATCGGGAAGGGGTGCCGGTTGCACGGCAATATCCGGGCAGGCTCCATCGATGTCCAGCAGAACACGGTCATCTTCGGCAGTCTCCGGGCAAAGAACCGGATCACGGTTGTCGACGGTGTCACCGTCCACGGCAACGTAGAGAGCGGCTCAACGGTCTTTGTGAAAAAAGGAGCCCATATCCTTGGCGATGTGAAAGCGAAGTCCATCGTGCTCCACGAGGATGCAAAGATCGACGGTACCATCGAGGCCCCGCATGGCATGCGGATCGAGCGGGGGAGCGGATGATGAAGGCTGAAGAGATCCTGGGAATCGACAAGCTCGTGTTCGTGGAACCGCAGTTCTCGGTCCTCACCGATTCCCGGTACAACGATATCCTGGCCCGGGCGGGAGACGAGGAAGGACGGCTCCTCCTGGACGAGCAGGAAGAGCCGATCGCCCTTGCGTTCCGGGACGGCGACTGCTGGGTGACCGGGTCGTTCCTCAGCCGTAATCCCTCGGCGTTTCTCATCGAGAAGTTCGAGAATGCGAACGGGGAGATCTACCAGGAAGACCGGGCTGCCTGGGCTGCTGCCGTTCGGGAGTACTTCGGCCTAGCGCTGAAAGCGGAAGTTCCCCCTGCTCTGGAGGACCTCAACCCCAAGCGGAAGGGGATCCTCACGGACCTCATCCGGGGCTTCTGGGGTGCGGGGCACGGCGAAACCTGTATCGATGCCTGCTGCGGCTCCGGTGTCGGATCGCTCGTGCTGCGGGACCTCGGGTACACTCCGCTCTCGTACGACAACGATCCGGCACTCCTCTCGCTCGGCCTCTCGACCGGCCGGCTCCGCCCGGAAGAGACGATGTGGATCGATGCCCTGAAGGTCTCGCAGTACACCCAGCCCGTGCCCCGGGGGATTGGGATCATGATGGGCGAGATCAACAGCTTCAGCCAGGAGATGTGGCAGCAGATCGTCCTCGAGCTCTTCGCGGTCACGCAGGAGACCCTCATCACGGTAGGAACGGAACCCGAGGCCCGGCTGATCGGGCAGTGGGGTGCGGACCTGGGCAGGACGGTTGAGGTCAGCGAGAACCCGGCCGACCCGATCTACGATATCTGGGTGTGCCGTTCAAAGGCCCAATAGCCGGAAAAACAGGGTAGGTTCATTCTTCTTTTGGCGGCTTGACGCGTTTCAAGCGCTCGCGGACACCGGCACCGCTCTTCTGCCCGTCAAACGGCGGGGTACAGGACCGGATCCCCCGTTCCCTGGCAAACATCACGTCCGCGTCAAGGTTGTCGGGCTTCAGCGTGCGGGTGAGGTACTGAATGTCCTTCTGTATCGGGATGGGCTTCTCCTCAGGACCTTCCATGGAGATGCATTGCAGGGCTGACGATATAAGGATAATTGTTCCCCCTGCCGCACCGTGAGCTTGCCTCAGCGGGACCGTTTTTTGCCCATTGCATGGCCACCTTTTCCGTCCGGCCGTTGCATTTGCCGGTGATTTCGGTCCGGCCTGTCTTTTTTCTGGTTCTCCTGCCGGGCCTTCGGTGTGTCAGGCTTTACCTCTTTTTCAATCTCCCCGCTCTCCAGCTCCGCGATGATCTCCACCGGATCCTCCATGGTCTTTGTCAATCGGACGATCTCGAGCAGCCGCTCCATGCCGATGAAGTGCTCGGCCATGACCCGGGCAAGCGGGGTCATCACGAGCTTCGTACCGTGTTTCTCCACAAGCTTGTGGGCGACGAGGTCCGGCAGCACCGGTTCCATGCTCCCGACCATGGTGTTATTGATGCGGGTGAGGTCCGCCTCCTCGCCCCCGCAGGTGACCGCGTTCGCAACGTATTCCTCCGAGCTCTGCTCGAAGTCGTGCTCGGGGGCAACCTCCTCCATCTCGCCCTTGAGGAGACGCATCGCGACCTCCTCTTCCGTGAACGGGTTCTCGCGGGAGTAGCTCCCGCCGGGCTCGGCAAGGATCACGACTCTGCCCAGGTCGTGGAAGTCCGGCCTCCCCGCCCGGCCGGCCATCTGGTTGAACTCCTGGACGGAGAGCCAGTCCCGGCCCATGGCAAGGGCATCGAAGATCACCTGCGATGCCGGAAAGTCAACCCCGGCCCCGAGCGCTGCCGTGGTGACAACGGCCATCAGCTTCCCCTGCGAGAACCGGGTCTCCACATCGCGGCGTTCCACCGAGCTTAAGCCTGCGTGGTAGGCCGCCGCTCGCATGCCAAGGGCTTCTGCAATGGTGTGGCACCGGGCCCTCGCGTTCGTGAAGATGATGGTCTGGCCCCGGTAGCCCTTCGAGGAGGTCCGCTTGTATTCCTCAAGGGTCATCTGCTTGATGGTCGGGATCTTCTGCTTTCGTTCCACGAAGAGGAGGTAGCGTTCGAGCCCGACCGGGCGGTCCGCGTACTGGACGAGTCTGCAGTTCAGTTTCTTTGCCAGGATCTTCGGTGATCCGATCGTTGCCGACAGGTAGAGGTACTGGGCCTGCGGGCAGAGGTACTTCAGCCGGGCGATCATGCCGTCGAGCCGGTGGCCCCGCTCGGGATCCTCGAGCATCTGCACCTCATCGATAACGACAGTCGCGATGTTCTTCATCTTCTGCCCGCACCGGATCATGTTGTCCACTCCTTCGTACGTGCCCACGATGATCGGGGCCTGCGGGTTCCGGTCGCCGACCTTCTTTGTCTCGGGCAGGTTCAGCCGGCTTACCCCTGTCAGGAGCCCGGTCTTGGCAAACTTCCCGTACCGCTCGGTGAACCGCTCGTACTTCTGGTTTGCCAGGGCCACGAGAGGGACTAAAAAGAGCGTCCTGCCCCTGCCTTCGAGATAGTTCTTCATGCCGGCCATCTCGCCGATGAACGTTTTCCCGCTGGCCGTTGCAGCGACAACAAGCAGATCCTTGCCGAAGAGCAAACCTGCCTCAACCGCAAGCTGCTGGGCCGGCATCAGCTGTTTCACGCCGCACGACTCCACGAACTGCCGGGGAAGGGGCAGCTCGTTTAAGGGCGCAGTCGTCATCACCGGGTGCGCTTCGAGCTTGTCGAAGAGCGCAGCCCCCATCGTCATCCTCTCGGGGTTGAGCGTGGCAAGCACCCGGTCCAGGTTGCGGAACTGTACCAGGAGGTTCTCGAGATGCTTCACGCCGTCACGGCCGAGCCGGCCCAGGTGCGAGACCTCCCGCCGCAGCTCGCGCCGGCCGCAGTCCAGGCAGATCTTCTCGTTCTTCCCGAACTGCACCGTGTTGTTGGCGTCGAGCGGGGTGAACTTCTCGTCCAGGAGGCACATCCGGCAGGCGCTGACCGTTTCCATCTTCATCTGGAAGTCGGCAAGAAATGTTTCGAAGCGGTGGTCACGTTTCACGAGCCGGATCTCCGCTTCGCGCATATTCGCTATCAGGTCCTTGCTCGGCGTGTGCCGGTACTCCTTTTTTGCTCCCCATTTCACCCGGTACTTTGTCGGCCGGGGGCCGCGGGGGGTGTCCTGCAGGTCGACATACCCGGCTCCCCTTACGTTTCTGCCGTCGTAAAAGAGCAGCTTGTAGCTGTCGCCTTTCTGGGGCTGGACAATGATCTTCATGGTGCCTTCACGGGGCTATCAGGTCGTGGATCACGTACGAGAGGCCCACGCCTTCCAGTCGCTTCAGAAAATCCGTGAACTCCTCGTCAACGACCACGATAGCGCAGTCGATCCCGTGGAACGCGGCCTCGATCACGCCCTCGCGGGCGCCAAAGAACATGTCAGGTTTTTTCCCGGCCGCTTTCAGGGCGATGAACGCCTCGAGGCCGACTGCCCCGACCATCCCGGCCTTTCCCGTGATCTCGAGCAGTTTCTCCCGCTTCACCTTCCGCGATCCCCCGTGCTGGATCCGGGGCACCTTGCAGACATGGACAACCCCTTCATG
>Ga0265297_10008345_pt1 | contig 13846 bp, 9 predicted proteins | sample Munlanlwell13791_FD_192502 | JGI IMG/M metagenome (GOLD analysis project Ga0265297, IMG submission 192502) | Leachate microbial communities from a municipal landfill in Southern Ontario, Canada - Leachate well 137-91 | ecosystem: Engineered > Solid waste > Landfill > Unclassified | place... | reverse complement strand
TCGCCAACCACAAAGCCCTCAGAACCCTCACCTTGGGTCTTGACTCGGTTCCTGACGGCTTCTGGGACGCCCTGGCAAAGATGCCAGCGCTGGAAAAGGTTGAAATCCATGCCCCACTGCCTCAGGCTGAACTCGACGCCAAACGCGCCGGCCTGCACGCCGCCAATCCCAGGCTGAAGTTCATCGGCTTCTATTCGAGCCCGATGCCGCCGAAGTAGCTCTTCTCTGTGGAAGCGCCTTCCAGCCGCTTGACATAAGATGCGCGGCAAGATGCCGCCCACCTTGACTCCCCCCATTCCGGCGGATATCATTGCGTGTCCCGAAAGGCGGAAGCGGGTATGACTTGGCTCGTCCGTTTCACAGTCAGCTTCCTCTGCACGGTAATGCTGTACATTGGCGCGGCAGCGTCCGCCAATACTGACCGCACTGTCCCGAACCTCCATTTGGTGTTCACTGTGTTCTTCGCCGGACTGGGCTGGTTGGGCTACCGGTTGCTCGCCGCCAGGTCTTCTTTCCTGTCCCCGCTGGCCTCGGGTTTGCTGTGGGGCTCGGCCGCCTTCTGCATAGGCCTGATGTTTGTTTCAATGAAGTACTGGCAGGGGTTCGATGAGGCGAAGCTCCTCGTGCTGGCTTTCTCGCAACTCCTGGGGGCTGCAGTCATCAGCTTTGCTGCACCCCGCCAGATTCCTGGTGTCAAGGCCCTGACGGTTGCAGGCGGAATGGCCTTTATCCTCCTTGCCGCGGTCTCGCTGCGCATACTTTTTCTCTATTTTTCCATTCTGATGGCTTGCCTCGGACAACTCCCCGCTCAGTCCCCCGGCGATGTTCGGATCCTGCTGGTTTCGATTGCGCTGGGACCGGTACTGGGCTCGGCTTACCTTGTTGCCACTGCGTTGTTTGTACTCCGGTTGCTCGGCCTGGTGAAAGCACTCAAGAGCCCCCCTTCCGAACAGCGCGACAAGGCTCTTTCCGCCGCGGTCAGACGGTTCAGGGTCATAGCCCTGATCCTCGTGTCAATCTGGTGGTTGGCTGCTCTGGTGATCTGGACAAACCGACTGGAGAGTCTGGTTTGAACTGGCTCGGGCGGGCAACCATCTGTTTCCTGGTCACGGCAGTCGGTCAGATTGTACTGCTGGCTGTGGCAGCGAACCTGCAGTCGCCGGGCTGGATTCCGCTACTCTATGGCTTGGCGTACACAGGCATAGTGTGGCTCGGCAGCAGGGCGGTCTCGCGCGACCCCGGCCAGTTTCAGCCCGTGGCCGTCGGCTTCCTGTGGGGCTCTGTGGCGGCCTTCGCCGTGGCAGTTCCCATCCGCTTCGGCAATCCGCTGTTCGATGTGCTGGCACTGGCGCTTGCGCTCGCAGGGACGCAGACGGTTGCGCTCTTCGCCGTCAGGGCGGGCATCCTGCGAGCCGTGCCGGGAGTGAAGTCCATTACTGTGCTTGGATCTCTGGCCCTGCTGGCAATGATCGCCGAGTCGCTGTGGCTGCTCTGGAATCCGGACATGATTCTTGCACTCATTTTCTTTCTGCCGTTTACTCTCCCGCTTGGCGTACTTCTCTTCGCGAGAATTCTTGCTCTGATGGATGCCCTGGAATCGCGGGGTTCATGCCGGCACGACAAGAAGTTGAATGCCGCGCTGAAGCAGTTCACCCACACTGCGTTAATTAACCTGCTGCTTGCGTGGCTGCTTGCAGCGGCTCTGCTCTTGGCCGATGTCTGATCATTGTGCCTCGATGACGAGGCGTTGGCTCGTGCTTCCAGCGCCTCGCCGACGAAACGTTCGCGTTCATTAGCGTGCATTGGCTCGGGTCTTCGCCCTCACCGCCGAAGCGGTCGCGGACAGAATATCCGGGGCTTTCTGGCCTCGCAAAGGTTTTCTTTCCTCTGCGTACCTCTGCGTCCTCTGTGGTAAAACCCTCTTCTTCTCGTCTTCTCCGGCTCTCGGGCCCCGCCCGCCTTGACTCCCCCCATTTCGGCGGTTATCATTGCGTTGTCCCGAAAGGCGGATGCGGGTAGATGAACTGGCTCGGGCGCGTTGTCATTTACTTTTGGGCAACTGTTGCTCTCCATTTTGGAGCGCTGACAGTGGCGCTGAACACGCAGTCCTGGGGCCTGATAGTGGTGCTCTACTGCGGGATGTACGCCGCGATGTGCGGATTGGGGTTTCTATTGGTCCGCAGGCGCCCCGGCATGTTCTCGCCGGTCTTCGCGGGCTTTCTCTGGGGCTCTGTGGCGATCTGCGCCGCGGGAATGCTGACAGAAAACTCAAATCCGCTTTCCGTCATCTGGGCGCTGCTGCTTATCCTGGCATTCTCCCAGGCCATGGCGCTTGCCGCCGTCAGTACGGCAGTCTCGCGCTCCATCCCCCAAGTCAAGTCTCTGACCGTCGCGGCCACCTTCTCCCTGATTCTGCTGACCGCCGAGTCGTACGTGATGCTCTTCGACCATCTGTCGTGGGGCTTTGCCTTTCTCCTTTGGGCGTTCCTCATCGCACCGGTCTATGTGATTTGCGCCTTTGTATTCAGCGCATGGACCATCGCCCGCCTGTTTGGCCTGGTCGACGCTCTGGAACTTCCCCCCTCGGAAAAACGAGACAAGAAACTGTCGGCCGCCCTGAAGCGGTTCGGGAACGTTGCCTACCCGCCGGTTGCGCTCTGGTGGATCATCACGTTCTTCCTATGGCTGATGCTGATCGAGGAGGCTGATGAATACCGCCTGGCCCCGTACACGCTGTTTTACTGGCCGATCGGCTGACCGGGTGTATTTTTATGCGGAGGGGACGCGTGCAATTCTGCCCTCGACGAGGACGTAACCTGCAATGACCTGGTTCATGCGCTTCTCTATCGGTTTCTTCGTAGCGGCCGTCATGTTCCTTCGCCTGTACATCGCTGCACAGCACGGCATGTCTGCCGGTCTGCTCCTTCTGCTCTTCGCTGGCGCCTTTGCCGCGGTTTCCGTTGTGGTCTGCCTGCTGTCGGTCAAGCGTCCCGCCCTGTTCTCGCCGCTCGCTTCAGGTATCCTGGCCGGGCTGCTCGCTGCCTGCGCCGCCCTTCTCCTGATGCCCGCAGAGGACGAAGTCAGCGAGGCCCGAATGCTCACGCTGGGGCTCGTGCTCTGTCATTTCATTCCGCTTGCCTCCGTATGGTTCGCGTCATCACGCAGCCTTCCCGGCCTCCATCTGCTGACTGCCTCTGCCGGAATAGGGCTCGTGCTCGCAATTGTATGCTCGATGGCGTTTTTCTGGCATCGCTGCGGCCCGTCGCTACGGGTCGGCCTTCCGTTCGAGGTCGCGCTTTTCGCGTTCCCGTACTGGGCCGTGGCCTTGCTCTTTTTGCTGCTCATCCCTCACCGGACGGTCGTCCTGCTCGACGCCCTCAGTATCCACGAGCCCCGCAAGCGCGAAAAGGCGCTTCCCCGGGCGCGGATGTGGTTTCTGGCCTTCGCCTCGGTTCCGCTGATAGGCTGGACGCTGATCGCAATCGCCATCTGGTTCGTCCTCGGTCACTGCCCGAGCCCCTTCAGCCAGGAATCAGTGGGAGGATTCTGAGAGCGCCCACCTTGACTCTCCCCATTTCGGAGTAGATCGGATAGCCCTGCGGGGAAGCCCTCTTTATCTCTTACTCCGCTTTCGTGTGGTTCATGTCGATAACCTCTTCGGATCAATCGGCCTTCCGGATGATGCCGGGTACGCCTTCGCGTCTGCTTCCAGGTAGGGGCGACCCCGAGTGGTCGCCCGAAAGTCAGCGGTTTCGCTGCCCTATGTGACCACGCATCGTAGACGGGACGGATGCCGAAATCCAGCGCCTTGGTTGGTTTTTTGCCCGGGCGGAACGCCAATGTCGGTCCAAAGGACTGAGACGCGACACGGGCGACCACTCGGGGTCGCCCCTACAAGAGATTCCGCCTCCTCCGCGTCTGCCGTCGCTGTATGCAACGATGGATGGCCCTGTGGGTGAGAAGGCTGCTCCATTCGACTTGGCTCACGGCCTATCGGTTCTTGGGCCACACAAGAGGCTCTGTCCTCTTCGCGTTTATTGGCGTTCATTGGCTCGTGCTTCCAGCGCCTCGCCGACGAAACGTTGGCTCGTCTTGCGGCCTCGCCGACGAAGCGTTGGCTCGTCTTGCGGCCTCATCGCCGAAGCGGTCGCGGACAGAATATCCGGGGCTTTCTGGCCTCGCAAAGGTTTTCTTTCCTCTGCGTACCTCTGCGTCCTCTGTGGTAAAACCTTCTTTGCCTTCTTCCGTGTATTCCACGTGTTGGCTCGTCTTGCGGCCTCACCGCCGAAGCGGTCGTGGTAAAACTCTTGGGTCGCTGGCCTCGCAAATCAAGGTTTTTCCGCCCTCTGTGAACCTCTGTGTCCTCTGTGGTAAAAACCTCTTCTTCTCGTCTTCTCCGGCTCTCGGGCCCCGCCCGCCTTGACTCCCTCCGTTTCCCTGCTATCATAGTAACAAGTCGAATGTCCCGCGAGTAGTGGAACCGTTCTCCCAACGACCGGACACAGATGCTGCGAAGGCTTTCCGCAATTATAATCGTCCTCGCTCTGGCCCTTGTCACCGCGGCTTTCAGCGGTGACCTGAACGCCGAGGAGGTCATCGAGCAACCCACGCTACCCAAGGCCCCGGCCGGGGCCGATATCTATCTGCGCGATTCCTTTATGCGTGAGCGCCCCGAGCAGGGCGAATGGCAGCGCATCTCCGGCAACTGGGAATACGACGAGGCTGCCAAGCCCGGCGTCAGCGCCAATCCGTTCTCCATGCGCGGCACCTCCCCCCAGGAAGCCCTGACCGTAGTGGGCGAAATGTGGTGGCGCGACTATGTCTTCGCCTCCGCGCTTCGCGCTCCCCCCGCCTACAGGTTCTTCGGAATCGTCACCAACTGGCGCAGCCCCACGGAAAAGGTCTTCTTCGGGTTCTCCGAAACCGACGGCCTGGTCCTGGACCTCTATTCCGGCGGCAAACAGGTGCGGCTTGCCACCAAGGCAACCTGGCCGTATGCCTTCCAGTGGTACAACCTTATGCTCGCTATCCAGGGAAAACGGGCATTCGCTCTGCTGGATGAACAGGTCATCTTCGACGTGCAACTGCCCATCGAGGTCGCTGGCAAGGCAGGGATTTTCGCCGCCCGAATCCGCGACTACGGCGTTACCGTTGACGACTGCTCGGCCACCTCGCTCCCCGCTGACCCGGCCGCGGCGGCCGCTGACGCCCTGACGGGCTTTGCCGGGATCTTCCGCGCCGAGCGCCTTCAGGTGCGGCGCTTCCCGGACGCCTTCATCGGCGACCGGCTGATGCGCAAATGGGCCTCCGGCGCCGCCGACTGGTCGGCCTACAACCCCGCCAACCTCACCAAGGAAGAGCTTACCCCCGATAAGACAATGTACACCTACGTCCTGCCCATCTACAACGACTTCTCGATGTCGTTCCACGTCAAGGGCGAAGTGCAGTCCGGGTGCCTGTCGTTTATGTCCTACGCCGATCCTCCCATGCAGCCAAAGCCCCTGTGGGAGTTCGAATATTCCACCCAGCCCTTCGCAGGCTGGATGAAGCTCAAATCGGGCGGACGGACACTGTACGACAATCAGGCTGTCGCGGTCGGCGAATCGTTCGAACTCCATATGTCCGGGGATGACGTAACGGTGGTCTGCAAGCCCGCGCAGCCAGTCAGTTTCAAGGTGCCCGGCCAGGCAAACCTGCTTAAAGATGGCGCCCGAATGGTGGCCACGCCCCCGGTGTACGAACTGGCCAAGATCAACAACGTGCTTGTGTACAGCGATTCCATTGTGGACGAGACCTTCGACAACTCGCCCTCCGATTGGATGATGGTCTATGGCAACTGGGAAATAGGCTCGCGCTGGCAGTGCACCCCGTCGTACACCTACCTGGCCTCGTGGGACAGGATGACCTCGCAGCTATACAGCAAGAACCGCTTCAGGGGGCGTACGTTCTACGACATCCTTGTTTCCCCCAAGATGTACTCGATGCGCCAGCCGATGTACTATCCGTTCTCCTGGTTTGCGGTATCGTTCCCCAAGAAGACCGGCGACTTCTCCCAGGGCCTGACCGCGGTGATAGGATACCCGGCAGTTACGGATATGAGCCTCATGTGGAACGGCAAGGTCGTGGCAACCCAGAAGTTGCCCGAGGACACCAACCCTCGCTCGCTCCATCACACCTGGATCAGGATGAGGATAGCGATCGACCGCACGAACGTGGCGTACAACATCAAGTTCATTGACGAGCGCGCGGAGACGGCCGAATACGACCTCAAATGCACCGTGCCGATGGATGACGCGCCCCGGAACCTGGCGATCTGGAATTCCCTGACCGGAATCACGGTTCCCCGCGTGCGCATCAGTTCCCAGGAAACCCTCAGGGGCTCCCTTGAAGGCGCTTACCTCAACGCACTTCCGGCGCCCTGCGGCCTTGACACTGACCTCAGGGGCGAGATTGCCCCCGATGCGGCCATCAATCGCGCGCCGATCTTCGACTTCTCGGAGGGCTCGGCCGGATGGTCCATCGCCTCCAACCAGCCGGGGCTGCGCACTTCACCGGTTATCGAAGCCAAGAAGCGAATGGGGCTCGAAATCACCGCCCCGTTCTGCGGCTCGCGGCTTGCCTTCGATTCACCCCGTATGGCCGTGGATGCAAGAGTCTGGAAAACCATCAAGGTCAAGTACCGCGCGACCGCGGGGCTCGCGTTCTATATCAAGTCCAGCCGCAAGATTTTCAGGGCAATCCTGAAGGGCGACCCGCAGGAAAACCCGACCGACGGCGCAATCCCCATTCTTCCCCGGCTTATGTCAAACTCGATGGATGGCAAATTCTCCACGGTTACGATCAACGTGGCAGAGCTTTTCGAAGAGTACCTTGGCGGGGAATACGATCCCATCATAGACGGCCTTGCCTTCGAACGTTTCGAAAACCCCACCCCGGACAACCTCGGAGTCGAGGCCAAGGACATCAAGACCTACCAGCTTGGGTACGTGGACTTCCTGAGCGACCTCCCCATCGCCGACACTTTCTTCCCGGAATGCTCGATCAAGGGCGTTGACGCTACCTCGCCAGCGGTTTCGGAGTTCTGGGGCGGGTTGAAGATGAAGGAGACAAGGCTCTCCCCCGAGCAGATGATGAAGGCCTTCGCCGCGCCAGACCGGCAACGGTACGACAAGCGCGACGGGGTTATGTCCGTGTCGTTCCGTAAGGGATTCCAGACGCTAAGCCCCGTGGGCGGACCCGAGGAATGCCTGCTGTGGCGCCAGAAGGACGGCGGCGACTTTGTTCTGAACGCCTACAAGACCAGCATCGACGGCTACCTTGGCGTGAAACTTCTTCCCGAGCCCGTTCGCAAGTCCGAGTTCTCCGCGATGACCGTGAAGTACCGTGGGAATCTCGAGACCAGCGCGATTTGGATAAAGGCCGGCAAATGGATTTACATCTCCTGCGCTACGGCTGCGAACGCAATCAAGGCGGGACGCGGCGACAAGGTGAACGCCCTGGGCAAGAAGATGACAATGGCCCCCTTGAGGGTCTTCGACAGCGACTGGAGCTGGCTGCTGGTCGATTTTAACGATATCCCCGCATTGGCCGACAAGCAGATGATCGAAGATGTCTTCCTTTCTTCGGGGATCGGCGCGGCCGTCAAGGAATCCACGACTTTTACGATTTCATCGGTTCTGTTCTACGAGCCCTCCCGGCTAATCGAGTACACGGGCAGGGGAGGGAAGGGACAGACCGAGATCCAGGTAAGCAACCTGACAGGCATTCCATTCCTTGCGCGCAGCCTTATGCTCGACCGCAGCGAGACCTTCATGTTCGTGCCACGCACGGTAACGGCCAGGACGAAAGCGAATTCCGCAATCCTGACCTCGTTTGACGAGAATTTCGCGGCCTTCCGGCTGGACTCGCCCAACATAATGGACGAGGTGACCGTGACCATAGGGGATTGCACGTTCAGCGGGCTGGACCTGAAGCCGGGCGCGACCCCCAATGACATCCTTATCCTGCGCAGGGAGATATTCAATTGGGAGTCCGGCGACCTGCCCTGGACCGTGATCATCAAGCATGGTAACGACACCCGGACCATAGGCACCGGCAGCCTGACCGCGGCGACCGCCAATCCACCGCGCATCTATATGGCGCAGATCATCACAGAGGATGTGCTGGTGGTTAACGACTACGAACGCGGGATCGGCGCCGCATCGTCAATGGCTACGGGCGCTATGCTGACCTCGGGATTCCCTTCGTCAGGCATATCCTCGCTGGAGACCTGCTGGCCGGGCTTCTCGGTGAGCCTGTACTATCAGCCGTTCGATGCCGCGAGGTACCGCTATTGCGGATTCGACTATCGGTACTCCGCTCCGGGCGTAATCCTTAGGGCCGCTGCGGAGGGGATGTTCAAGGAGGTGCTGTTCCCCGGGCCGATTTCGGGGATATCCGCGGAGGATATGAAGCCCGACGGCTTCTGGCACAGTTGCGATTTCGACCTGCTGCCAGCGCTCACCGCGCAGACGCTGAACGGCAAGTATATGATCAGGTATATGGTGCTCCGGGACTCCGGCAGTTCCGTGGCAGGCGACTACGTTGCCATTGACAACTTCCGCATCTACGGCAACCGGTCCAAGACCTTCACCGTCACGCCCAGACCGCCGACCAATCTGAAGGGCAAACTGGAATACGAGTGGGTTCTTGTGGATGCAGACCTGAAAACCGTCGTGGGGCCCACGCGCACGGCCGAGAGCAAGTTCACCATCGAAATCCCCGCCACAAAGAACCTGTATATGAAGGTCCGTCTTGTCGTTGACGGCAAACTGTCACCCGCCGAATTCTTCAGAAAACTGCCCTTCACCTGGAAGGACAAGTAGGCCGGGAAATCCGGAGCGAGCCTTTTATCCACAGCCGCTTCGGCGGCGAGACCTTGAGAGACAACGCGAAAAGAGCAGATTTTTTCGAGGCCCGAGAATGGGCATTTTTACCACGAAACACACGAACGTCTCGTCGGCGAATGCCAACGCTTCGTCGGCGAATGCCAACGCTTCGTCGGCGAAGCCCTGTGAGACAAAGCGGCCTACGAGGGGCCTTGCAGGCTGTTGGGGACCGTAGGGGCACGTTGCAACGTGCCCTTGCCTGAAAGGGCGGTAATAAGCCATTACACAACCATTACGTTGGTGCAGTTAAGGGCTGTGGGTCGGGTTGTCATGTGTAGTCGCGTTCACCGCGACCGACTCCAACGAGGTCCGCCTAAGGAGGATCCGCCCGTCTATCGGGTGAGGAGGTGCGGCTACCCATGTCCTGATCAGACCTCAGACCACTCCGGACCGGCTTCAGAGGCTGCTCTCTTATTCAGCATTGTGCATTCTTCATTGTGCATTTCCCGCCCTCCGGCCTCCGGCCCCCGGTCTCCAGCCTGCCTTCCGGCTACTTCTTCTTCGGCGCAAAATGCTTCTTCGCCGCTTCCAGCGGCACACTTATCCCCGCCACAAGCTCCTTCTGGTCGTAGTACGTCCGCACATCAGGCGTGATCCCGTTGAACTCGATCGGTTTTCCCAGCCCCTGCTGTGACGACACAGAGTAGATCAGCTTGCCCAACCTGCGCGGCAGGTCCATCGTCTCAGTGACACTGGCCGCTCCCGCCGTCTGTGCGCCGAACAGCTTGGCACCGCAGTTCGTTACAAGGTCGCGTGCGTAAAGCTCGCCGAATCCCGTCGTTCCCGGCCCGATCAGCGCCACAATATGATCCCGGTACGGAGTCAGACCTGCCAGTGTGCAGTAATCCGAGCCTCCCGCGTCCGATATGTCTATGATGTAGTTCGGTGGCATCCCCATCGCCTTCATAGCCTCATTAATGGCGCTTTCGCCCGTGGGCATCATCCATGAAAGGCATACATAGCCGATGCCGCCATCAAGCAGCTTGTAGCTGCAGAACTTGTTCGAATTAGTCGTCTTCATATCCGGCATTTTCGTCTCGAGCTTCGGATCGAGCTTGATGAAAAGGGCGTTGGCCGTGGTTATCTCCGACTTGACCTTGCCAATCTGCAGCACAACCTTGTGCACATCGTCCCTGCCGCCGCGCAGCCCGAACTTCCACGCAAGCCATGTTGCCCTCTGAGGGCTGGAGAAGTTGCCGCCCCTCCGCCAGAGCATGTCGGCCGTTTCCTTCAGGATTACTCTTGGGTTCTTGCCGTCAATGGTGAGCACTTCGGCTCCCATCTTGGCTTCAGGATAGCACCATGTGGCGTCGGTCACCAGCAGCACACGTTTGTCATCGGGCTCGCCGAATGACAATCCGCTCCAGTATTCCGGTATGCGGGCTGTCGGGGTCACTGACAGTCCATCCAGCTTGGCGCTCCCGTCGCGAAGGGCTTCGATACAGTCGCCGAAAAGCACCACAAGCTCCTGGTCATTCTGCAATGACTCGGCGCGTCTGCGCCAATCGCCCTTGCGGCCTTCCCAGTCCTTCTTGATTCCCTTGAGGTCGAAGTACGGGTAGAGCCTCTCCACGTCCGCGATGAACTTCAGCGCGTCGGCTTTTCGCTGCGCAATCGGATCGGTGGGGGCTTCGGCCAGAACGAACCCGCTCAGCGCGGCCGCCAGCGCCACGACGAGGATGGTTGTGGAAATCTGTCTGTTCATTTTGTCTTCCCCTTGCCAAGAGTTATCGGAGGGGCAGGGCGGATCTCAGTTGGGGATATTCAGCTTCCTCTTCTGCCCCGGATCCAGAACGATGATTCCCGTGACGTCCTTCAGTACAGCAGGCGCGGTGGAATCGAGGGGGATGTATGTGACCACGCCGTTCTCGACCGAGACAATGCGTCCGATCTTGGGCACCCCGCCAGCGGTATCGAACTGGCACCAGGGGTTGGCCTCAAACACCTTGCCGGATGGATCGGTGACCATAACCGGCGGCGAAACTGTCTTCCCGGAGTTCTTCAGGGCTTTGCCGACAAAGAAGAGGGCCACCAGCGCAACAAGGCCGATGATCGCGTACCGCCACCATCTGCTCTCTGGCTTCCGTTCGGAGGGCTGTGTTGGGACTTTTGGGGCGGTGCGCCTGCCTGCAACGGTCTTGCGCGGGATCGAGTGATCTGTCTGCACCATCCGTGTCGCCGGAAGCGCGCTCTTGCGGGATCGCTTGGCAAGGTCTTCAAGTTCGGACGTTCTGCCAAGCGCCAGCAGTGCGGCGGCCATGTCGCAGGCATCCCCGAACCGCGCGGAGGCCTGCTTCGCGAGCATCACGTCGAGAACATGAGCGACTTCCCGTGGCAGTCCCGGTCGGAGTTTCATGACATCGGGGGGCTCGTCTTCGCAGTGCTGGCGCAGTATGGTGATCGCGCTGGGGCCTTCAAATGGCACCTTGGCCGTCAGCATCTCGAAGAACACAACCCCCAGCGAATACAAATCGCTTCGATTGTCCAGTTCCTCGCCGCGTGCCTGTTCCGGCGACATATACTCCGGCGTGCCCGCTATGATTCCCTCGCGGGTCACCCCGGGCTGATCATTGCTCTTGGCCAGCCCGAAGTCCATCAGGATGGCCCTGCCGTCTTTGTTCAGCATTATGTTTGCAGGCTTTATGTCCCGGTGAACGAGGCCCGCGCGGTGGATCGCCGAAAGGGCGGAAAGCACTTGCCCCATGATTCCGAGGGCTTCGGGAACGGCCAGGCCGCCGGTCTCCAGAATGCGGGCATCGAGCGTGCGGCCGTCAAGATATTCCATCGCCATGTAATGGTAGCCGTCCTCGGTCCGGTCAATGGCATATACATGTATCAGGTTGCGGTGGGAGAGGGCCGCCAGGGCTCGCGCCTCTCTGCTGAATCGCTCGACAAATGCGGCATCAAGGGCAAGCTGAGGAGACAGGATTTTCACGGCCACGTGCCTGTCCAGCTTCATTTCGTGGGCCAGGTACACCATGCCCATGCCGCCGCTTCCGAGCAGCTTCCTGATCTCATAGGGACCGAACGAGCGGCCGACAAGATTGTCCATCGCACCCGATTATACTTAAGCGCCCGCGTTTTCAACGAAGACGGGGGGAAAAACAAAAACCCCGGCTTGCGCCGGGGGTTGTTTGTCTGGCTACCCCGCCTGGACTCGAACCAGGAATAAGGGAACCAAAATCCCTTGTGTTGCCAATTACACCACGGGGTAATCGCCCCGATTATACAGGGCTTCCACCCCGCTTCAATCTCAACGCCAATCCAGCAGGTAGTCGCCGGTGTAGAGGAACGAACCGTAGCCGATCAAGTACCACGAACTGTCGGCAAAGTAGGTGTAGTAGTCGGGATGGTCGATGCTCAGAACGCGGAACCCGATATCCTCGTAGTCGTAGTAGTCGCCAACGTACACCTCGAAGTAACCGTCGTAGTCCGTGTAGCCGATTGACATGTCGCCCCAGTAGTCGTCCTCGACGATCACCTCGGCGCCATACACAGGATGATCGGTCCACGAATCATACACATAGCCCGTCACCCATCTTGCGCTCAGCGAACTGGCGTGGTGATATTCGCTCGCCCCTCCGCCCCCGCATCCGATGGACAGCACGGCAAGAAACAGGATCGAGGCGATCAGGAGCACGACGGGTTTTCTGTTTTCAGTTTTCATGTTTTTGCTTCCTTCCGATGATTAGACGGAGCGGGGGGGATTTTCGCGAGACCGCCCGACGGGGGATCCATGAAAGGTCTGTCCCCCCACCCTATTGGAGGGAAAAAAGTTGCTGGCAGCAAAAAGAACTTGCTCTACAATGAGACCAACAACAAGATGAAGCGTCAAATAGAGGATCCTGGTGGAGGTTTTTGGCAGATAACAGGAGGGCAAATGAGACGACTCGTTACACTCGCCGCGTTTCTGGTCGTGGTTCTTTCAGTTCAGATCGTTTGGGGCGACCTTCAACCGGCCGTTACCAACGCAAAGTTCGGTTTCAAAGTTCAGGCGCCCACAAGATGGGACGCGCAGCCGTTGCCTCCCGCTACGGACTACAAGAGCCTGGGTGTGGACGAGGATATCTTCAGGCTCCTGATTGAGGAAACCAACATCGAACCTCTTCTGATCTACAAGGGCCCGGCCCAGTCCGATGCCGAGTTCCGACTTTTCAGAATGGACGCAAAGGACATTGATGCAGCCGCGGCCGCGTCCGAAAAGTACGCAAAGAGTTGCGGGTACGGAGCGAGCACTGCAAAGGCTGATTTCAAGCCAAAATGTCCAAAGACCACCATGAAGAAAATCACTTTCAGCCGCAGCAACTGGGGTGATCAGATGACAATCCTTCTGCTTCCCGCAATCAACGCCAACGGGGCGTTCCTCCTTACGTATCAGTACTATACGGCTCAGAAGCAGTATATCAGCATTGTTGAAGACAGCGCGAAGTCGTTCGCTTTCGCGCCGAAGGAAACCGGTACCCCGAAGCCCGGCAAGAAGAATGAACTTCCTGCGGGCTGGAACCAGATCGAGACCGAGAACTACATCATCCAGTACAACGACGACAATGTTGACAAAGTGAAACTGTTTGCCAAGCGCATCGAGCGCCTGCATACGTTCCATGCGAAATTACTTCCCAGAAAGCCGGAGTATGAGAAGAACCGTCCAAAGGCAATGCGGGGCAAACTGACGGTCAAGTACTTCAAGGACAGGAATGGCTTCGATGGTTATGCCGGAGACCAGGGCGTTTACGGCGCTGCTGCGTATTTCAGCCCCGGCCAGAACGAGATTGCCTTTTACCTGACCGGCTGGACCAAGGAGACCATGTGCATCCTCTATCATGAGGCTACGCATCAGTATCTCCAGGAGTTCGTCGGAGGCCCGCGGGTTGATTTCCACACGTGGATCAACGAAGGAACCTCTGAGTATTTCTTCGCTG
>Ga0265297_10008344_pt1 | contig 13847 bp, 15 predicted proteins | sample Munlanlwell13791_FD_192502 | JGI IMG/M metagenome (GOLD analysis project Ga0265297, IMG submission 192502) | Leachate microbial communities from a municipal landfill in Southern Ontario, Canada - Leachate well 137-91 | ecosystem: Engineered > Solid waste > Landfill > Unclassified | place... | reverse complement strand
TCAGCCACGAACTGCCTTTTTCCTGCTCCGCCATTTCTCTCGTATAAACTTCCGGTAAAAGTCCTGCAAATTTTCTTCGAGCTGCAAGTGCTGCCGCGCCCCATTTTTTACAAATCAAATAAAGGTTTTTATCGGATAAATTTTGAAAATTATTCATAAAATTTTGGTAAAAAAATAATGGCCATTTTTATATTTTTTATAATTATTACGCAAAAAACATACAAAAAGGTATTTAAAATAATAGCACTGCAAAGCCAATTTTCAACAAAACTGGCTTGCACTTAAACGTCAAGTTGTTATGTAATCGCCGCACAGGAAAGCCGAAATAAAGCAGTTATTGTCCGTGACATGATTTGTTCCATTGTATAATGGTAAATAATTTAAACATTAATAAAATCATGAAAAATTATGTTACCCCGAGTATATGAGCGATTGATTACAGTCATAAATCGGTTTATTATATAAGCCTATAATCAAATTTTATGGATAAAAAATATCTTTTATTTGCAGTCAAAGTTTTTTTACGCCAAATGCTTTATACCTTTATTTCTATAATTTTATTTGGAGCGTTAGTTGTTTTATTTTTTATGTTAATGCGTTATTCCACTGATCAAATATTGGCATTTAGAACGGACGGGTACCCTTATCAGTCCGTGGTTAATATTGTTTTTGGTTTATTTATAGCTTTTGCAGTCTCGTATTTTTCATTCAAAAGAACTTATTTGAATGATTCGAAAAAATTTAAAATTGATCTTCTGCTTAGCATTAAGTACTGTATTATTTTTTCATTTGTTATCGGTCTGATTTTTAGCATAGGAAGGCCCAATTTAGGCATAAATAATATTAACGATGCGGGTCTCTTGATTTTTGATTATGCGCTTATGGGGTTTTCGTTTTATTTTGCAGGGATAAGAGCGCAAAACAAGCATAAAATTTAAAAAACAATTTACAATTATAGAAAGGGCTTTGGTATTTAAATAACCTTGGTTTTTTGGTATAATATCAAGATAAATTACGCATAAAATAAACAAAAACAAAAAATATGGCCACGACCATACCTGCTACAAATGTAAGTACAAACGGAGTTTCCGACGGACAAATTGATTTCGGGGCGATTCTCCCGCAGATTTTAATGAAGTTTGTTGAAGTGCTTGAGGGCGCAATTGTTATAGCTGTCGGTTATTTTGTGATTAGAATTGTACGCAGAAAGTTGCATAAAATTGAAGTAGCGCACGAACATCAAAAAAACGCCATTAACCTTCTGGATAAGATAATTACTGGTTTTGTAATTGTTATTTCCATTACTCTCGCGTTAAAAATTATCGGGCTTGATATGAGCCTTTTAATAAGCGTTGCGATTCTCGGCCTTTCGTACGGTCTTCAGGATATTATTAAAAACTACGTTGCGGGTATTTTGATTCTTTTTAAGTCTCCTTTTAAAATCGGCGATGTTATTAAAATTCGCGATTACACGGGCCGCGTTATTAAAATGGACTTCCAGTCCACAACTCTTGAAACTTTTGATTCCAGGCAGATTACTATCTACAACAGCGATGTTATGACACAGTCTATTGTTAACTTTTCAAATAATTCAGTCAGACGTCTGGATTTTGATGTTGTTATCGGATACGGATCCGATACTGATGTTGCTTTAAAGATTTTTGATAAGATTCTCGGATCAAATCCTAAAATTCTTCAGAGCCCCAAATATTCAATTATATTTAAAAAATTTACAGATCTCGGACCGGCTTTTACTTTAAAATTCTGGATTCAGAGGCCGTGCAATATTCTTAAAGTTAAAACAAATATTGCCACTCAGATAAGCAAATCATTCGATGATCAGAAAATTATTATGCCTTATTACAAAGGCATCGAAGCTGGTTCCGAAACGGAACTTGCAACTTTTAGTGATGACAGAAAAGCAAGAGTTCAGGCATTTCAAAATCAGCCTGTATTTACTCAGCCGGAAGTTATTCCTCAAATCCAGCTCGGCCCCGACGGCCAGCCGATTCCTGTTGTTGTTCCTGTTGAATACGATGAGGATGAACCAGAATAATTATGAGAAACAATCATGATACAGCGGTTAAAATTTTAATTACCAAAGTACCTTTGGTGGATATTTCAAAGAGCATAGGGGATGCTCGCAAGTATCTTTTTAAAAATATAAAAACTTTTACTTCGGTTCATTATATTTACATTATTGATAAATCAAGGCATTTAAAAGGCATTCTTTCCATTCATGAACTTTTAAAACATCATCCTAAAGTTAAAATTTCAGAGGTGATGCACAAAAATGTTTTTATTGCTCATCCCGGCACGGATCAGGAGGTCGTGGCTCACCTGGCTTTAAAACACGATATCGTCGCTGTCCCGATTGTTGATAAATACGGAATTTTTATAGGAACCGTCCCGAGCGAAAAGTTGCTGACTGTTATGTACAAAGAAACGCGCGAAGATTTATTGAAGATTTCCGGCGTACATCATTCAGCTGAAGGCACGGACGATATTATGAAAATGTCTCCTTTCAGATCTTTGAAGCACCGAATCCCTTGGCTTATTCTGGGCCTTGCCGGAGGAATGTTTGCCGCTCAGATTGTCGGTTTTTTTGAGGCAACTCTCGAAAAAAACATAATTCTTGCTGCATTTATTCCGTTAATAGTTTATATGGGGGATGCCGTCGGAACACAGATGGAAGCCTTTATTATAAGAGATTATGCGCTTAATCCGGGGATTATGTTTATGAAGTATTTTTTCAAACATCTGATCGTTGTTTTAATGATAGGCTTGTTAACAAGTCTTGCTCTCTTCGGATTTTCAGCAATTTTTTATCATAATATCGGCGTATCAAACGTTCTTTCAATTGCGCTTTTTATTGCGATTTTTTCGTCCATGACAACAGGCCTGATTGTTCCTTATGTTTTTACCCGTTTTAAACAGGATCCGGCAAACGCCAGCGGCCCCATTGCAACAATAATTCAGGACATTCTTTCGGTAACAATATATTTCACAATCGCGACAATTTTACTTTAAAAAACCGCACCGGTTTTATCCGATGCGGTTAAGTTTGTTTTTAATTTTTGGCTGTAACAGATTATTTATGTGCCAATTTTGAACCTGTATAAATCAAATATAAAGCAGCAACACCAACCAGAACGTATACAATTCTTGCAACAATCAACAGATTTAATAACTGTACAAAAAGATAAGAAACCAGATCGAAATAGAAAAGTCCAACAAGTGCCCAGTTAAGGCCTCCGATAATCACCAGTGCGAGAGCAACCCAATCAAGACCGTTGAGTTTTTTCATACGAACATTTGATTAAAGAATAAAAACTAAAATGAGTTTACCAAAATTATGCTTTAATTTAAAGGCGTCCGGGAATAAAGAGTTGTCATAATACGCATATTTATTCTAAATATTTCTGCATTATATAACTTGCCCCTTTTTTGTTAAATGTATAGGATTGTAGTATGAAAATAACAGTTGTCGGATCAGGATATGTAGGCTTAACAACGGGCGCCTGCCTTGCGGAAAAAGGGAATTTAGTCATATGCGCCGATAACAATCTGGAAAAAATAAATCAGCTTAAAAAAGGTATCATACCTTTTTACGAAACGAGCCTGGAAAAAATTGTTAAAAAAAATTTAAAAAAAAATTTAATTTTTACATCCGACATAAAAAAGGCCGTTCAGAATTCGGATGTGGTTTTTTGCTGCGTATGGACACCTCCGGGAAAAGACTTTAAGCCTGATGTTACGGCTGTTTTTGATGTTGCACGGGATTTCGGCAGAAACATTAATTCGGATAAAACTTTTGTAATCAAATCCACGGTGCCGGTTGGAACAAATGAAAATTGCATAGAGATTATACGCAGCGAAATTAAAAAAAGAAAAGTAAAATTTAATTTTAATATTGTTTCAAATCCGGAGTTTTTAAGACAGGGTTCTGCGGTAAAAGACACAATGAATCCTGACAGAATAGTTGCGGGAATAGAAAATAAAAACGCAGTAAGTATTATTAATAAATTATATAAACCGTTTAAAAGCACCATTCTGTTTACGGACCTTAAAACAGCTGAATTAATAAAATACGCCGCAAACGCTTTTCTGGCTGCAAAAATATCTTTTATAAATGAAGTTTCCAATTTTTCCGCTCTTAAAAACTGCAACATTAAAGATATTGAAAAAGCTCTCAAACTGGATAAAAGAATAGGGCCCGATTATCTTGATTCAGGCGCGGGCTATGGCGGAGGCTGCTTAAGAAAAGATATAAAAGGTCTTATTAAACAAGGAGAGGAAAATGATTTTAATTTTAGCATTTTAAAAGCCGTTGAGGATATAAATGAAAAGCAAAAGCTTGCTCCGTATTTTAAATTAAAAATGAAAATAGGCAGCTTAAGAGGTAAAACAATTGCTGTTTTGGGAGTATCTTTTAAACCCGGAACGGATTCCGCTAAAGAGGCGGCTTCAATAAAAATTGTAGAAAAACTATTAAATGATAAAGCAAAAGTGAATATTTACGACCCCGCAGCTTCAGCAAATTTTATGGAAATTTTTAAAAATAGAAAAAATATTAAATGTTTTAATTCCGCGCTTGCGGCAGTTAAAGATGCTGATGCCGTGCTTATACTCTCAAAATGGCCTGAGTTTAAAAAACTCCGTATAAAAATATAATTCTGGACTGATAAGCCCTGTTGGATCTAAACTGATGCCATGAACATATTAGTTACAGGAGGCGCGGGATTTATAGGTTCACATTTATGTCACAGGCTAATAAACAACGGGCACAGCGTTATTTGTGTTGATAACTTAATAACCGGATCAAAAGATAACCTTACGTCCCTGCTTCCGAATCCGCATTTTACGCTAATTGAAGAGGATATATGTAAGCCCATGGATATAAAAGCCGATCAGATTTTTCATCTTGCATCACCGGCTTCACCTTATCAGTATCAAAAAAATCCCGTTGCGACTATCCGCACAAACACCCTTGGCACATTAAACGCTCTTGATATAGCAAGAAAAAACAATGCACGCATTTTGCTTGCTTCCACCTCGGAAGTTTACGGAGATCCTACAGAGCACCCCCAGAAAGAATCATATTTTGGCAATGTAAATCCAATCGGCCCAAGATCGTGCTATGACGAGGGCAAAAGATGCGCCGAAGCTTTATTTGCAGCTTATAACCGGGAGTACAAAGTTGATATAAAAATAGTAAGGATTTTTAACACTTACGGACCAAATATGGATGAAGCTGACGGTAGAGTGATTTCAAATTTTATTGTTCAGGCGTTGCAAAATAATTTTTTAACGGTCAACGGCGAAGGATCGCAGACAAGAAGTTTTATGTATATAGATGACCTTATTAACGGTTTAATTAAGGCCATGAAAAATGATAATCCTTTTATAGGGCCGGTAAATCTAGGCAATCCCGAAGAAATTCCCATAAAAGACCTGGCGGAAAAAATTATTAAATTATGCGCGTCCAAAAGCAGAATTATGTATAAAACTCTGCCGGAAGACGACCCGTTAAAAAGAAAGCCGGATATTTCTATGGCCAAAAAAGAACTAAAGTGGCAGCCAAAAATAAGTCTTGATGAGGGCCTTAATAAAACAATCGGTTATTTTAAAACGATTTTAAAATCCGGTTCGTAAGTGTCATCATTGTTTCAAAATCTTCCTCGGTTGAGTGTTCATATCCTATGCAGTGAAGAACGCCGTGGATAAAAAGAAATTTAATTTCAGTCAGAAGGTCATGCCCTATTTCGTCGGCTTGTTTCTGTGCTTTTTCAATGGATATAAAAATTTCTCCTATAACATCCTGCCCCGGGAAATCCTTATTTAAATAGCTTAACGAAACAACATCGGTGGGAGCGTCGATGCCTCTGTATTTTTTATTTATTTTTTGAATTAACTTGTTGTTTACAAGCGTTAAAGTTACTGTGTGATTTTTCCGGTTATCCAGATTTTTAGGAAAGATTTTATCTCCGCTGCGGTTAACCGCATCCAGAAGTTCCTCAAAAATAAGGCCCGAAATAATTGTTTTTGTATCGTTGTAATATTCAAGATTTAACATTTTTTTGAAATTTATATAACATCTGATAAGCAGCAATTCCGAATGCAGTTGCAACATTTAATGAGTTTGCCCTGCCCAGCATTGGTATTTCAATCGCCTTATCAACCAGCGGCATTATATCATCATTTATTCCGTTTATCTCGTGGCCTACAACAAGAGCGCATGGATAATCAAAATCAGCCTCAGCGTAATGTTCTGAGTTTTCAGTAAGTTCAAGCGCGACAATCTGAACTCCTTTATCTTTTAGCTCTTTTATTGCATCTATTGCTTTTTCACGGTATTCCCACGGAACAACTTCGCACGCACCAAGTGATGTTTTATCAATCTCTCTGCGCGGAGGAATTCCGGTCATACCGCACAGATAAATTTTTTCGGCCAATATGCCGTCCGATGTCCTGAAAATAGCTCCCACGTTGTATAAACTACGTATATTATCAGCAATTACATATATGGGATTTCTTTTCATTTTGCGTATTTCCTCAGGAAGCTTTTTTGCCTTAAGGATCTCGTCCGGAGTTAGTTTGCGAATCATTTGGATAAAATAAAAATTTACTGAAGCAAAATAACATAAAAAATACCTTTTGACAAATTTCAAAAAAGTATTTATGCTTATAGCGACAAAATATTATGAACCTGTCAAATTTATGGTGCCAAATGTACAAGGTGTATATAACATAAGCCGTAAAGAAGCAGCACGAATGCTTAAAGTTTCCGTCCGCACTCTGGACAGGTATATTGATAAACGCATTATCCCCTCAAAAAATATTGCCGGAAGAATCCTTTTAAACAATGAAGATCTTTTAAATTTTCATAAACAGAACAGAATTCATAAAGGCATTCAGAAACCGGTGCGGCAGACGATCCCGTCAAACGCAATAAGAATTGAACAATTAAAAGAAGAGCTTCACGAAGAAGAAAGCGCACAAAGTTCCGACCAACTTGCTGAAAAAGATTTTATAGAAACTATTGAGGACCGCATATATAAAAAATTATACGAAGAATTAAAGGATGATGTTAAAAGTTTTCAGGCAAGGCTTGAGGGAGCGAACTACAGGGTCGGGCAGCTTGAATCCGATCTTAAAGCTTCCGTTCCTCTCCTTGACCATCAGAAATTGCTTACAGGACATAAAAAAGAAAGATTCAATAAAAGAATTCTATATATTGTTCTTGCTGTAATTTTTATGCTCCAACCGCTCTGGATATTTCTTGCATATTTTTAGATTTTTCCCATTTCAATTCTATCTTTTTCCGTTACCGATATTTTCATATCGATGTAGGTTGCTTTTAAACGTTCCATAATGCCTCCGGCAGCTTCCAGAGCCTGTTTAAGGTTCAGTTTGTCGCCTATCGCGTTAAAAGTGTACGGAGGGTTTAAAATCACATTATTCACCATGATCTGTCCGTTTGGCAGAGTATCAAAGCCCATAGTGGAATCGGTTAGCCGGATATTGTTAATCGTAACGGCCTCTGCGCCGGAAGCAAGAAGTTCATTTACAAGATCGGTAAACCAGATTCCCGAAATTTGATTTTCAATGTTTATTTCAACTCCGGGGCCGTAAACTTTTATATCGCCGGCAATCATTTCATTTTTAATAATTTCTTTTTCGATTGATTTAAGCGCATCAGCCTGGCTTGAAACTTCCTGTAGCTGCGATTCCAAATCAATAATTACATCGGCAAGTTCATCGTTGGTTGTTTTTAAAATCTGTATTTTCCTAAAAATATTTTCGCTTGAATCACGGCCAACGGACGAAACATAGCTTGTAAAATATCTTGACTGAGTGATAACAAGAAATCCCAGAAGAAGGCCTGTAAAAATCAGCAGCATTATCTGAGGAATCGTATATATTTCTTTGTTATAAATTTTCATAATTAAATGTTTGTAGATGCGTTTTGGCTTTCGATATATTTGGTCCTGTACTGGCCGTTATAAACTGGAAGAATTATATAAGGAGACTGTTTAACCGAAAACTGAATGCCGTTTTCTTTAACTCTTTTTTGCAGGTCGGTTAGAGTTGCCGGGTCTTCAAGCCGTATTAAAAGAGAATCGTAATCCCCGATAGCGGTAATTGAAAAAGGAGGAGCCAGATGAGAATTATCAAGCATCACAGTGTTCCCAACCGAAGTTATTGTTGAAGTTGCGATTAATCGCTGTCCGTTTATTGCAATGCCCATAGCCTTATGCGTGCGCAGAAGATTTACAATGTCTCTTATATCCGCTGCATAAACAATTCCTCCTTCATCCGGCGCTATATTTTCTCGGTCAATATAGAGCGAATCATTAATTTCTATTGTAAAGCCTTTTCCGGATAATTCGGTTAATCCAATTTTTTCCTTCAAAGTGTTCAAAGTTTCAAGATTTGAAGTTTTACTAACAGCCTGATTTTCTTTAAGGCTTTTATCAATTTTGTCGCGGAGCGTGCTGATTCTGCTTTTTAATAAAGACTCATCATCTATATATGATTTAATCAGTTCTTTCTGGGCCTCAATCTGATCAAGCGGATACGAACTTGCTATCGGACTGAGCGTTCTGAACTGGACAGTCACCAAAACTCCCACAAAAATTCCGGTGATAATAGATATAATTTTAATTGCATTACTCATAAAATTGTCTATAAAAACAGCCCAATAATATCACAATTATAATTCTCTTCCAAAAATGTAAAATAAACGCTAAAACTAAAGGAGCAATAATATTTTTATATGATAGGCGTTTTTGATTCGGGTTACGGTGGATTAACTGTATTAAAGCCTTTGCTGGAAATCCTTCCTGAGTATGACTATTTATATCTCGGCGATAATGCCCGTGCGCCTTACGGAATAAGAAGCCCGGAAACTATCCGGGAGTACAGCGAACAGGCAGCGGAATATTTATTTTCAAAAGGTTGCACGCTTATCTTGATTGCATGCAACACTGCTTCGTCTGAAGCTTTAAGGAATCTTCAACAAAAATATCTGCGCGATAAAAACGTCAAAGATAAAAAGATACTTGGAGTGATAAGGCCTCTTGCGGAAGCTGCGGTTAAGGCGACAAAAAATAACCGAATAGGCGTTGTTGGAACCAAAGGAACTGTTGCTTCCAAGGCCTACGAAAACGAGATTAAAAATTTAAATAACAGCATATCTGTAAATTCAAAAGCATGTCCTCTACTGGTGCCTTTAATCGAAGAGCACTGGCAGAACAAACCGGAATCAAGGATGATTCTAAAGAAATATTTAAACTCTTTAAAATCAACAAATGTAGATGTCTTAATACTTGGCTGCACTCACTATCCGCTGATGTATAAATATTTTAAAAAATACATGGGCAAACGTGTTAATGTTTTGGATTCGGGAAGAATCGTAGCCCAGAGTCTTAAAGATTACCTGGTTAGACATCCGGAAATTGAAAAACTTTTAACGAAAAAAGGAACCCGCGAGTACTGTACAACAGATTCTCCTGAGAAATTTATGGAGTTCGCCAATACTGAACTTTCATTAAATATTAAAGAAATTACCAAGGTTGAACTATGGAAATAAGAAGCATTAAAAAGGTTTCCATAATAGCATTTTTATTGATGTTTTTTAGTTTCTTTTTTGATGAAGCGGCTGCCGAAATAATGCGTATGCTTAATTTTCCGGAAATGGTTTCTTTTATGTATTTTATTACAGATTTCGGGATTGTATTTTTGGGCGCGCTGCTGCTTTTAGCGTGTGTGATAAAAAAGAAATACAGATTCCTTATTTTTATGGCGGTAACGGGAATAATTGCATTTGAAATCGCCTTTTTATTAAAGCTTATTTTCGAAGTGCCGCGTCCCTATCTGCTTGAATACATGGACCCTGTTGTTACAGCCTCCGGTTATGCATTTCCAAGTATACATACGGCATTTCTTTGTTCTCTTCTGCCATATTTAAAATATTTATATCAGAAGAAAACTTTCATCTTTATGTATATATTTATATGCATGATAGTTGTCAGCAGGGTATATCTGGGCGTTCATACTTTAAGCGATGTTGTTGCCGGCGGATTTATAGGGCTTGTTTCCACTTACGGCTTTCTTGCATATGAAAGAAAATATCATTTTATTAATTGGTTTGAATCGCAGATAACCGACAAGCTTGAACTCAGAAGACAAACTGCTCATCTAATTATCGGATCGATGATCGTATTTTTGTTGAAACTTCAGCTGCTGACATCTTATATTTTATTTTTTATAACGCTTGTTGGAGGAATTCTGGTCTTATTTGCTCGCAAAACGCGTATTCCGATTGTCCACAGGTGTCTTGAATATTTTGAACGGCCGCATCATATGGCTAAATTCCCGGGGCGCGGATCTTTCTATCTTTTTTTGGGAGCGTCTCTGGCGACTTTTATTTTCGAAAAAAATATTGCAATGGCGGCTATCATGATTCTTGCCGTGGGGGATTCCGTAACCAATATTGTCGGCAGATATTTCGGCAAAATTCAGAATCCTTTTAACGAAAAAAAGAAACTTGAAGGCACCATTATTGCCATAGTGCTTGGAACTCTTGCTGCTTTGATTTTTGTTCCCATATGGCCGGCATTTCTTGCAAGCACGGTTTCTATGGGGCTTGAATCGTTAAATCTCGGTTGGAAAAAAAGAAGCATCGAACTTGATGACAACGTTATGATTCCGCTTGTTGCCGGAGCCGTGATGATGATGGTTTTATAAAATTATTCCCACTCAATGGTCGCCGGCGGTTTGTTTGTTATATCGTAGAAAATTCCGTCTATATCAGGGATTTCGCGAAATCCATCCGTAAGTTCGTCTACCCATTTCCACTGCATGCGGTAAAAATTTGCAGTCATCGCTTCTTCCGAATTAACGGGCCTAAGCACAATTGATTCGCCGTTTTTATCATTAAGGCTTAATGGAATAAGCACGGTCGGGAACTGCCATATATCTTTATAAATTTTGTGATACTTAATAAACTGTGTAATGCGGTAATCGGCCTTTTGCAGAATTTCAATTCGTTCCATTGTTAAATAACCGGGTTTAACTTTCATATTCATTATCCCTCTAGGATGAAGCTTTAATAAAACTCTGTTGATTGCGCCAAAACGGTTTGTAATATCCGTAGAGATTTGTTCAAGGACTTCCCAGTCTCTGGGGGTGTCTTTGTGCAATGTGATCAAAAAAGGATGTCTATAAGTTCTTGCATCTCCCTGAACGCCGACGCTTTTAATTGGCAGAATTTTGCCTGAAACTTTATATTTTTCCAGATATGTGTTTATCTCATTTTCAAGCGCATCGGAATTCTCCGGGTAGTCGGCTTCCTTTGCGCATAAACATCTTACTGCAAGTCCGGGTCCGGGGAACGGATGCCTCCAGACAATTTCGGCAGGCACGCCGATTCTTTCACCCGCATCTCTCACCTCGTCTTTATAAAGCTGAGAAATCGGTTCAATTATTTTGCCCTGATCGATTAAAATCTGTATCTGTTCAACGCGGTTATGATGAGTCTTTATGCGGTCGGCATGTTTGGTGCCGCCAGTTTCGATAGTATCCGGATAAATTGTGCCCTGGCCGAGCAGCCAGTCATCAGGATTAAGATTTAATTCCTGCGCAACAAGCCTCTGCGCTTCAATGAATTTGTCGCCGATTATCTGCCTTTTCATTTCGGGTTCATAAACCCCTTTAAGCCCCTCAAAAAACTTTTCAGCAGCATAAAAAAAATGAATATTTTCAAGGCCGCACTTTTTATATGCGGCTTCAACTTCCTCTCTTTCATGAAGCCTTATAAATCCTGTATCAACAAACAAACCGTAAGTGTTTTTAACTCCAATGGCTTTTTGAATAAGCGCATATGCAACGGTGGAATCAACACCCCCCGAAATCAGCATAAATACTTTTTTATCGCCTACGAAATCTTTTATTTCCTTAATTTTTTTCTCAATAAAATAATCAAGATTCCATTCTTTTTTTGCAGCGCAAATATTTACAAAATTTTCCAGAATTTTCATCCCGTTGTTTGTATGCGTAACCTCGGGATGAAACTGCACCCCGTAAAGTTTTTTTTCAAAATCCGCAACAGCCGCATACTTGCATGTATCCGAAGAAGCAATAATTTCGGAACCTTCGGGTAGCTCGGAAACCTCGTCTCCATGGCTCATCCATACGGTTTCCGTGTCATAAAGACCGTTTAAAATTTCACGTTTGTCTTTAATTTGGATAGTCGTTTTTCCATATTCTTTAATCTGCCCTTTTGTAACTTTTCCTCCTCTTTTAAAAACCATCAACTGCAAACCGTAGCAAATTCCGAGCACGGGGATTCCCAGATCAAAAATTTTAGGGTCGCACTGCGGTGAATTTTCATCATAAACGCTCTGCGGACCGCCGGATAAAATAATGCCTTTAAACTGCCTCAAATTGTCCGCGGGAGTATCGCAGTCCCAAATCTCCGAATAAACGCCTATTCTTCTTATCCTGTTGGCAATCAGGTGTGCATACTGTCCTCCGAAGTCCAGAACCGCAATTTTATCCATAACAATAAATTAATTCTTCTAGATTTTACTATTTAATTCGGGGTAATCAAAGGGCAATAAAATTTCAGGCACATTTTTTTCTTCCCCGCGCTGTGTAATCATTTTTGAGACTGTATATGCTTCAAGATCGTTTCCGGGATAAGGCTTTAATAAGGCTTCAATGTCATTATTTCCCATATTCTCATCCAGCCAAATTCTTTCATTTTCTTCCTGCAAAACAACGGGCATCCGCAGTTTTGTATTATGAATCTTTGACATCATTTCGTTGGCTGCGCATGTGATAATCGAAAAAGTTTTTAAAATTTCACCGGTTTCGGGGCTTGCCCATTCATCAAAAATTCCCGCAAAAGCAAAAGGTTCGTTTGATTTTTTAAAAATATAATAAAGATATTTTTTTCCTTTAAATTCGCGCCATTCAAAAAATCCGTCGGCAAGCACAAGGCAGCGTTTTTTCTTTATCTGCTGGCGAAAAGAAGGTTTTTCAAAAATCGTTTCCTCTCTTGCATTAAAGGTCTGTTTCCTTATCTTTTCTGCATCATCCGGGCTTTTGATCCATTGCGGAATAAGACCCCAAGTCGCAAGTATGATGGAGGAAGGATCTTCATTTAAAATGACAGGATGCTTCGGCAGGCTGAAAGCGTTTTCATAGAAAATCGGTTTAATATTTTTCGGCTCCGCAAACTTTGCCTTAAACCTTTTTTCGGTTTTCTTGAGATCGGATTTTAAAGTTATGGTAAAGCACATGCTGTTATAATAATATGAAATTCAACAAAAAAGAATATTCAGAATTTTTATTTTGTCTCGGCTATCAAAATTGTCCAAAAGTTAATCATGCAGCTGCTGAACCATAAAATGTTTTTCCAGTTTGAATAAGCGCAGATACGACCCTACCGGATATTCTTGAAAAAGTTCATCGTGAAAAAAACGTTTTCCGTCCGCTGTCTGAAGGCACAACCTGTTGTTAAATAGTTTTACAGTGCCTTCCGCAAACAAAGACTGATCAAGAACTTCTTTTGTTAATATTTTTTCAAGAATATCGTCGTCAATTGTTATTCCGTCTTTTAAATCCTCTGTAAATGCATCTCTTTTTGTTGTTGAAAATTTATAAAAAATATCCAGATTTTCCTTTATAACGCTTAAATCTTTTACATTTTCTAAAATATCGCCGGCTTTTTTAAATCCAATCCATTCAATTAAGACAATCAAATCATTTTCCGGAATCGTGTTGCATAAAACAGCCCATTCCGATTTTAACTTTTCAATTTCAATAAATCCATTTTC
>Ga0265297_10008343_pt1 | contig 13849 bp, 13 predicted proteins | sample Munlanlwell13791_FD_192502 | JGI IMG/M metagenome (GOLD analysis project Ga0265297, IMG submission 192502) | Leachate microbial communities from a municipal landfill in Southern Ontario, Canada - Leachate well 137-91 | ecosystem: Engineered > Solid waste > Landfill > Unclassified | place... | reverse complement strand
CCCGGTCAGAACGGTTTTTACCCACGCCGAAAAATTTAACGCAACATGAGAAGAAGCCCCGCGCGCCGATTCAGCCAATAAATAAGGCCAGCGGATAAGGCAACGTTCCGTATCCTTATATTTTCCACAGATCCGCCAATCATAAAAATAGATTAGGCCAAGAAAAAGGAATAACGATCCTAGTGAAATATAAGCGATCTTTGACAAACGGTAAAAATGAACCGAAAAAAGAATCGTATCAAAGACCCCCAACAAAGAAAACAGGGTCAGCGAGAATACCGTCGATATAAAAACCGTTGCGCCGATAAAAGCTTCTTCGCGCGTCCGAAAAACAATAGTAAGAAAAAGAACAAAAACAATGACCGCCGTTAACGCCCCCGGACTCAGGCTGTCGGTTAATCCCGCATAAAATGCCGTCATCATGTTGTCTTCTCTCAAATTCCGGCAGGAACCTCTCTCTCTGCCGCAGGAATCCTAAACGCACAACGCCCTTGCGTCCCGCTAAACTTTTATAAACTTGACAAACAGGACATCTTTTGTCTTTCGCAATTTTTCTATCGTTTCCTCAGAGACCTTACTGTCAACATTAACCACGCTGATCGCCAAGCCTCCCTGTTCCTCCCGTCCAAAAGTAATCCCCGCGATGTTGATCCGGGCTTCCCCCAAAAGCGTACCGACTGCACCGACGATCCCCGGCTTATCTCGATTGTTAATAAACAGGATATATCCGTCTGGGACAGCCTCGACATAAACATTGTTAACCTTAACGATACGCGGTTTGTTATTGCTGGACAATGTTCCCCATATCGAAAAAGTTTCTTTATCGCTTATGATCTCCACGCTAATTCGGTTCACAAATTCTGCCTCAACGTTCGACTGAATTTCTTGGGTATTAATCCCTCGCTGCCGAGCCAGATCAAGGGCATTGATGGGATTCACCGTCTCCCCCAGAATAGGCAGCAAGATCCCATACACCAAAGACATGGAGACCGGAGCGACTTTATATTTCGTTACCGCGCCGCTGTAAACAATCTTGACTTCGTTTATCCGCCCATTCAATAACTGCCCGGCGAATTTACCCATCCGTTCGGCTAAATCAATATACGGTTGAAGGGCCTTATAATCTTCCGCGCTCACCGACGGAAAATTAGCGGCGTTCACAATACCTTGTCCCAATAAGGCATTGCGCACCGCCTCAGCTATCTCAATAGCAACATTCACCTGTGCTTCAGAGGTTGAAGCCCCCAGATGAGGCGTTAAAACACAATTTTCGAATTTGAATAAAGGAGAATTAAAATCCGGTGGCTCTTGGAGATAAACATCCAAGGCGCATCCGGCAATCTGCCCTTTTTCCAAAGCAACGCTCAAAGCGGCCTCGTCCACAATCCCTCCCCGGGCACAATTAATGATCCGGACACCCTTCTTCATCATTTCGAATTCTTTCGTCGAGAGGAGATTGGTGGTCTCTTCACTTTTAGGGATATGCACGGTGATATAATCAGACTGACGGATCAAGTCTGGCAATTCAACCATAACCACATCCATCTTGGACGCAATCTCCATGGAAAGAAAGGGATCATAAGCAATGATTTTCATGCCGAAGGCCTTGGCCATTCTGGCCACGGATGAACCGATTCGTCCCAGTCCGATAATCCCAAGCGTCTTCCCGTAAAGTTCCACCCCGCTAAACTTCCCCCTATCCCATTTCCCGGCCTTCATGGAAGCGCAGGCCTGAGGGATATTCCTGGTCAGCGACAATATCAGGCTCATGGCGTGTTCCGCCGTCGACGTGGTATTACCGCCCGGCGTATTCATCGCCACGATGCCTTTTTGGGTGGCGGCCTTGAGGTCAACATTATCCAGGCCAACGCCAGCGCGCCCGATCACTTTCAATTTATCCGCGGCCTCAATGATATCCGCAGTCACCTTTGTCCCGCTTCGGATAATCAAGGCATCATAATCCTTGATGATCTTTTTCAGCTCATCCGGCTTGATGCCGAATTTGCAATCAACGGTAAATTCCTTAACACTTTTAAGAATCGCCACGCCCTCGTCAGCGAGTTTGTCACTTATCAGTATTTTCATTTCTTATCTCCGTCTTTTAAAAATTCCGAGCAAGGTTCTCCTGCCCATTCATCAAGCACCACCAGCCACCGACACCCTATTTGGAATTTAGGAATTTCTGTGCCGCGGACACTCCGGCCCCCAACGAAAATTTATATCCCATTTCATTCAAAACCTTCTCCAGGCAAGAAAGCCCCGCCAGGATATCATATTCATCCAGACAGCCCATGTGGGCCATTCGGATAATTTTTCCTTTGAGATATCCCTGCCCTCCGGCCGTCGTGATCCCGTAGGTATCGCGCATCTGCTTAACCAACTTACCGCCGTCGATCCCCTCCGGAACATTAAACGCCGTTAAAACGTTCGAGATGCATGATTCTTCGGGAAAAAGGCTCAACCCTAAACCCTTCACCCCGGCCCGCGTTGCTTTCGCCAACCGCTCATAATGAGAGAATAAATTCGACAATCCCTTTTCCTTAAAAAATCTCAGGCTTTCGTTCAAGGCGATCACCAGCCCAATAGCGGGGGTAAAAGGCGTATCGATTTTATCCGCCGCCTTCTTGGCCTTCCGGAAATCAAAATAATATCTGGGGCTCGTCGCCTTCTCGACCAAGGCAAGGGCTTTCTTGCTGACGGAAACAAAACTTAAGCCGGGCGGGAGCATCAATCCCTTGTGCGAAGCAGAAGCAACAACATCGACCCCCCATTGATCTGTCTGCAGATCGAGGATCCCCAGCGCGCTCACCGCGTCCACGACTAAAACGGCATCGGTCTTTTGCACAACCTCGGCAATGGCCTTGACGTCCGTGGTGACGCCGGTAGACGTCTCGGATTGGGTAATGAAGACAGCCTTGATCTTTTTATCCGCCGACAAGGCATCTCGAATTTGACCGGGTTGGACAACTTTTCCCCACTGAACTTCAATGACCTGCGGCTGTGCCCCGTAAGCGCGACAAAGCTCCGTCCATCTTTCCCCAAACTTACCGCATTCAACCGTTACCGCCTTATCGCCGGGCGATAATAAATTACAAACGCTCGCTTCCATGGCCCCTGTCCCCGAGGACGCGAACAAGAAAATGTCATTCTGGGTCTGAAAAACATACTTCAACCCTTCGATGGCTTCTTTCAAGCTGGCCTGGAACTGCGGGGTACGATGATGGATGATCGGTCTTCCCAAGACTTCGCAAATTTGGGGAGGTACTTGTGTTGGCCCCGGAGTAAGTAAAAGGTTCCTTTTCATTTTAGTGATTTTCCCTTTCTTAAAAAATATATTGTTAATCTTTATTCCACCCGTCTTCCGCCTGACCGGAAGAGATGATCTGCGAATTACTTCTTTGATGTCATCAAGACCTCATCGACCAAACCATAATTCTTGGCTTCCTGCGAAGTCATAAAGAAATCCCTATCGGAATCTTCCTGAATTTTCTCGAGGGGTTGACCGCTGTGTTTAGTCAAGATCTTATTCAATTCTTCCTTAACCCGCAGGATCTCTTTCGCCTGGATCGAAATATCACTCGCCGACCCTTGAGTCCCTCCCCAAGGCTGATGAATCATAATCCTCGAGTAAGGCAAGGCATACCTTTTTCCCTTTGTTCCCGCCGTTAAAAGCAAGGCTCCCATGCTCGCTGCCTGGCCGATACAATACGTGCACACATCCGGCTTAATAAACTGCATCGTGTCATATATCGCCAAGCCAGCCGTCACCGCCCCCCCCGGGGAATTAATATACAAATTGATATCCTTGTTGGGATCTTCCGACTGGAGGAACAACATCTGAGCGATGATTAGGTTAGCGACTGTATCATCGATAGCTGTTCCGATAAAAATGATCCGGTCCTTCAGCAAACGGGAAAATATATCATACGCCCGTTCGGCATGGCCCGTCTTCTCAACAACGATAGGAACTAATGTTTGGAATTTTGTGTCCATATCACTTTTCCTCCCATTTGGCTTCTTTTAGTAAAAATTCCATCACCTTAGCCGGCATGCTTTCCCCTTCTTTGAAGGTCATCCCTTCCAGCTCGGCGATTTTTTCTAAGACGAAAAATGCTTTTACATCTCTCTCAACGATGCCTTGCAATTCTTTTCTGACTTCTTCCTCCCTTTTCTTGACTTCTTCTTCACTCATCCCCTGCGCCTTTAACCTCCGTTTGATCTCGGCGAGCCGATGCTCCAGCTGCTTTTTCACCAAAGAAGATGGAACGGCCACCTTCGCACTCCCAAGCAATTCATCGACTATCTGATTCTCCACGTCGATCTTATTCTGTCTCTCCTTATCCATTTCAATCTGACGGGCTATAGATTTTCTCAGATCTTCCAAGCTGGGGAAACCGAGCCCTCGGGCGAAAGAATCATCGATAACCACTTCTTTCTCCGTATCCCCCTGACCTTTCTTGAGATATTCCAACATCTTGTTTATTTCTTCTTCACTGGCCTGAGAACTCTTCCGCAGGACCTTGATCTCTTTGTAATTTGTAATTTTTACTTCCGGTTTAATATCCAACTTAGCTGTAAAGGTGATAATCCCGTCCCTGAATGACACATCTGCAATCTCCGGCAAATCAACCGGATCGATTTTCTCCTGAACGACGCCCTCCTGATATACCTCCGGGATCAGTTTCTTGATCGTCTCCTCCTGGGCGACTTTGGAATGATGCGTCTCCAGGATATGCCGCGGGGCTTTCCCGGGGCGGAAACCCTTTATCTTGGCCACCTTGCTCAGATCCGCATAGACTTCATCCAGTTTCTTTGAAACTCTATCTTTGGAAATTTCAAATTTTAGCTCTCTGCGAAAAGCATCAACCTTTTTGACTTCAACTTTCATCCGTAGGAATCTCCTTCTGCTGTTTACCGCGGGTTCATTACATCGAAAATTTCTCGCCTAGATATATCTTCTTTGCGACCGGATCATTCACTAAATCCTGAGCCGTACCCGAAATCAGTATTTTCCCATCCGCTATCAGATAAGCCCGGTCAGTGATGGATAGGGTCTCCCGGACATTATGGTCCGTTAAGAGGATGCCCAATCCTTTGTTCTTTAACTCCTTGATGATCTCTTGGGCCTCGGCCACAACAATAGGGTCGATTCCCGAGAAAGGTTCGTCCAGCAATAAAAACGACGGATTGGTGACCAGGGCCCGCGTGATCTCAAGGCGCCTTCTCTCTCCGCCGGAAAGCGTGTAAGCCTTGCTTTTAGCCAAATGGGCGATGTTCAGTTCGGCCAACAACTGCTGCAATCTTTTCTTCCTCTCCTGTGGGCCGATATTTAAAGTTTCCAAGATCGCCAGGATATTTTCCTCCACCGTTAATTTACGAAAAATAGACGGCTCTTGAGCCAGATACCCCATTCCCAGACGGCACCTTTCATGAATAGGCTTATTGGTCACGTCTTCCTGATCGAAATAAATTTTTCCGTTATCCGGAGAAATGATCCCTACCGTCATATAAAACGAAGTCGTCTTTCCCGCGCCATTGGGCCCCAAGAGACCCACGATTTCGGAGCGCCCCACCGAAATCGTCAAACCATCCACGACCCGGCGCCCGTTATAAGTCTTGACCAGCCTTTTTGCCTCTAAAAGATTCAATGTCTTCCCCCTCGCTCAAAACAAACTGATTATTATCCTCGGAAATAAAACTACTTCCCAAAAGAGGCCAGGCCCCCTTCTCCTTCTGTAACCAGAATAAGCTTCGGCCTCCCATACAAGACCAGTTTTTGAGTTTCGCCGTTATAAACAGCTTTCTCCGAGTAACTCTGATTCTCCCCTTGCGTCACGACCACATTGCCGGTGCAAATCATTTCCTTGATTTTCTTGGTCTGAGGATCAAAAAATAATTCAAGCTTATCCGCTTTGAGCTCGCGCCCGACCTGAACCGCAAGCACATTATCGCTAAAGATGGCTTTGTTGCCAATCTGATCTATTTCTAGGGAACCGTCACACGTAATGGTCACGGTTTGACTATCAATCTTATCCGGCTCCGGATTAACCTTCACCGTCACGTCCTCATTGAGCTGAGCTAATTTCAAGTTCGGATGAGCGGTCATTCCTTTGCCGGTTGCGACCATTCCTTCTTGGGTAATGGTCACGTTGTCATCCGTTGTCACCAAATCCTCATTTTTCTGCCAATCCAACGAATCCGTGACCAATTGGGCCCCGCTATCGGACGTAATCACCACATCTTTCTCTAAAAGAATATTGCCGCTTTGTTTGTCGAGCGTCCCGGTCTTGGCCTTTAAATTCATTTGCTGTTCCCCGTAGGAATTGGCCACCACATTAGTGATCTTTATTGTATTGCCCAAAATATCAGCGGTATCCCCGTTCACGTCCCAGGATTTCTCTCCCCCATCCGTATAGCCCTGCAAATTGAAACCCTCGAACTGCTGCGCATCTTCTTGCGCGCACACCGGCTGACAGGCACAAGACAAGAAAACAAAAAATAAAACTATCGTTTTAGCCATCACCAACCCCTATTTTAAGAAAGCTTCCCACTTCCCTTGAGTCTTGAGAATCAATTCAATGATCTCCCGGACAGCGCCGCACCCTCCGGAGCGCTGAGTAATATAATCGCAAACTTTCTTGACCTCCGCAACGGCATTGGGAACCGCGACCGCGAAACCCACCCGCTCCAAAACCTTAACATCCGGCAAGTCATCGCCGATATAACAGACCTCTTCATCCGACACCTTAAAATCTTTCAGCATTTTTTCATACGCCTTTATCTTGGGGAAGGCATCCAAATACACCTTATCGATTTTCAAATCTTTGGCTCTGACCCTCACGGCCGGAGAACCCTTAGCCGTGATAATGGCTGTTTTTAAACCCGTCTTTTTAAGAAGCGCCAAGGCCAAGCCGTCATGCACATCAAAAATTTTTATTTCCTTGCCCTCATCATCAACGATGATCTTTCCGGTCGTCAAAACGCCGTCGACATCCAAGGCAAGCAATTTTATCTTTTCTATCCTTTTATTCATAACATCACACCAGTCCGACTTTTAATAAGTCTTGAACATCCAACAATCCCACCAACTGTCCTTTGCCGTCAACCACCGGTAGCTCATCGATCCTTTTGTCTTTGAGGATACGAAAGGCCTCCATCGCCAATTTATCCTTTGAAACAGTGCTGGGTTTCCGGGTCATGACATCCTTGACTTTCTGGGACAACAGATCGGTGCCTCCTTTTAAATGCCGGCGTAAATCCCCGTCCGTGAAAATTCCCATCAGCTGCCCTTTCTTATCCACGACGCACGCCGATCCGCAGCGGGTTTTCGTGATGGACAACAACACATCTTTAACGATCATGTTCTCCCTGACCTTAGAGAACGTATTTCCTTTTCGCATAATATCTTCGACTTTCAGCAGCAATTGCCTCCCCAGAGAACCTCCCGGATGATAAAAGGCAAAGTCCTCTTTCTTGAATCCTTTCCGGTCAATAAGGCACGCGGCCAAGGCATCTCCCATCGCCAGGGTAACGGTCGTTGAAGCCATCGGAGCCAAACCCAAAGGGCATCCCTCTTTCTTGACAGACACGTTCAGGGTGATATCGCTATATTTCGCGAGAGTCGAACGAGGGTTTCCGGTCATCGCGATGATCTTCGAGCCGATCTTCCTCATCAATGGTAACAAACGTTTCGTTTCCTCTGTCTCTCCGCTAGTCGATATAATGATCAGGACATCCTTCTGAGTGACCTGGCCTAAATCACCGTGCACGGCTTCCGCGCTATGCATCCAAATACTCGGTGTCCCGGTCGAGGATAATGTCGCGGCGATCTTATGCCCGATGATCCCCGTCTTTCCCATTCCGCTGACGATCACCCGCCCTTCACACCCGGCGATCAAGTCAACTGCCCTTAAGAAATTATCATCAATATTCCTTTTTAACTCCTGAATGGCCCGAGCTTCGATATCCAAAACTTTCTTTGCCCTTTTTAACATCATAATTTGACCCTGTCCATTTTTATTTTAAAGGGACACCCTTTACGCCTTAATCTTTTTGACGATCCGGTCTATCGCTTTTAATTCTGTCAACAATTTTTCCAATTTGTCCAGAGCAAGCATGTTGGGGCCGTCCGACAAGGCCTTCCGGGGATGAGTATGAACTTCCAAAAAAACCGCATGGCATCCCGCCGCGACCCCGCATCGGGCCAGCAAAGGGATAAACTCACTCTGCCCTCCGGAGGCGGCACCCAAGCCGCCAGGCTGCTGAACGCTATGCGAAGCGTCAAAAACCACCGGATATCCGGTTTTTCCCATGATAGCCAATGAACGAAAATCACTTACAAGCGTATTATATCCGAAGCTGACGCCTCTCTCGGTCAAGAGGATATTTTTGTTTCCCGTGCTCTCAATTTTCTTAATGATCGGGTTCACATCCCAAGGGGCCAAAAATTGCCCTTTCTTCACATTGACTGTTTTTCCGGTATACCCCGCGGCAATAAGCAGGTCGGTTTGACGGGATAAAAAAGCCGGTATCTGTAAAATATCCAAAACGCCGGCCGCTTCCTCAACCTCTTGCGCCGAATGAACATCGCTAAGGATCGGAACGCCTAGTGTTTCCTTGACCTCTCTTAAAATATCCAGGCCCTTTTCCATCCCCAAACCGCGGAAAGAATCATGAGAGGTGCGGTTGGCTTTATCATAACTGGCTTTAAAAATAACCGGCACCCCCGCGCTGCGGCCGGCCTTCTTGACGGCGGAAGCGATCTTCAGCACAACATTCCTGTCCTCAATGACACAGGGCCCGGCGATCAAGACGAACGGTTCTCGTGCGCCTATTTTTATCCCATGGATGTTCACAACCTGAAACTTCATAAAAATATCCTAACGTTTCGCCAATAATTCCTTGACCTTCATTAAATCCTCGGGGGTGTCCACACTCGCTGTTTCTACATCGGTCATGACCGTCTTGATCTTATGACCCGCCTCCAGGACCCTGAGTTGCTCCAGCTTCTCCGTCTTTTCCAGCGCCGAAGCCGGCAAATCTTTAAAATTCATTAAAAATTCTTTTCGGTAGGCATACAATCCTAAATGCTTATAATATCGAACACCCTGACCATCTTTGGAATCACGGTGATACGGTATAACCGACCTCGAGAAATATAACGCATAACCGTTGAGATCAATAACCGCTTTGACAATGTTAGGGTCATGGACCTCTTCCCATTGATGACACGGCTTAATCACCGTCGACATAGAACAAGCCGGATCGTCCACCAGGGATTGCGCCAAATCATCAATCATCTTATGTTCGACCAAAGGCTCATCTCCTTGGATATTGACGACAATATCCACATCCAAATTCTTAACCGCCTCGGCAATGCGATCCGTCCCGGAAAGAAGATCCGGAGAAGTCATGATGGCCTGACCGCCGAACTTGTGAACCGCGTTCAATACTTTCTGATCGTCACACGCGATAAAAACCTCCGCCAACAACCGGCTGCTTTTCGCCCTCTCCCAAATATGTTGAATCATCGGTTTCCCTTGAATATCGGCCAACACCTTGCCTTTAAATCTTACCGATGCCCATCTGGCCGGAATGACGCCAATGACTTTCATTCGTTCCCTTTCTTGGTCGCCTGCAAAAGCTCTTCTCTGGTCACTGTTGCCGTCCCCATCTTGCCGACAACGATCCCCGCCGCGAAGTTGGCCAAGTCGGCCGCCTGCAGCTTCGTCGCCCCGGCGGTTAAAGACAAAGTAAAGACAGAAATAACCGTGTCTCCGGCCCCGGTGACATCAAAGACTTCTCTCGCCCGGGTATGAATATGCACGGGCTTTTTACCTTTTTCAAATAGACACATTCCGTTCTCGCCCAAGGTCACTAATAAAGCATCCACCTTTAAAAATTTTTGCAATTGTTCGCCGGCCCGTAAGATATCCGCGTGAGTCAAAAGCCGGTCACTGTTAAGAGCCAGTTTCCGGCGATCATTTTGCGTAATTTTGATATTGCGGATGGCATTCTCCGCTTCCTTTTTGTTGGGGGTAATAGCGGTCACCCCTCGATAATATCCAAAATGGTCATCTTTCGGATCAACCGTTATGATCTTCCCTTCCGTTTTAACCAAAGAACAGACTTGGCTCAACAAATCCGCCGAGATTAAACCTTTCCCATAATCCGAGATAATGACCGCGTCCAATGACTTGATCTTTCCCTCGAGGAATCTCATTATCTTGTTTATCAAATTTTGGTCAGAGCCATTCTCGGCTTGTTCCCGATCCAGTCGAAGGACCTGTTGGTGCTGGGCCATAATGCGGGTTTTAATAATCGTGCCGGTATTTTTAACGGTTAGAATCCCTTTCGTGGAGATCTTCCGTTTCCTGATTTCATCCAGGAAAAGAGCTCCTTCGGAATCGGCCCCGATCCGCCCGACAAGAGTCACGCGGGCGCCAAGACTCCTTAAGTTATTGGCGACATTGGCCGCTCCCCCGGGTGCATAAGTCGGCTCACCCTGCTGAAGGACAACGGGCACCGGAGCTTCCGGAGAAATCCGGGAAACACTCCCCCGAATATGTTTATCTAGAATCAGATCCCCCAGGACAAGGATCCTTTTCCCTCGGAATTTTCTGATGACCTGCTTATAAATGCTCATTTCTTTAGAAGTTTAAGACTAATACTATTAGTTATTTATATTCATAAAGCACCACAACTAGGCTAAAACGAAAGCTGATTCTAACATAGTTTAAATATCGAGTCAACTGCTTCTAAAACATCAGCGGTCTGAATGGACCCCAAAAAAGCATCATCGATTTTTTTCCCTTTAACAAAGGTTATTTCTTGCTTGATCTTAGGGCAAACCGCTATTCCCTTGCTCCCCAAAGGCCGCCACCGTTGCGGGTTAATACCCGGCTGGTCCCTGGTAAAGATAGAAATAACCGGGATGCCGACAGCCGCCGCAATGTGAACGGGGCCCGAATCATTGGAAATCAGCAAGACACATCTTCTGAGTAAACTCACCAGCGCTCCGACCGTCGTCTTCCCGGAAAGATCCATAAAAGGCTTCTGGACCAAGGCCCTGATCTCTTCGGCAATTCCCCGGACATCGTTGCTTCCGATCATGACAATGCGTGCCCCATAATCCTCATCCAAGCGTTGCATCAAATCAGCAAAACGTTTAACCGGCCATCGTTTAGTCGGACAGCTTGCCCCGGGGTGAATGGCGATGAGCATTTCGGAATCCAAGATATTAGTATCCTTCAAGAATTGTTCCGCCCATTCTTCCGCGGCTTGAGACACCGGCAGATGCAGGTTGACCGTATCAATATGAACCCCCATATATTTCAAGACATCCAGGCAATACTCCGCCTCATGTTTAAGCCCGTAATGCCGGGCATCCTTAATTTTGTCCGTCAACAAAAAACCGAATTTGTTATTGTGATATCCTATCCTGCGGGGTATTCGAGCAAAAAAACAGAGGGCGTTGCTTCTCTTTTTGGTGTGAAAGATAATAGCCAGATCGAACTTTTTCTGTTTTAAAATCCTGGCGAGCTGAAAAAATCCGCAAAAACCTTTATGCTGTCCCAGCCGATCATCCACGATCACCTCATCCAGAAAAGGGTTCCCCTCCACCAGCTCTCTGGTCAAAGGCGAAACCAATATCGATATTTTTGAACGCGGATAGGCTTTTCTGAGGGCCTCAATAGCCGGTGTCGTTAAAATCACATCCCCTATCCTATCCGTTCGGACAATAAGGATATTATCGAAGTGACCCACTATAGCCAAAGCCAACTCCTTCCCCATCGTATCGAATTGTTTTCAATATATCTTCCGCAGTGATCGCCCGCATGCATGTATGTTCTCCCTTGGCCTTGGGATTCTGACACAAAGCGCAACCGGAATTTTTGCGAATAAGGCAACTTGTTGAGCTCCATGGACCATATTTATCCGGATCGGTCGGGCCGAAAAGCGCCAAAACCGGAACATTCAAATAACTCGCAAGATGCATCGGCGCGCTATCATTGGCGATGAGGAGAACACACTGCGACAAAAGAGCAGCCAGCTGCGGCAAGGTAGTCCTTCCCGCCAGGTTAACCGCATTGTGCCGCATATGTTTCGTTATCGTCTGAACAATTTTCCGGTCGGATGTGTCCCCGACAAAAATAATCTTAATTTGGTAAAGTTCTATCAGCCGATCGCAAACTTCGGTAAAACGCTCTTCCGGCCACCGCTTTGTTTGGTCGCGGGCCCCGGGGCTAACCACCACAAACTTCTGATTCCATTCAACCTGATTATAAAGCAATTGGCTGGCCTGTTGGCGGTCTTCATCCGATATATGCAAAGCGGATGATTGAGCCAAGACAACGGACTGCTCAGGGAAGACAGCCCTGAGCCTCTCCAAATGCTTGAAACGCATATGGGCCTTTCCCGGCTTCCGGGTCAGCGCGGGCGTCTTCTTTTTCGCAGAGATAAGAAAGGGAATGGCTGTATTGCGCAAATCCACCACCAGATCATATCTCTTTTCCCTTAAGGCGCGAATGAAGGCTAACATTTTCCCAAAAGACTGTTCCTTGTCAAACACAAAGACCTTATGGATAACCGGATTCCCCTTGAAAAGCGGCTCGCCTTTGGGGCCGACGACAACTTCTAATTCCGCCTGGGGACACTCAGCCCGCAGGACATCCAAGACCGGGAAGGTCAAGATCACATCTCCGATATTGGATAGCGTAATGACCAGTATCTTTTTAATTTCTGATTTTTTCAAATTCCTGGATAACATCTTCCACCGTTATAGCTCTCATACAAACATTGTCCGGGCACTGCAAAAGATAACATGGGTTAGTATTGCAGCCGATGTCCTTCTGTATAACAACGTATTGCCCTTTGCCCCTCGGTCCGGTTATCTCCGGACGAGTCGGGCCGAATAATCCGATACTTTTCGTGCCGACACTATTGGCCATATGCAGCGGCCCGGAGTCGGCGGAAATAACCATGTCCGCCCTGCGCATTAAGGCTATCAATTGTTTCAAATTAGTCTCTCCGGCTAAGACGAGAGCCTCTCCACCAGAGATACGGACAATTTCTTCAGCCAAGGGAAGCTCCTTAGAAGATCCGGGAATAATCACTTTCGCCCGGCCATCATGTATCAGGCGACGGATCAATAAAGCGAAATTCTGGCTTGGCCAGAGTTTCAATGCCCAGTTCCCGCCCACATGCGCGACGACCAGATAATCCCGGTCAGAAATTCCCTGTTTGCGCAATATCTGCTCCATCTCTCGCTGGGCCTGAGGCGGGACAACAAGCTCGCTGCTGCGGTCGCACACCTTGACTCCAAACGATTCGATGATGTTCAAATAATAATCCGCCCGATGAAGGTCTCCGTCCGGAACTTCGACTTTATGCGTTAATAAAAAGCCCCTCTTTTTTGTATCATACCCGACCCGTCTGGGTATTCCGGCTAAAAAAACCAACAGTGCCCGCGTCAAAGACCGATGCAGCAGGAAAGCGACATCAAAACGTCCCCGGGCCAGCTCAATGATCAACTTTATTTTGTTGAACAGATTGCGGTGTTTTCCCTTTTCATCGTAGACGATGATTTGATCGACGCACGGACTGCACTCCAGGATTTCCCGCACCCGCGGAACCACGAGACACGTGATGCTGGCTTGCGGATAGGCCCGTTTTAAGGCCTTAAATACCGGTGTGGAAAAAATGACATCTCCCACCCAATTCACATTAACAACAAGGATTCTTTTCATTTCGCGTGCGATATCAGTTCCTGGTATAAATGGATTGTCTGTCGGATCATCTTCTGCGCGGAATATTCCCGGCCGATAAACACTTTCGCGCGATCTCCCAA
>Ga0265297_10008342_pt1 | contig 13849 bp, 12 predicted proteins | sample Munlanlwell13791_FD_192502 | JGI IMG/M metagenome (GOLD analysis project Ga0265297, IMG submission 192502) | Leachate microbial communities from a municipal landfill in Southern Ontario, Canada - Leachate well 137-91 | ecosystem: Engineered > Solid waste > Landfill > Unclassified | place... | reverse complement strand
GACCTTGATTGAGGCCTTCCGCGTGGCCGATAGTGTTTTAGGTCAAGGTGTGCAAGGTATTTCCGATCTCATCACCAAGCCTGGCTTGGTGAATGTCGACTTTGCCGACGTCAAAACCATCATGCTCGATTCCGGCAACGCCTTAATGGGTATTGGTGAAGCAACCGGTGAAAATCGCGCCGTTACGGCCGCTCGCGCCGCCATCGCTTCACCTCTCTTGGACGTTTCCATCAACGGTGCCAAGGGTATTCTCTACAATATTACTGGTGGTCAGAACATGACCCTCCCTGAAATTTCTGAAGCCTCCATGATCATCAACCAAGCTGCCGATCCCGATGCCAACATTATCTTCGGCGCTACTATCGATGACACCATGGGCGACAAGCTCAAGATTTCGGTCATCGCCACTGGTTTCGATACTCTTGGCGAGCCAGAAGCCTACCGCCGACCCAGTTTTGGTGCCTACAGTAAATCGGCTCAAGAAAAAATCCAACCTGCTCAGCCAACCCAACCGGCCATGACTTTTTCAGCCAATTTACCATCTTTCCCAGGCTTTTCCACGACTCCCGCCCAAAAGGAAGAATCGCCTGTTTCGGCACTCCAACACAATACATTGAAATTTAAGCCAAACACCCAAAATGATGGTTTAATGTCTGGGTACCAACCACCGATGCAAGATCCAAACACACCACAGCCAACGATCGTTACTAACCAGCCAGTCGCCCCATCCGCAGCCGCCACTTCGAATGATCCGGACATCGATTCTGACGATGACGAATTCGATATTCCAGCCTTCCTTCGAAAAGGCCGCTAAAAGAGACACATAGTCCTAGATTAGAGTAGAACGAGGTAGTCTTTGGGACAGCTCGATTCGACGAGGCGAGGCGTGATATTCCTGGTGCTTTGAGGAGAATCGCGCAGGCCGGAGTGAATGAAGAGAATTGGATCATTACCAATACGACAACCGGTGGACCAAATACTGCCTCGTTAGACTCTAACGCTGGTACAATAACCCCATGTCAAAACTTAATCTCGACCTTGCAACCCCGCACTCTCTGCCGCAGGTTGAGGAAAGTATTTTGAATTACTGGGATGAGATTCATGCTTTTGAACGTTCTGTCGAGGAACGACCTACTGAAAAACCCTACGTTTTCTACGATGGACCTCCTTTTGTTACCGGATCACCTCACTACGGCAGTATTCTTGGCTCGATCGCCAAAGATGTCGTGCCGCGCTACTGGACCATGAAAGGGTATCGAGTGGAACGCCAGTGGGGTTGGGACTGTCACGGTCTCCCCATGGAGCACATGATCGAAAAGGAACTCGGTCTTAAAGGTGGCAAGAAGGGTATCGAAGCTTTCGGCATCGCCAACTTCAATAATGCCTGTCGTGACGCCATCAAACTCCATGATGCTACCTGGGATAAAATCATCCGCCGCATCGGTCGCTGGGTTGATTTCAAAAACAGTTACAAAACCATGGATACTCCTTACATGGAATCAGTCTGGTGGGCTTTTCAGCAGCTCTGGGAAAAAGGATTAGTCTATGAGGGCCGCAAGGTCATTCTGTACTGTCCGCGCTGTGGCACCCCGCTCTCGAATTTTGAGATTGCCATGGACAACAGTTATCAAGAAGTCACCGAACCATCCAATACCTATAAATACCAAGTTGAGGGTCAAACTGATACCTATCTGCTGGCCTGGTCAACCACACCTTGGAATAAACTCGCCACGCCGGCTTTGGCCGTCAATCCGCAGCTTTCATATGTGAAGGTCCAGCAGGGGAGTGAGAAGTATATTTTGGCCGAGTCTCGTTTAGAAATGCTCACCTCCGAATCCTACGAAGTTTTGGAAAAAATGACCGGTCAAGATTTGATCGGTACTAAGTTTGTGGGTCACTATGACTTTTATCCGGATGCTCCTGGTAAGAAATTCGTCGTCATCGGTGGCGATTTTGTGACGAGCGAAGGTGGTACGGGCATCGTCACCCTGGCTGTCTACGGTGAGGATGACTATCAAGTCATGAAAAAAGAAGGTATTCAACTGATCGAACACGTCGATGAAGAAGGCAGACTTCGGCCCGAAGTCACCCCTTGGGCCGGTCTCTCGATCCTCAAAGTGAATCCACTCGTAAATGAAGACCTCGTAGCGCGCAGCCTCATGTATAAAGAAGAACCGCACACCCACAGTGTGGCCACTTGTTACCGTTGTGGCACTCGGTTGTACTACGCGCCCATCCCGGCGTGGTTTATCGATGTGCAGAAATTGAAGCCTCAACTCATTTCCCAAAACGAAAAGATCAACTGGTACCCTGATCACCTCAAACATGGTCGTTTTGGCAATGGTTTAGAGGCCGCTCCTGATTGGAACATTTCTCGTTCTCGCTACTGGGCTACGCCTATGCCGATTTGGGTCGATACGACTGGTGAACAGCGACGCATCATTGGCTCGATTGCCGAGCTCCAAAAGTGGGCCGTTGATCCTGCTCAGGTGGCAGATCTTAATGATATCCACCGCGAATTTATCGACGACGTTGAAGTCTGGATCGACGATGCCAAAACCATCAAGGGAAAACGCATCGCTGAAGTATTTGATGTCTGGATCGACAGTGGCAGTATGCCATACGCCTCGCGTCACTATCCGTTTGCTAATCAAGAGCAGTTTGAAGGTTCCTATCCAGCCCAGTTTATTTCAGAGTACATCGCGCAAACTCGAGCTTGGTTCTACTGTATGCACGTCCTCTCGGTTGGCCTGTTCGATCAGCCTTCTTTCTTGAATGCGCACACCACTGGCGTCATCTTGGCTGAAGATGGCACGAAGATGAGCAAATCCAAAAAGAACTACCCAGATCCAACTGGTCTCCTGGATGGCGATGGCGCTGACGCTTTGCGCCTGTATCTCATGGCTAGTCCGGTCACCAAAGCCGAAAACCTGGCCTTCAGTGCCAAGGATGTTAGCACTCTTCGTAAGCGAGTGCTAAACATTTGGTGGAACGTCTTTATGTTCTTCCATACGTATAAATTGGCAAATTGGACCCCAACAATGCCCAAAGGCACCCACGTCATGGACCGCTGGATTCTCTCACTGATCGAGAAAACGAAACGCGAGATCACCCATTCCATGGACACCTACGACATCACCACGGTTTCTCGTCTCATAATCGAGTTCGTGAATGAACTTTCGACTTGGTATTTACGCCAATCTCGCGACCGTTTGCGAGCCGGTGATCAAGATGCTTGGAACACCTTCCACTACGTGTTGGAGCAGTTCTCCCTTATCGCTGCACCTATCGTGCCGTTCATCAGTGAAGCCATCTATCTGTCACTCAATCCACAAAAGGAGAGTGTCCATTTAGAGCTCTGGCCTGAAGCACAAACTGCTTGGCTCGACGAACAGATTCTGCAGGAGATGGCTGCCATTCGACCAGTCGTTGAAACGGGCCATTGGCAGCGAAAAGAGCAGGGTATTAAAGTCCGTCAGCCACTGTCTAAAATCAGCGTCGTTTCGCCAGTTTCCAAACCGAGTGAATCAGTACTGACGATCTTGGCTCAGGAACTCAATGTGAAGTCTGTTCTGTGGGATGTTTCCGCAAACCAAGAATCGATGATTGCGATCGACACTCAGCTCACACCAGAACTGGAACAAGAGGGTAAAGCCCGCGAAATCATTCGCAGCGTGCAACAGGCTCGCAAGGAAGCTGGCATTGGCATCAACGCTCAAATCGACTTAATCTTGCCGGAATGGCCAAGCTTGTTCGAAACTGAAATTCAACAAAAGACGAAAGCACTGAGCATCACCAAGGGAGAAAAGCTCCAGGTTATCGCTCATAACATTCAGTAACGTTCGATTGTTCAGCTGCTAGACTGTAACTATGTATCCTCGTGATCTGCGACTCCTCGTGGTAATGGTGATTTTGGAGGTTTTATCGATTGCAACCTTGCGAGGTATTTCGATCGATTTGGCATACAACCAGCTTTTTTTTGCCTTAGTCGGTGTCCTAGCATTTTTCTTTGTGAGCTCTTTCAGCTGGCAACAATGGCAAAAATCACGCTGGGTGTGGTACGGAGGTGTCATTTTGTTGTTATTGCTCACGCTGATCTTTGGCCGTGTGACAAAAGGATCCATGAGCTGGTTGCAAATCGGCCACTACCGGCTCCAGCCTTCGGAACTTTTAAAACCGGCATTACTGTTGTTATTAGCCAGTCAGTTCCGACTTATTTCCTTGCGAGATTGGAAGAGTCTCCTTTCCTTCGCTGTTTTGGCATGTTTTCCTTTATTGCTGATCATGCTGCAACCTGATCTAGGAACGGCCTTAACCGTCAGCGCTGGAATAGGTAGTCTTTTCTTACTTCTCAATCCACCCAAAAAGTTGATTGCTGCCCTTTCCGTCTTAGGTTTTGTTGGGATTCTTTTTGCTTGGGTTTTTATATTTAAGCCATATCAAAAAGATCGTTTGCGAACTTTTGTTGATCCAGCTGCAGATACACAAGGTAGTGGCTATAACGCGCAGCAGGCGATGATTGCTGTCGGGTCAGGCGGCTTTATGGGTCAAGGCATCGGCCAAGGAAAGCAATCCCATCTTCGCTTTCTGCCAGAAAGGCAAACTGACTTTCTCTTTGCCACCTATGCCGAAGAGCGAGGATTTGTCGGGAGTGCTGCCCTTATTCTGCTGTATGCAACCATGTTTTGGATCATTGGACAGTATGCCCAACAAACGTCAGATCGGTACGCACTCCATTTTATTCTGGCTGGAGCAGTTATGCTCCTCATCCAAACCTTTGTGAACATTGGGATGAACATTGGTATTAACCCAGTGACCGGAATTCCTTTGCCACTCTTTTCCCTGGGAGGAAGCTCTATTTTGGCTACCAGTATTTTGCTCGGTTTGATGGAGTCCTGCCGTCGCAGCCAACAGCCAGTAAAGAAACGCTTTACTTGAGAAAACTTGTGCTACAATACACTTCTCATGAAATACGCAGTCATTAAATTACTCGGCAAACAATACCGTGTCAGCGAAGGTGAAAAACTGGTTGTTGATCGTCTTTCTCAAGACGAACTCACCAAAAATCAACTCGTGACCGATCAAGTTCTGCTTGTCCGCACCGAAACAGAGACCAAAGTTGGCGCTCCTCTCGTTGCTGGTGCAACGGTTACCTTGAAATTTGTCGATGATCAGCGCGGTGAAAAAATTGACATTCGTCAATACAAGGCTAAGTCACGTTTCCGCCGTCATATCGGACACCGTCAAGAACAAACTGTTCTTGAAGTTGCTCAAATCGCAGCTTAAGCTTAGACTACACTCACATGTCACGCTATCTTTTTCTCTTGGGCGCAACCTCTGATTTATGCTGGGCAGAACTCCAGGTGGTCGCCAAACGCTTTGGTTTTCCCAATGTTTCGCTACTGAAATTTGATATTGCCCAACTCGAGACCGATACTGGCTTGACCGATGAGCAACTCATCAACTTCCAAACAACTTTAGGTGGTACCGTCAAAATTGTTCGCATCTGTAACGAGACCGAAATGGTGGACGTTCAGGCCGTTGGTGATCAAGTGATTGCCATGCTCGAACAAGATAAACCTCGCCGGTTCGTCGTTTCTGAATATGGTCGCGACCATCTTCCTACCCTTGATCTCATTGAGTTCAAGGAAGTTCTCCGTGGACGAGGCATTAAGAGTAGTTACGCCGAGGCTTCGCGCCATGGCGCCAACGCCGCCCAACTCAAAAAGGGTACCGACGAAGTCTACGTTTTCCAGTTTGCCGATAAAATTCTTTATGGTTGGACCGAAACCGTCCAGGATGTCGATAGCTGGTCAAAGCGCGACATGAAAAAGCCCGTTCGCGACCGCGAGCGAGGTATGCTGCAGCCAAAAGTAGCCCGCATGATGTTAAATCTAGCTTATGATCAAGCCGCTCCCACTGATGCCGTTGTTTTGGATCCTTTTTCTGGCACCGGTACTATCCTGATCGAAGCCGCCGATTTAGGCACTCCGAAGGTTTTTGCTTCTGATTTTTCCGAAGAAGCCGTTATGGCCACAAATCAAAATCTTACCTGGTGGACACATCAATCCAAAACTCCCTTTACCTTTGAAATTGTCCGTCGTGAAGTTTCTCACCTTACTCCCAAAGATTTTTCTGCTCCCATCACCCATATTGTGACCGAGCCTTTCTTAGGGAAACTTCGACCGGCTCCAGAGCAACTCCCAGGCATTATTCGTGGTTTGGAAAAACTGTACCGAGGCATGGTGAAGAGTTTTGCCACTCTTTTACAACCAGGCGCCAAGGTCGTGATCATTCTGCCAGCTTGGGAAATGCACGGTCAGTACCAATTCATGGATCAAACTTTTGTCGATTTTGAAAAAGCTGGCTTCGAGGTTCAAGGTGAACCTCTCCGGGCTGGTCGGGTAGAGGCTATTACACAACGATTTGTGTATGTGTTAGAATACAAACCTTATGTCGCACGTTAAAGCAGGTGGTACAGCCAGACAACATCATCAACGATCAGGAAAACGACTTGGTGTGAAGTTATTTGGTGGTCAAGTCGTCAAAACCGGTCAAATCATTGTTCGCCAGAAGGGTACCAAGTACCGAGTTGGTCACAATATTGGTTTAGGCCGAGATTTTACTTTATTTGCCCTCAAAGATGGTTTAGTCCAATTCACCAAACGATTTGGCCGAACTGTCGTGAATGTAAAGTAATTTTTAACCTAAACTCCTCGAAAACGAAGCCTAAAGGCTTGAGATTTTCTCGGACTTTGATTAAAAATTAATTAATTTCCAGGTAAAGATTTGAGATTTTTCTCAAAGATCAATAATTTTTGCGCAATTTCATCGAAGGCTGACGCCTTGAGATTTTCTCGGACTTTGATTAAAAATTAAGCTTTTCTTGTAGTGAATCCTAGCGGCTTGAGATTTCTTCGTAGTGCAAAGAAAAATTTGGGCAAATTATCTTGCCAAGTTTCCGTAAATAAAAATTATTTCTGGCGGGTTTCGTCGCGCCATTTACCGGGTTCAAGATCTCCCAATTGATAATCGCCGTGGCTAATTCGGATAAGTTGCAAAACATCATGATTCAGAGCTTGCATCATGCGGCGAATCTGGTGATGGCGACCCTCGCGAATGGTAATCTGGAGAACTTGAGAATCGTCATCTTCTTCGAGGATTTCTACTTCGGCTGGCTTGGTTCGGCCATCTTTGAGAGGAATGCCGCGTACTAAACGGCTCATTTCTAAACTTGAAAGTCGACCAGAAATAAGCACATTGTAGGTGCGCGGAACTTGGAACTTAGGGTGACTGAGATGAAAAGCGAGCTCTCCGTCATTGGTGAGCAAAATAAGACCCTCAGAGGCTTCATCCAAACGACCGACCGGATACAGACGGTATTTGCGAAATTGCGAGGGAATAAACTTCATGATGGTCGGTTTAGCATCAGGATCATTCACGGTAGAAACCACGCCGACAGGTTTATAAACAGCGAGTACGACGGGTTCTTCCTGAGGAGAAATTTCATCGCCTTGGTATTCAACCCTATCTTCTCCTGGAATTACGCGAGTAGCCACATTTTTTTCAACATTGCCATTTACTTTAACTTTGCCTTGCAGGATGAGTTCCTCACTTTGACGGCGAGAGGCCACACCACCGTGGGCAAGGTAAGCGGCTAATTTTACTGAAGAATCGGACATACCGGTATTATAGCTTGGTCTTTTATAAATAATGTCGCACATATGTGCGACATCCCAGGGGTGAAGTAGCAACTTATGCGACATTCCGAACCTGACTGTGAAACATCTTGTGAAAAGCTTGGCAATTTGCTACGCTGAGCCAATGAACAGTCTTCCAGATCAAAAGGTCCAAAACCTCGACATCCAACTTATCCAGCCTAACCCGCACCAACCCCGAAAGCATCTCGATGCTGAGGAACTTCAAGATCTTGTGGAATCAATCAAAATTCATGGTGTTCTCGAGCCCATTGTCATCGCCCACACTCCTGCCGGTTACCAGATTATTGCTGGTGAGCGCCGATGGCGAGCCTCCAAAGCCGCTGGCTTGACCACCATCCCGGCCATCATTAAAAAAACTTCACCTCGCGGAATGTTGGAAATGTCGATTGTGGAAAATGTTCAGCGTTCGGATCTCAATGCTCTGGAAAGAGCCCACGCCCTCAATCGGCTTATCTCAGAATTTCAACTCACCCCCACTGAAGTCGCTAAACAAATTGGTAAGTCTGCCTCCTTTATTTCCAACTCTGTAAAACTGCTTCAACTTCCTGACGCCCTCAAGGATGGCCTGCTTTCTGGCTTAATTACCGAAGGTCACGCCCGCGCCCTTCAGGCCATCGGCAATCAAAAGAGCATGATCGAGGCCTACAAGGTTATTCTCAAGGAAAATGCTTCCGTTCGCCGCGCTGAAGAGCTCGCGCGTAAATTCCGTAATGAGGCAGGTGACGAAAAACTCGAGCACCGACCGAAAATCATCGTCAGTAAAGAGATTGAAAAGTGGGAAGAACGACTCAAAAAATCGCTCGGAGAACAATCTCAAGTGCAACTCCGCCGCAGTTACCGTCAAACAGAAGTGCGCATCAAATTGAAGGGTTCTCTCGAGCAAACCCAAGAGGCTTTGGAAAAAATCTTGAGCATTACGCAATAACACCTAAAAATATCGGAAAACAGAAAGACTTTGGAGCTGTGGCAGGCAGACAAACAAAATTTCATCTCTCTTTTCAACCTCTTGATCTTCTGGTGGTGAGCATTATCTTGAGCGTGTCCGTTTTTGGTCGATTCTACCTGCTCGCTTCCAAGCTCATTTTTTCTCCCGACCAGGGGAGAGCACTTTTAGCAGCCCGTAACATTCTCCAAGGACATTTCACTTGGCTCGGTCCTGAAACCAGTATTTCCGGCTTTCATCTTGGTCCGTTCTATTACTATCTTTCAGCCATACCTTTATGGTTTACCCGCTACGATCCCCTTGGCCCAGCAGCCATGACAGCCTTATTTGGCGTGGCCACTGTTTTGCTGCTGTACTGGTATGGAAAGCACTACTGGGGACACGCTAGTGGCATTGTCATAGCCCTCGCGTACGCCTTGTCTCCTCATGCCATCTGGCAGTCACGCATTGCCATTGAACCCGCTCCCTTGCCGTTTTTTGCCATTCTGTGGCTAATACTGACCACTGCTTGGTTACAAAAAAATGATGCTCGTTGGTTAATGGCGAGTGTGTTTGTTTCCTTGCTGGCGATACAGCTTAATTTCTCCGCTATTGCCTTGCTGTTGGCAACGGTGGCGTTCTGGGGATGGCAGAATTTCCCTTCACGCTGGTTTGCCTGGCGCCGTAGAGTTCTTATTTTAGTCCTGAGCATCATTCTTGGGCTGATTATTGGTCATGGCTTGGCTCGAGACATCACCTCAGCCAGCTACTTTTGGCGAATCTGGCAGCAACTCACTTTTCCTGGAATGAGTCTTGTATCGTTGTTCTGGCTGGTTCTCTTTGAGCTCACAGCTTGGAATTTTTTTGTGAATTGGAAAAGAAAGACACTCAAGTACCCTGAAACTGTTTTAAGTGTCTGGTTTTTACTGAGTATGGCCGGATTTCTCACCAAGTACGTGTCAGGCGAACATTCTCTCGCTTTGTTATTCCCGCTTCCAGCCATTATTTTAGGACTGAGTCTGACAAAATTGCAAATTTTTTCTCGCAATATGTACCTCTGGGCCAGTATCCCGATGATCCTTTTACTGATGGGATTTCAATCGCTTCGCTTTTTGGAAGCACAACAACCAGTAACTGTTTTTGATCACCGCCAGGTTGTTAAGGAAGTGATCGAGCTTGCTCAAAATGAGCCGTATGAGCTGATCTACCGTGGACACCTTGACGTCTATGAGGCTGCTGATGATCATTACCAATACCTGCTGTGGCAGATGGGCCAACCGCCCGTCAAAGCCAGTCGAATTGATGCTCAACCACAGCATGCCGAAAAATGGCTGGTATTTTCCTCGGTTGCACCTGTTCGCCGAATCTACCTGTATTCTTCACTCCGAGAAGCTCAGCGATATCACGATGCCGGTCCATTTGTGACCGTTGGACAGACATTGTTGCGATCCAAAACAATCGAGCAATAAGCTCAGCTCATAGTAACTGTCGTTTCTGATGGTAAAATACTCAAGCAACTTTGATTGAATTTCAATCTTGGTGGCTGTAGCTCAGTTGGTTAGAGCGCCGCCCTGTGGAGGCGGAGGTCGCGGGTTCGAGTCCCGTTAGCCACCCATTAGTAAAAGAGACCCGCTAAGCCGGGTCTTTTTTTATGGATTGAGAGAAATGGGACGCCGTGTCCAGAGCGAGGCGTAAGATGCGAATGCTTGGCTGAGCACCGGTGCGCAAGCGTGGGAAGTCCCGTTAGCCACCCCAATTTCGTTTGAGCGGTCCGATGGACATCGAACAGGTCAATTTCACTTTCAATAATTTCAAAACCAGATCACGCTCCGCTCATCAAGAATTTCAAAAAAGAAGATGATCAACTCTAAACCTCTTCTGAAAGTACAAAGGAAATCATTTATCCTAGAGAAAAGACAATATGCGTTTACTCCTCACATCAGCCGGATTATCCAACCCTTCCATTACTAAGGCTCTGGAAAAGCTGCTTGGCAAATCGGCTCAAAACGTCAAACTCGCCTTTATTCCTACGGCTGCGAACGTCGAAGAGGGTGATAAACACTGGCTCATCGATGATTACAACCATTGTCGTCAAGCTGGATTTGAAGTCGATATTGTCGATATCTCAGCTGTCTCCAAAGAAATCTGGTTACCGAGATTGTTGAATGCGGAAGTCATATTTTTCGGTGGTGGCAAAACCTTTCACCTCAAATATTGGTTCCAACAATCAGGTCTAAGCGAATTACTGCCTAAACTACTGGAAACCAAAATCTATGTCGGCATCAGCGCTGGCAGTTGTGTCACCGGTCAGACTATTTATAACTCGGTACAAAATTTGTTTGGCGAAAAATATGAATTAGAAATTAAGGAAGGGCTCAATTTGGTCGATTTTCAAATTATTCCGCATTTCAATTCTGAATATTTTCCGATGATTCGCAAGGCGAATCTAGAGACAGCATCTCGAGATTTATCCGAAACGGTGTATGCCCTTGATGATAATTCCGCGGTTGTCGTGAATGGTGAATCCGTTGAAGTCGTTTCCGAAGGGGAGTGGTACAAATTTAATTAAGGAACCAACTATGATCACCCTCGAATATCTCCGCCACTTCCGTTTATTTGGTTACGCCATTTTTGACTTCGCCGCTTCCTATTTGGGAATTCTTTTACTTTCGCCGTTGTTAACAAAGCTCGCCAAGCACTTCCATCTCAATTTGACCACAAAACACTGGCTGTATCTCACGTTCCCAATCGGTGTTTTTTTTCACATCCTCTTTCAGACCCAAACGGCATTTGGGAAAGCGCTGCTTGATCCAACTGGACACTATTTGGAAAAAATACTTATACTCCTTATGCTGTACTTTGGACTTAAAAACATTCGCAAATAATCATGAAACAGTTTCACAACACCATTACGCTGAGAGCTGTTTTTGGCAACATGGCTCGTGATCGACACGTTTTGTTCGTCATTAAGGATGAAGCGGGAAAATATCTTTTAGGTGCCAAACCGGACTTCTATCCTAAAGGTATTTTTCGCTTTTCCGGTGGGGGAGTGGAACCAAGCGAAACGCCGATTCAAGCGGCCGTCCGCGAAGCCGCTGAAGAACTCAACCTCAGTATCACTGCACAAAACCTTACGCCTTTGGCTGAAATCACCACCGAGGCCATATTCCAAGGACGACCCGTCAAAAATGTCACCACCTTGTTTCTTCTGCAGATTGATAACCTCAACGCCATCGAGGCCGGTGACGACATCGCCTATCTCGAACGCATGACTCGAGATGAACTCCAATCTTTGGTCGAACGATACCGAAATCTACCGGATGAGGTTTTTTATGACGACGGATACGAAATGTACTGGCGCGACTACGGAGAAATGTACGCCTTCATTCATCAAGTTGCCCTTGATATGACCGTTGTTTAACGCAGATTGCCGTCTTCCAGGTGAACCAGCTGATACAGGTCCTGGGCTAATCGAGTCATAAATTCTTTACGATTCATATCATCTAACTCGAGAGCATCTCCTATCCGGATAAGAACTTCACGCTCGGGTGGCAAGTGCTTTTGACGAAGCGCATTTTTGGTTGACCGCCAGGCATCGGTTCCACCTTTTCGCGGATCATAACCAGAAACAGACTCATAGACAATCCCCACTGGGATCACTGGAATGTCTAACTGCTTAGCAATAAGGTGAATACCAGGTTTTAATTGTCGTTGTAGTTCATCAACACCTGTGGCTGAACCACACCGGGTTCCCTGAGGATAAATGAGTAAATGATGACGCTGCTCTTCAACAGCAGACTTCATAGCCATCACTTCTTGAGCAAATCGTTCGCGAGTGAAGTCCTCATCACGAGATATCGGGAGAAGATTCAACACCAGAGACAAAAGCATGTATTGAGCCTGACTCTTGAAAAAAGTATCCCTCGCAGCAACAAACGAAATATCCTTTGACGGTAACAGAATCGAGTTAGCATGTTCGCCATGTGGATAGGCAAGCAACAAACTAGGATCACTGGGAAGTTCTCCCTCAATCCTCACGTTATAGCGAGCGAGTTTGAGGAGCAACCACCGAATCACCGGTTGTGAAAGACCACGTAGCCAATTCGGGGCACCAGAAAACTCCCTCTGTAGGGCATTTTTTGATTCCAGTATTTCAGTTTTTGGTTTCATATTAACTGTGACGATTGTATACCAGAGTGGTACACTAAAATGACCAAAATAAGGTCTCTTTCATGATCAAAAAACTTTTTTCCTGTCTGGCTTTCTTAATTTTCGGTTTTCTCCTGTTTGGTCAACAAGTCCGAGCCTCTGATTCGGTAACGCTTCACCTTTTTTGGTCTAAAACTTGTCCTCACTGCACCAAGGAAAAAATCTTTTTAGAATCGATAGCGCCTCGCTACCCTGATCTCAAAATTGAAAAGTATGAAGTTTCCAGCAATCAACAAAATGCCAAGTTTTTAGGAGTCGTCGGACAAACACTTAACGCAGAAGTTTCTGGAGTTCCCTTTACCATCATCGGTGAGACCTATATTTCCGGATATCTTAATGATGAAACCACCGGTAAAAAAATTGAGGAACTGATCCAAGCAGAATTAGCCAGTCCATCAGCTGATATTGTCGGGCAAGTCCAACAACTCACCAATTTTCAGCCAGAGACATCAGTGACAGCGGACCCCCCAAAAAAATCACAAAAGGAAAGCATTCAAATTGATCTGCCGATTTTTGGTACCATTTCGAGTTCTTCTTTCTCTTTGCCGGTTTTAACAGTGGTTATTGCTTTTCTAGATGGATTTAACCCTTGCGCCATGTGGGTGCTGATTTTTCTCATTGGTCTGCTCTTGAACATGAAAGACAAAAAACGAATGTGGCTTTTAGGAAGTAGTTTTATCATTGCTTCCGGCACTGTGTATTTTTTGTTTTTATCAGCCTGGCTCAATTTTTTCTTGGTAATTGGTTACATCGTTTGGATTCGTACCCTCATTGGCATTTTTGCTATAGGTGTTGGCACATATCAACTTCAGGATGCCTGGAAAAATCGCTATGGAGCTTGTAAAGTTGTTGACCCCAAGAAACGCAAACTCTGGTTTAGCAAAATGGAGGCGATAGTTGCCCAGAAAAAACTCGTTCTGGCGGTTGCAGGAATGGTCATTTTAGCCGCCGCCGTCAACCTTGTGGAATTGGCCTGCTCAGCTGGTCTGCCTGCTAT
>Ga0265297_10008340_pt1 | contig 13851 bp, 10 predicted proteins | sample Munlanlwell13791_FD_192502 | JGI IMG/M metagenome (GOLD analysis project Ga0265297, IMG submission 192502) | Leachate microbial communities from a municipal landfill in Southern Ontario, Canada - Leachate well 137-91 | ecosystem: Engineered > Solid waste > Landfill > Unclassified | place... | reverse complement strand
CGCTCGGGCAGCCAGTTTTTTATCCAGCTTCATGCCTCCACCCAGGAAATATGCGGGGTCGAGATAGCCGAGCACGACATTGGCATCGGTGACGGTCGGCTCCGTGCCCCCCTTGTTATAGCAGGCCGGGCCGGGCACTGCGCCGGCGCTGCGAGGACCGATATGCAGGAGTCCTCCCGTATCCACCCAGGCGATGCTGCCCCCGCCGGCGCCGATGGACTTGCTGTCAACCTTGTTGATGCCCAGCATATATCCACCGACCAGCGTCTCGCGCGAGACGGCTATCTCACCACCTGTTATGCAGGCCACATCGAAGCTGGTCCCGCCCATATCAGTGGTGATAATGTTATTGATGCCGAGGTCGGTCTCGGCGACCAACCTGCCCGCGCTGGGCGCCAAGGCCGGGCCGCAGTCGACGCTGTAAATAGGTTTCCTGACAAACTCTTCGGCGGACACCACGCCACCGCTGGAAGTAAGCAGCGAGATCTGGCCCTTATAGCCTATCTCCTCCAACCTCTTCTCGAGCTGCGCCACATACCTGCCGACCAGCGGCTTGAGAGATGCATCGATAGCCGTCGATGAGAAGCGGCGGTATTCCCTGATACAGGGATTGACCAGGTGGCTGAGGCTGTAAGGGATGCCGGGCCACTCTTTCTCAATGATGGCAGCGATCTTCTGCTCATGCAGCGGATTAACGATGGACCACAGCAGGGCCACGGCTATGGCGCGGACCTTATATTCCTTCAGCTTGTGGATGGCCTGACGAACATCGTCTTCGTTAAGCTCCTCCTCGATACCGCCCTCGGCGTTGATCCTCTCGCCCACGCCGAAGGTCAGGTAGCGCGGTATATAAGGCTCAGGGTATTCCATCTGCCAGTTATAAGGGTTCTCTTTGCCGCCCTCACGGGCAAGCAGTATGTCCCTGAAGCCCCTGGTGCAGATCAGGCCCGTCTTGGCCGCCTTGCCCTCGATGATGGCGTTGGTGCTGACCGTGGAGCCGTGCCCGAAATAACCTCCTTCGATCGTGCTGCACTGCCCCATAAACTCCTTGAGGGGCAGCTTGAAGTGATCGGCCGCCATCTTCACAGTTTCGATAAAGGCATCGGTGTAATCTCCAGGTGTAGTGGGTGATTTGAATATATTTACATTACCGCTGGAATCAGCGACCACCAGGTCGGTAAATGTGCCTCCGATATCTATGCACAGCCTGTAGCTCATTTCGCTGCCTCCTTGCTCTTTTTCATCTCATTTCTTAACGCCTTGGTAGCCTCGATATCAACCGAGAAAAGCTCGGTGTCGGTTTTGATAACAACACCGTATATGTCACGCGCTTTTTCCAGCGTCACATAGCCCTCGCGCACGTCGTGACGTACTTTTTCGGTATCCCGGTCCAGCGGGTCCCCGAAACCTCCTCCTCCGGACGACATGGAAATCATCATCTCATTGGGCTGAAGCGTCTCCATGGACACTGTAGGCAGCTCCGTCCTGGCATCCGGGCCTTTGGCGACGTCGAATTTATATAGCTGAACAGGGCTGCCGGGAAGGCCTTCGTTGATGCCCTGGGGCGGATTGAAATGGCCGTCGGCGATGAAACCCCATGAGCCGGCATCGTGCCGTGGCTTCTGCCAGCACTCGATGCCGATGGCGCCGCGCCACTGTCCCGCTCCTCCGGAATCCGGGATGATCTCATGTTTTGTTATCATCAGGGGCATAGCCTGTTCATTTAGCTCGATGCTGTCGACATGGACCACACCGGCCGTGACCGGGATGCCGTAAGCAAACCAACCGTCGTATCCATAATGTCCCGGCCCGCCTGCCCCTCCGATAACGAGCTGCCTTACGTAAACAGAATTATTTCTCCGCCAGTCGACGCCGAAGACACTGCTGGCGGCTGCGGGCATGAAGGCGCCGTCCGCCAGTCCCAGGTCCTTCCTGACCTTGCCGAAGCAGGACTGCACGACATTGATCACACGATCGGCCAGATTGGTCGTAGCCATTGATGCACTGATCGGGTGCCTGGCCTGTCCAATTACACAGCCTTCGCGAGTCTTGATGATAATGCGGCTGAACGCACCCCAGTTGTGCGGCAGTGTGGGATCGAGATTATTCAATACACCGGACACACCACAGGCCATAACTGTTGCTTCGCTCATATTCATTCCGCAAGGCAGGCTATCGATATTATCTGTGAAGTCCAGTGTAATATAGGCCTCGACCGGATCTATCGTCATTTTGACACTGATGGGGATCCCTTCCTGTGCAACAATCGGCAAAGGATCGTGGCGGGTCTCATTTACCCACGTTCCGGCCGGAAGCTGTCTGATGGCCTCGATCATCCTGGTGCGTCCGTACTCCTGCCAGCGTTGTGTGAAGGTTAACACAGTATCCAGACCGTATTTGTCGCACATCTCGATGATCCTTTTCTCACCCGTGCGCACCGATCCCAGCTCGGCTAGGTAGTCGCCGTACCATTGCTCCGGGGCGCGGATCCTGACTTTGGCCATCCTGATGATGTCGGTCAGATCTTTATAGTCCCGCTGGATGCGCACGCACGGGAAGTCCAGGGCACCCTCGGTATAAACATCCGTAGCAAAAGGCATGTAAGTCGAGGGGTCATGATTTCCAATGTCGGCCTGATGTGCTCGGGAAATGGTGGTGAAAATATGTTTTCCTTTATAAAAAACCGGTGCAAGCAATGTATGATCGGCATGATGGCTGTTCCCATAGTAGGGAGAGTTATTGATAAAGCAGTCACCCGGACGAATATCATCGAACAGGTCGTTCATTGATTTTGCGGCCAGACCTGCTCCCACAATGTGTACCGGCAGGCCTTCATCGATGCATACCATCTTTGCCTGCCAATCTGCGATGCCGCAAGAGAAGTCCCTGGCAGTATTGATGGTTCCTGAGCGGGCGGCGCGCAACATCGTATTGGCCATCTCGTGGCTGATGGCTTCAAACCTCTTGGATAGCACCACCATCAGCAGCGGATCTATTGTTACTGCTTTCATTTTTCTCACTGTCCTTGACCTCCCATTTCGATTTACTCCGTACCGGCTTATTAACCTTCGATCCCAGCTATGCGTTTTACCATCTTTTTTCGTGCCTCGATATCATACTGTGTAGTGATAGCGATGCTTTCCATAACAGGCGAACCGCCGCCGTGATAGTTACCTACCATCATGACACCACTTGAGGCAGAACAAAGCCAGTCACCCACATGCATCCAGAATTTAATTGCATCGTCTGCCTTGATATTGGGATTACGCATTGTGTATTTTTTAAGCAAGTTGCCTGTCTCGGGATTCACGAAGTCGGCCTCGTGAGGGAATGTGGCAGGTATGCCACCGCTGATATCGCACAGTATCTCCGCCTCGCGATACACAGCTTCGCCGGTCAGGCAGCGCCCAACATTGCAGTAAATTGAGTTAGGTATATAACTGCCAGGCCCGTAGGACAGGAACCCGACTCCAGGCATATATACTTCAGGCTTGCCCAGGTCCGAGGCTGTGTAGCCTGCCGCGTAACCCAGCTCACCCGTCATAATAATCTCGGCCAGCTTGTCCCGGACGTGTCCTGCTTTCGCTATTCCGTTGTATTCGGCTGCCAGGGCGACTGCCCCCAGCATCATATCTCCGAGTGCCGGTTTACAGCCTGAATAACTGTGACGGTGGAAAAGCGCAAATAGTAATGCACCAACGGCCCCGTGTACAGTTTCCCCGCAGATAAATACCCGTTCCCAGGGAATAAAGACATTATCGAAGATGGTATAGGAATCGGTGCCGCCCTGTACAAAGCCTTTCTTATATACCTTGCGCTCCCTTAGATTATGTATGGTGACCACTTGCTTGATGCCCTCCCAGTCGGCAGGTATGGCGAAGGCCACGGCATAGTCTTTTTCTTCGGGGAGCAGGGCACGCGTGGGTACTACAATTATCTCATCGGCTATCGATGCTTCAGAATTATGCACCTTGCAGCCTCTCACTACGATGCCATCACTTTTACGCTCAACCACATGTAGATAGAGGTCGGGGTCGATCTGCTGGCTTGGCCTTTTCATCCGATCACCCTTGACGTCCGTCTGGGCGCAACAGCCGATGAGGTCCTCTTTTTGGAAACGCTCCAGCCATTTAAGGAAATTCTTATGGTATTCTGTCGATCGGTTGTTGGCTTTGTCGGCTTCGTAGGAAATAGCATTGCATGCATTGGTACCGTCCACACCCATACAGCGCTGAATGCAACCCCCGGCTACCTGGCAGATAAACCGTGTCATGTCCTGCTTCTTATGCAGGTCTTCGGTACTCTGGTGTACGTGAGTGAAACGGTTGATAGTCTCTCCTGTTATATGGCTTTTGGCCAGCATAAGGTCATTGCATTTGGGATCCTGAGCAAGGTCATATGTGAGGCTCATGGTATTTATGCAGGCCATCTGCAGCTCGTCGGTGCGGTCAATCAGATGTCCGTCGTAATAGATGTTACGGCGCTTCCCTGCAAGCGCCTTCAGGTAATCAGTCTTTGTCCGCAACTTGGCCGGGGTTGTTTCCTTTTTTGTAGTCATTTCCTCTCCTTGTATATTGGATTTGTTCAGCTATTAGTGCTCATGCCGAAAGTTTTTCCTCGGCTTCAGCCAGGGTGGCATCGGTCACTTTCCGGAGATTTGCCGTAAGATCAACTCCTTTGCGCCCGAGATAGGCTTTACGTATCAGGTAGTAGATGATGCCAACGACCAGGATTCCGATGAATACAAGAACTGTGTATGGTATCTGGGTGGGATTGCCGTCGGCGTCCATCGTATCCAGGAAAATGCCCATCAAAAGAATAAAACCGGATGTGATGACAGTCCCGATAAATGTGAACCATCGCCAGAATCCATTGAATTTAAAAATGGCCTTCTTATAAAGATCAGGTAGTTTATCGGGCAGGCGCAGTACGCAGTATGCGGAAATTATCTGGATGAGCATAAGGGCCAACACTGCTGCCAGTGCATATTTATCGATGGTGGCGGAAACGATGATACCCAGGACTTCAAGTATCAGGACTATTAGTATGGCTATATCGGGGGTCTTAAATTTATTGTGAAGGTGGGTAACGTTCCTGGGCAACATACCGTCACGCGCCCATGCTACCAGATCCCGTGCAGCAGACATCGTCAGTGCGTTGATGGTAGTGAGAATTGCGCCCATGGCAGCGATGAAGATGATCCAAAGCCCAATGCCCGGCATCAGCTTGTTGGCTTGCAGCATGATGGCCGGTGAGCCAGCCTTGGCAACTTCTTGCCAGTTCCATGACGCGACCAGTGCGAACGGCTGCCATGTGTAAAGCACCAGAACAAAAACGAATGCTATAATCAATGCCAGGGGCAGATTACGACGCGGATTCTTGATTTCACCGCCGATATCGGCTAATGCCACCAGTCCACCCCAGGAGAAGCTGGCTATCACCATAACCACTACGAACATAATTGCGCCGTTGGGAAACAGGGGAGTCAGATTAGCCGGATTTACATTAGCAGTCCCAGCGATGCTGAAAATAATCATACCCAGCACAAATGTCACAAACAGGATGGCCTGTACCCAGCTGGATACCTGCACTCCCAGATAATTTATCAGGGCAAATAGCGCTACGATCAGGATGGAAAGTAACTGGGGATACATCTTAAAAGCCGGATTAAATGTCTGGATAAAGGCGATCAGATACTGAGAAAAGCCGACTGCTACCAGGATGTTGGATGCTACTATGGCCATGACTGCGGCGAAGGATATAATGGCGCCCCAGAAAGGATTCAGTACCCTTGTTACCGTAACAAAATTTGCACCGGTGACAGGCAAGGTGCCTGTTAATTGCACTTCATAAAGCACTACAAAGAGAGCTGGAATACCTGCTGCCGCATAGGCCAGGTAAACACTCGGGCCGGTCATACCGGCCATTGACGGTACCAGAACAAATATCGAAGCGCCAACCACCAGACCTGTGATCATGGCGATTGACTCAAATACACCCATCGTCCGCTGCATTATTTGGGGCTTCTGTTCAGCCAAGTTCAACCTCCCTGCTATTTTCCTATAGCTCATTCGATTTTAAAGTCGTATATTACGTGATAGAAATGCTTACTTTCTCGAGGGAAAAACCGCTCAATTAAGACAGCTATTTCATATCGATGTGTTGTTGGATTCTGGTCACCGTCTCGCGTACCTTTGCGTCTTTACTGAGTACGTCCATAAATGCGGCTGCGTCAAGCGCTCCTTCGGGCGCTACAACACCTGTTGCCTTAACCTTACCGTCCAACAGCGCCAGAGTGGCCAATACGGCCGGTAATGCGGTGCTGTGTGCCACATTGTTTGCCATCAGGTCGTAGGTGTAAGTTATTTGATGGTCATCTTTCCACCCGTCAACAACTATCTTGAAAGTTCCAGCGCATGATTCATATTTGACCAGCGCATCTTCTAGTATGTCTTTAAAATAGCCTGGGGCAAAGCGTGGCATGGATCTTATTATCCTGACTGCTAACTCCCGGATGGGCATAGAGACGTTTTCATTAACAATGAAATCATCTTTGCTTCCGAAGCCGGTATCGATCAACCAGCGATAAAGCTCCATCATCTTGGGAGGATATAGCGCGCCCTTAATGCTGACGTTTTTAACACCCTTTATATAGCGGGGCAGAGTGACTGGTTCAGGGTGTCCCGTCAGCATAACTTCCAGCTTACCGACCGGCGGCATGAATTCAATAATCTCCGGCTCGGTAAAACCCTGTACTTTTGTCCATTTTCCCTCAATAAATACAGGGATTTTTTCCGCCGTTATGTGGAACCAGTGCATCATAGCCGCCGAACCAGTAGGATCAATGGAACTTTCACCCCAGTAGAATCTGATGTTGTCCGCACGGTCCATTTTACTTGCGCCCAGTTTGGCTATCAGATTGGTTACGCCGGGGCTGGCCCCCATACCGATAATCGCTACCGTTCCGGCTTTTCGGGCAGCTTCATTGAGCTCGAGTGCGTTGGCCGTAGCGTCGAAGTCATCGTCGATATCGACCATGTTGACTCGGGCTTCGATAGCTGCCTTTATCACCGGGACTGCGAATTTATAGAAAGGTCCGACTGTACTGAGAACGACATCTGCAGTCTTGAGGAGTGTGACCAATGCATCCTTGTTCAGGACGTCTGCCTGAGCCGCCTCGATTTTATTACCGAACTGCGCCTCGGCTCTCTTGAGTCCTTTGACACTGGCATCGGCGACGATTATTTTGGCGTCGCTCCTTTCCAGTAGCAATTTGATAGCCTCGGAGCCCATTGTGCCCGCTCCGCCCAGTACCAGGATTTTCTTCATGGTGTTTCTTTCTCCTTGCCAAATACATATTTGCGAACTAAAGAATTCCGCTAAATCTTCAGATTGGACATCCGGCTATTTCGCATAGGATTCACAGGCTACTTTGTTTTCGGAAAAGCTGTATTAATTCAATATGCAGGCTTTTTCTTCTTATCCTTTTCCCTCCTTGTTTGTATTCCTGCCTTAACCCTGTCCCAGGTATGTGGCGTGATGTGTTTCAGGCGATCTTTAACCGGCCTGCCACTTGCGCCGGTGCGGGGAATTTCCTGCAGGAATTCTATGTAGCGGGGGACCATGAAATAGGCCATCATATCATCGCAGTAGGATATCAATTCCGCAGGATCTATTTGTTTCCTTTCATGGCAGACCACGACAATCTTTACCTCCTCGCCCCAAATATCGGATGGCGCGGCCACAGCGGCGCACTCCTTAACGTCGGGATGCGACTCCACAACTTTTTCGACTTCGAGCGCCGAGATATTCTCGTCGCCCCGTCGAATCATGTCCTTCTCTCTGCCGACGAAGAAGTAGTATCCCTCATTATCCTGGTAGGCCAGATCTCCGGTGTGCCACCAGAGGTTGCGGAATGCCTCAAGCGTCTTCTCCGGGAGTTTATAGTAGCCCTCGAATATTAGATGAGGTTGGCGTGGTCGCAGGCATATCTCTCCCACCTTTCCGCGCGGCACTTCCCTGTCAGTTGAATCAAATAGCTTGACATCGAAATAGCCATGCGGTTTACCCATGGAACCGGGTCGGATATCCCGGTGGGTTGCTGTGATGGTGCAATCACCTTCAGTGAGGCCGTAGGTATTGACCAATTTAACATCAAAGCGCTTTTCGAAAGCCTGCTGGCTTTCCGGGCTCACATGTGCCGTGCAGAATGTATGCATGGGATTGTCTTTATCGTCTGATTTCTCTTCAGACATCAGTAATATTTTTATGACTACTTCGAACATGCCGGAGGCGGTGCAATTATATTTACGGATATCCGACCAGAAATCGTTGGGACTGAATCCGCGTGTCAGCAGGAATTTTCCACCCCACAGCATCGTTCCCAATACCAGGCCGAACTGCGGCGCCTCGTGAAAAAGTGGAATATAACAATAGCCAACGTCGCCTTTTTTAATACCCATGACGTTTATTAATTGGCTGGCAACGAAAAATCCCTGGTTGTGTGTTATCAGAGCACCCTTGGATGGCCCTGTGGTCCCCGACGTGAACATTAGAGACATGATGTCGTTGTATTTCACGTCAACGACTGGCGGCGCCGGTTTATTTTTCAGAAGAGTTCATATGGTAAGTCGACTATCTTGCGGAAAGGCTTTGCAGCATAATTGCCGCTGATTATTATGGTCTTCACGTTTTTTAGGTTGTTTTCCACCGCCCTTATCTCATCCACGAAGTTGCTGCTGATGACTAATATCTCTGCATCGGAGTAGTTGATCAAGTATTCCAAAATGGTGCCCTTGTGGAAGGGATTGAACGGAGCTTCTATTGCGCCAAGCCTGGATAGGCCGAACCATGTATAGATGAACTCCGGGCAGTTTTCCATGAGAATGGCAACGTGAGTTCCTTTCTTAACGCCCATGGCGGCAAAGCCGGTGGCTACGCGGTTTGACTGCTCATTGACAAAACTATAGGTATAAGGTTTTCCTTCGAAAATAAAGTAGGTCTTATCCCCGTGGCGTAGAACTTTCTCATCAAGCATCTTACCCAGAACATACTTCTCGCCTGTTATAAACTTCATCTGCGCATACCTCCAGCCGTCTTTATGCAGACCCGTTACAAAGTCAGGTCTTCGTGTAGTGTATCCGATCCAGAATTAGCTCCGTCTGCTGCCGCACAAACTGGTCAAATGTGTATTCCTTTCTGATTAGCCACCTGCGGAAAGCCCACATATCGCAGAGCACCACGATATTGTGCGCAGCCAGGCGCAGATCAGAAATATGAAACACGCCCGCAGCAACACCTCTGGCCAGCACCTCCTGGAAAACATCCACGCAGTAGAGCTCCTGCTCTGCCAGCTTGGCCAGCTGTTCCGGTGAAAGGTGCTTTGATTCCTGGTACCAGAAGATAGCCACATCCTGGTACTCGTTGACCCATTCTATGTATTGCTTTAGCGCGTATCTCATGGCCTCAACAGGATCCATGCTATTGATAATGCTCTGGTTTTCTGTCATGAAGTTTTTCAGGTGATAGGTTGTATACTCCTGAAACATACCCAGGATGTTGTGTTTTGAGCCAATGTAATGGTACAGGTTGGATACTCTCATATCGCATTTGGCTGCGATATCCCTCACCGAGGTATTGGGATAGCCATGCTCCACAAAAAGTGACGCGGCAGCCTTAAGTATCTGCCCGCGTCTTTCCTCCGATTTGCTATGTCTTCCCATAGTAATCCAACAAATAATGTTAACTGATAATATATATAGATGGAGCGTTCGTTCTATTTATTTTAACATGATTTACATGTTTGTCAAGATTCTCATGGACATTAATGTAAAATTTTTATGAGCCAATCAAATTGGCTAGTTTAATAACCGGTGGATGCCCAGTGCTCGATTTGCGAAAGAGGCAAGCGGATTTCGAGCGCAGCATCAATGCCCAGAATGGCGCATGAAGCCGGCGGTCGATCAGTAGATTCCGCCGACGGTTCCCGGTATATGTTCAGGCGGTCGGACCAGTTTCATTTTTCTGGCGCCTGAAGGGCAGGAAGTGACGCAGGCGCCGCAGCCCAGGCACTTATTGAGATCCGTGGTTGAGCTTTCCCCGCCGGTTTCCTGATTATGTTCCAGTGAATTTGCTTTGAACTGGCATCTTTCCACGCAAATGCCACATTGAATGCATTCTTTTGCGTCAACAGTTACTTCAAAACGGCTCCTGGCGATAGCCTGGGATACCTCGTATTTAGTCTGCGACAGTACGGGATGCAGGAATCCACAGCAGCAGGAGTGACAATTGCAGAATACCTGGTTTAAGACAGTCTGGTTGGGCGCGACATGTATCAGCGGGTAATCGTCGCACTCATCAATAACATTCAGTGCCTCTTCGGCAGTCATTTTCCGTCCGGCCCCACGGTCGATATTGTACTGGGCGGTCTTTCCTATGCTGATACAACTATTTGTAGGTGTCCCGCATTGCCTTTGCCTGTATTCCCGTTTGCAGCAGCAGGGCACCAGGGCGAGCACACTCTGCGCTTTAATTATTTCCCTCACGTCCTCACAGGGCAGGACACCTTGCAGGTCCTTGATGGACTTCCATCTCGGTATAATCCGCATCATAGGTTGACCGGAGCCGGCCCCGGCCAGAACCTCGGTGATTGCGACCGGACCAATCTCTTCATTCATCAGGGCCGCGAACAGGTCGAAGAACTCGTTCCCCAATACTGCGTCATATTTCGGATTGCATAGCGCGGCGTCATGCAACTGCATCAGGCTGCGGGCCAGCTGCGGGCCTCGCTTGGTATAAAAAATCACACCCTTCTCATACAGCTCCCTGATATGCCGTTCAACTGTTTTCTCGGCGATCCCTAGTTTTCCAGCTATCTCGGGCGGAGTTGCAGGAAGTTCTCTAATAATCTTTGCCTGTTCGAGATCGGCCAGCTTGGCCAGTACCCGAGGCAAGAGTTTTGAATCAGGCAGTCCCAATTTGGCTGCAAGTTCCATGTAAATAGGGTCTAGGGTTTCCATATTACCGCTTCCTCCATCTCAGTAAAGCACTATAAGAGAATATAATTCTGTAAATAATATCAGGTTTATTAGAAAACGTCCTTAGCCGTAATAATTGCGAATAGGAAAAATTCTATTTATATTGGCATTCAGCGCCGCTTAATCTACAATGTAGTAAATATTTTAAAGGCGGATTCTATGAAAAAATCAGTATTAAATACTACCCTGATCATCGTTCTTGCGTTGCTTCTGTGTGTGCCATTTATATCGTGTGCTCCGGAGGCTAAGAATTACGAGCTTACGCGCATGACCATCTCCCAGCCGCTGGACCATGCCAGCCCTGACGGGGCCAAGTTCGATGAGGAAGTATTTATACTGATCCCGCATAATGCACTCAACAGCTCGCCCGTATTCTTTATACTGGGAAATGAGCACGATGTGACCAGCCAGGAAATGGTGAAAACGTGGAATGCCTACGGCGCACCGTCCGATGTCATATTCATCCAGGCGGAGCACCGCGGCTACGGCCAGAGCGTCAGCGCCGATGACAACCAGACCGTCCCCGCGTACGTGAACGTGAGCCAGGCCATGGCCGACTACCACCAGGTCATCTCAGAGCTGAAAAAGACCTACACCGGACCCTGGATGTCGGCCGGTTACAGCTACGGTGGCGGGCTTTCAGTCGACTTCGCATCCAGGTATCCCGATGACGTTAAAGTCACGCTTTCCTCCAGCGGCGTGATCGACTGGCCCTTCACCATGGATGCCTACGACAAGCAGGTGCGCATCACTATGGGGCCCGATACCTATGCCCGCCTGACCCAGCACATTAAAAACCTGCAGCCCGTCGAGATGTTCGACTCCAACTGGATGGAGAGGGAGCTGCTGATCGCCGGCATACACGGCCTGACGCAGTACGAGGCCTACAGGGCATATTTGCCGGTGTTCCAGGCAGCCTCCAACCTGCCTACGTCTGCCTTCATGGGCATACTGCACCTGATCGATGACACCATCGCAAAGAAAACAGGGATGCAGTACGCGCAGGCGAACGGCAAGCGGACACTGACGCGCGAGGAGGCCGTAACGGGAATATGGAACTGGAGGGTGTGGCGCTACCAGCAGTGCTCCGAGACCGGCATATTCGAAGTGTCGGCCGGGCCGGACGGCGTCTTCAACCGCAGCAGGGACGAATTCTTCGCGGAGAGCAGGGCGCTGTTCGGAACGGACCCCGCGTCCGCGGTCAATCCGCCCTGGTCGCCTCGATCGAAACTGGCCGGACTCAAGGTCCCGCTGGTCTATGTCTGCGGCGGCATGGACCCCTGGCAGGGGCTGGGACTGGAAAAAGACTATAAAATCTCAAACGGATACTACTTCTATTACCCGGAGGGACGGCACTGCCCGGACCTGTCCAATCCCGAGATAGGCAAACAGGTGCTGGCCAAGATGCTCGAGTATGCCAGATAAAGACCGGCGTATCTTCGGACTGAATCCCAACATCTTCTGGCTGGGCGCCGTCAGCTTCCTCACGGACGTCAGCAGCGAGCTCATCTTCACGCTGCTACCGCTCTTCCTGGCCAATATCCTGCAGACCGGCACGGTCATCATCGGCCTGGTTGAGGGTGTGGCGGAGAGCACAGCGTCCCTTTTGAAAATCATCAGCGGATGGCTGAGCGACAAAATAGGCAACCGCAAGGAACTGTCTTTTATCGGCTACGCCCTCTCCACGCTGGCCAAGCCCTTCATGCTGATTGCCAATACCTGGGGTCCGGTGATGGGCATCCGGTTCGCCGACCGCTTCGGAAAGGGCATACGCAGCGCACCCCGCGATGCACTGGTGGGCGATTCCTGCGACGAGTCTGAGAGGGGCAAGGCCTTCGGCTTCCACCGCGCCATGGACACCTCCGGCGCCGCGCTGGGACTGATCATCGCCGCGCTGGTGATATTCCTGGTGCAGGGCGAGGTGTTATCCCTGCAGGCGGACGCCTACCGCTGGCTGGTTATCCTCGGTGTAATACCGGCTTTCATCGCCCTGTTCTTCTTCATCTTTATACACGAGCCGCCCAAAACGACCTGCCCTGTGCCTGAAGGTGGACCATCACCGGTTGAGACACCGGCAAAATCAGCCTTCACCGGCAGGTTCAAGCTGTTTTTAATCATCCTTTTTATCTTCACGCTGGGCAACTCCAGCGACGCCTTCCTGATACTCAGGGCGCAGAACCTGGGCAACAATGTTTTTTATATCGTCCTCATGCTAATCCTGTTCAACGCCGTCTACGCGCTGGTCTCCATGCCGGCGGGCATCCTCTCCGATAAACTGGGCAGAAAGAAGATCATCGCGCTGGGCTGGACCGTCTACGCGCTGGTCTACCTGGGATTCGCCCTCTTCAACGCTGAATGGACGGCCTGGGTGCTGTGGGCGTTCTATGGAGTTTACTATGGACTGGCTGAGGGCGTGGCCAGGGCCCTGGTGGTGGACCTGGTGCCCGAGGACAAACGCGGAACAGCCTTCGGGGCTTACCACGGCGTGGTGGGCATTACTCTGCTGCCGGCCAGTTTGATAGCAGGATGGCTGTGGCAGGCGTTCAGCCCGGCGGCCCCCTTCTATTTCGGAGCGATCACCGCGGCTATTGCGGTCATAGGGCTGATGGTGTTTATTCGAGAATAATGTTGTCGATCAGCCTGGGCTTGCCCAGCCTGACCGCCAGCGATACCAGCGCCCTTCCCCTGATTGCATCCACCTCGTCCAGCGTGCCGGTGTCGGCGATGCTGATGTAGTCGATCTTTGCCGCGGGCACCGCCGAGATAAGGTCGCTCATGGCCTTCTTGATGGCGGCTGCATCGCGCTCCCCTTTGC
>Ga0265297_10008339_pt1 | contig 13851 bp, 13 predicted proteins | sample Munlanlwell13791_FD_192502 | JGI IMG/M metagenome (GOLD analysis project Ga0265297, IMG submission 192502) | Leachate microbial communities from a municipal landfill in Southern Ontario, Canada - Leachate well 137-91 | ecosystem: Engineered > Solid waste > Landfill > Unclassified | place... | reverse complement strand
ATCTCTGAACCGGACGGACAGCAACCAAAAACAAAAAAGCCAGCCCGAAGGCTGGCTTTTTCTTGCCCGAAGGCGGGTGAAAATTTACTTCTTCGCGGCAGCAGCGGCAGCCGGGGCAGCAGCAGCAGCGGCAGCCGGGGCAGCAGCAGCGGCGGCAGCCGGAGCAGCAGCGGCGGCAGCAGCCGGAGCAGCAGCAGCGGCGGCAGCCGGAGCAGCAGCGGCGGCAGCAGCCGGAGCAGCAGCAGCGGCGGCAGCCGGAGCAGCAGCGGCAGCGGTGTCAGCGGGCTTCGGGGCTTCAGCAGCGGGCTTCGGAGCTTCGACCTTGGGGGCTTCAGCGGGCTTCGGGGCTTCGGTTTTGCCGCAAGCGGAGACAGCCAGGGCGAGGAGGGCAGCGACGAGGAGAGATTGTTTCATTTTAGGAGATCCTTAACGTTATGGAGTTGCGTGGCCAATTGGTTGATCGGAATGTTTCCATTTCGATCAACTAAATATTTTACCATGTCAAACAGCGTCTGTGGTGCAAGATGACAGCCGGACAGCGTCCGGGCTTACGGCTCAGAGCCCGGTCGTATTGAATCTCAAGCAGGGAAAGGACAGTTCCCACAGCTCATCGAAGCGTTGCTGCCACGGCTGAATGTAGGACGGGTCATCCACAATCAAGGCGCTGCGCGGCTGATCGACATGGAAACGGCGCACACCGCACTTTTCGTCCACGAGCACGTGCGTATCAGCCAGATGGCGCAGGTTACCCGGACTCTGCCGCACGTCGAGGCAATGCGAGAAACGACCAAAAAGCTGCATCAGGCGCGGCGAATTCCGCTCCAATGGCCCGGGATCGTGTAGCACCACGCGGATTCTGCGCAGGTTGTCCGTCCCTAAAAAGCGGGCCAGCACGTCGAGGCGGGCCTTTTCTTCCAGCCGCAGAGCGGTCAGATCGCGATCGAAAATCAGTATCTCGTGTTCGGCCAGCGCGAGAACCGTATCGCAGGCGCGGCGATACTCGGTTTCACTGGTAATCAGCGTGTAGGCAGGGCTCATCGCTGGATATGGGCGACGCGACTGGGCTTCATGGTCCGATTATAATCGGACCCTTTTGTCGAACGGGCTCCGAAACTCGCCATGCCGCTTGCAGATATCGAATCCCTGGACCACGAAGGCCGCGGCGTCGCTCACGTTGACGGCAAGGTGGTTTTCATCGAAGGCGCACTACCCGGAGAGGCGGTCGAATACGAAAGCTATCGCCGGAAGCCGAGTTACGAAAAGGCCCATGTCCTGCGTGTGTTGCGTGCTTCCAGTCAGCGGGTTACGCCGCCTTGCCCGCATTTCGGCACTTGCGGTGGCTGCTCGATGCAGCACCTCGATCTTTCCGGGCAGACCGCCGCCAAGCAGCGTGTGCTCGAAGATGCCCTGTGGCATGTTGGTCGGATCAAACCCGAGCAGCTTTTTCCTCCAATTGCCGGTACCGGATGGGGCTATCGGCTGCGCGCCCGTCTTTCCGTGCGCTATGTCGCGAGCAAGGGCGGCGCACTGATCGGGTTTCGCGAAAAGCACAGCAGCTATGTAGCGCTGATGGATTCCTGCGCTGTGCTGCCGGCCCGCGTCTCGGCGCTGATACCCGCGCTCAAGACTCTGGTCGAAGGCATGTCGCAACCTGATCGCATGCCGCAGATCGAGGTCGCCGTGGGTGGATTGCGGACAGTGCTCCTGTTGCGCCATCTGGAGGCGCTGACGGCCGACGATCTGGATCGTTTGCGACAGTTTGCCGATGCACATGGAATTATCTGGTATCTGCAGTCGAAAGGGCCGGAGACCGTGATCCTGTTTCATCCCGCCGATGCGTCGCTGCTGAGCTATGAGCTGCCGGATTTCGGCCTCGAGTTGTTGTTCCATCCGACCGAGTTCACCCAGGTCAATCACGGCGTCAATCGCATGCTGGTGCGTCGCGCGATGGCACTGCTGAAGCCGCAGGCCGGCGAGCGGATTGCCGATCTGTTCTGCGGCCTCGGCAATTTTGCCCTGCCCATCGCGCGGCTTGGAGCCCGAGTGCTGGGCGTCGAGGGCAGCGCCGCGCTGGTCAAGCGCGCGACGGAAAACGCTGCTCACAACGGGCTGGAGGCGCACTGCGAATTCGCCGTAGCCAATCTGTTCGAGGCGAGCGAAGAAAGCTTTGCCGCCTTGGGAAGCTTCGACAAGTTGCTGATCGACCCGCCACGTGAAGGGGCAATCGCGGTGGTCAAGGCCTTGCCGGCCGAAGGCGGGCCGCGCAGCATCGTCTACGTCTCATGCAGCCCGGCAACGCTGGCGCGCGACGCCGCAGTGCTGGTGCATGAGAAAGGCTTCCGCTTGCGTGGGGCCGGAATCGCCAACATGTTTCCGCATACATCGCATCTCGAATCGATCGCCTTGTTCGAGAAATGAGCGATCGCGCCATCCCGCCGGGGAGACAATGAAAAACGGCGACCGCAGATATCTGCGGTCGCCGTTCTTCTTGCGGGACGCCGTGTCGCCAGCGCCGACTTTTGCTCCCGTCGGTTTCAGTCGCGCTCGCCGGTTAGCATCATCAGCAGGTTCAGCAGGCTGACGAAGACGTTGTAGATGTCCAGATATACGGCCAGCGTGGCCGTGATGTAGTTGGTCTCGCCACCCTGCACGATGCGGTTGATGTCGTAGAGGATGTAAGCGGAGAACAAGACCACGCCGATGGCGGAAATCGCCAGTGCCAGCGCGGGGATCTGGAAAAAGATGTTGGCGACCATCGCTACCAGCAGAAGGATTAACCCGGCGAAGAGAAACTTGCCGATGTTGGAGAAATCCCGTTTGGTGGTCGAGGCGACACCCGCCAAAGCGACAAAGATCGCCCCCGTGCCGCCGGCAGCCATCGCGATCAAGTTGCCGCCGTTGGAAAATCCGAGCGCGACTTGCAGGATGCGCGAGAGCATCAAGCCCATGAAGAAGGTGAAGCCGAGCAGCAGGGCCACGCCCATGCCGCTGTTCTTGGTGCGCTCGATGCCCCACATGAAGCCAAATGCCACGCCGAGGAACAGCATGAAAGCGACGAACGGGCTGCCGGCCAGAAACGAAAACTTCAACTGAATGCCGATCAAGGCGCCGGCAACGGTCGGCGCCATTGACAGCGCGAGCAGGGCATAGGTATTGCGCAGAACGCGATTTTGCCTTTGCGCGAAATCCTGCGTCGCAGTTTGGGGGTAGCTATGGACGTTTTCCATGGTCTTTGAAGCCCTCCTGTGAGATGGATCCAATGCATTCGACAGTCGTCGAGTCACTGAGTTCCTGACAGCGGCAGCCATCCGAATGCGCAAAAGATTATAGCCGCGAAGTATTGCGGGCCGTCGGGTCGGAAATAGCCGCTAGAGGAAAGCGGTTGCGTGCGTTACGGCGGGAGTCTAAGCTGATTCCACATGAATGGCAGGAGGTGGCGTGGCTTCCCTCGATCGCATCCGGACAGACGGTTTCAGACGCTGGTATGAGCGACAGCTGATCGAATGCCATGCATGGCTGGTAAGCTGGTTTCTTGGCGTCATCGTCCTGGTTAGCGGGATTGAAGTGGCCGGAGCAGGTGCCGCGTCGCGTATGGCGGGCGCGCTGCTGCTGTTGGGCGGGCTGGCCGTCACCCTGTATAGCTGGAAGCGCTATCACTTGTTGATGGAAGTCGCGGAACGACTCGGCGAACAGGCGTCATGCCCCGGCTGCCAGGCCTATGGCAAGTTTACGGTGCAATCGTCGGGCCCCTCGCCCTTGCCGGATGGTGGCGACCCAGCGCTGGAAAACCATGGCGGTGGCGTCTGGCTACGGGCCCAATGTCGTAAATGCGGCGACGAGTGGACCATCAAATAGATGGCGCTTGCCCCACGGAACTGGCGGATGGGGTGAGATTCGAACTCACGGAAGGCTTGCACCTTCGCCGGTTTTCAAGACCGGTGCATTCAACCGCTCTGCCACCCATCCGTCGGGCCGCGGATTTTAGCACCCCGGTTCCCTGCTCGTTCCGCCGGGCCTAGTTGAACTTCGCGAAATCGGGCTTGCGCTTTTCGAAGAAGGCGGCGAAGGCTTCCTTGGCTTCGGGAGCGACCAGGCGCTGCTTGAACACTTCGGCCTCGAAGCTCATGGTGTCGTCAATCAGGGCCTGCTGTGCACGCTTCATCAATTGCTTGGTGAGGCGCAGCGACGCAGCCGGTTGTGCAGTCAATTTGCGGCAGCGCTCGAGCGCATGTTCCAGCACTTGTGCATCGGGCAGAACTGCGTTGACGATGCCCACTTCGAGCGCACGTTGTGCGGTAAAAGCCTCGCCCAGCATCAGCATCTCCGCGGCCCGGGCGTGACCCGCACATAGGGGCAGCAGCAGGCTCGACGCGGCTTCCGGCGTCAGGCCGAGATTGGCGAAAGGCAGGGCGAAGCGCGCGCTGGCCCCGGCATACACCAGGTCGCAATGCAGCAGCATGGTGGTGCCGACGCCCACGGCAACACCTTCGACGGCGGCGACAAAGGGCTTCTGCAAATTGGCGAAGCCTTTGATGAAGCGGAATACCGGCGCGCTGTCATCCATCGGCGGTTTGTCGAGGAAGTCGTGCAGATCGTTTCCGGCAGTGAAGTTGCCGCCCGCGCCGGAAATCAGGATGACCAGCACCGCGGGGTCAGCTTCCGCTGCTGCAAGCGCATCCGCCATCGCCTGGTACATCTCGGCAGTGAGAGCATTCTTCTTCTCCGGCCGTGCCATTTCAATGTGGAATACGCCATCGGTCAGCCCGGTGCGGACTGCGTCGGTCATTTCTTGGCCCGCGACATGAAGGCCTCCATGGCCGCTTTGCGGTCCTCATTGACTTTCTGCGCGTGCGGCCGCTCGCCGACCAGCTTGATGTACGTCTTGGCCTGGGGCAGAAATTCATCGATGAAATCGCGTCCGTAGATCTTGCGCGTGGCTTGACTGACGAGGGGCAGATGCACCCATGCGGCGCAATCGGCGTGGGTGAAACTTACGCCGCCGATGAAGGGCGCAAAACGGGCCAGTCGCGCCAGGCTCTTGAGGCCCTTTTCCAGCAGTGACGCGACCTCCTTCCTGGTTTCCTCGGATACCGTGCCGCCAAAAAAAGCTTCCGCGTACAGGCGCCGCGCCGGCAATTCGACATGCAGTTCGAGGTGTTCGATCAGTTCGCGGCATTTCGCGCGCTCGAAGGCGTCACGCGGATAGAGCGGGGGTTCGGGCCAGCTGTCTTCGATGAACTCGGTAAGCACCTGCGATTCGCTCAGCACACCCTTGGATGTGCGCAAAAAGGGCACCTTGCCCATCGGCGACTCGGCCAGCATCTCTTCCTTTTGCGATGTGAACACGAGCGCTTCGTCGAAGGGAACGCCTTTCTCCAGCAGGGAAAGCTTGACCTTGTTGTAGTAGTTGCTGACGGCAAAGCCGCAGAGAGTGATGGGTGTCGTCAATTCATGCTCCAGGGAAACGATAATCACGCAGTCGCTCGCGCAACTGCAACTTGGAAAGCTTGCCGGTGGCCGTGTGCGGCAGGTCATCGACAAAAATCACATCATCGGGTATCCACCACTTTGCGACCTTGCCCTCGTAGAAGGCGATCAGTTCCTCGCGACTGACTTCCTGCCCCGCCTTCTTGATCACCACCAGCAGCGGACGTTCGTCCCACTTCGGGTGAGGGGCGCCGATCACCGCGGCCTCGGTAACGGCGGGGTGTGCGACGGCGATGTTTTCGAGGTCGATCGAGGAAATCCATTCGCCGCCCGACTTGATGACATCCTTGGAACGGTCGGTAATCTGCATGTAGCCATCCGGGTCGATGGTGGCGACATCCCCCGTGGGAAACCAGCCGTTGCGCAGGTCGCCGCCTTCGCTTTTGTAGTAGCCGCTGGTTATCCACGGTCCGCGCACCAGCAGATCGCCAAAAGCCTTGCCGTCATGTGGCAGCGCGTCGCCATTGCCGTCGACAATTTTCATTTCCACGCCGAAGATGCTGCGGCCCTGCTTGAGGCGGATGCGGTCGCGTTCTTCCGCCGACAGCGCGAGATGTTTGTGCTTGTAGGTGTTGACAGTGCCCAGCGGACTCATTTCGGTCATGCCCCAGGCATGCAAAACGGTGATGTCGAACTGCTCGTCGAAGGCGCGAATCATGGCCGGCGGTGCAGCCGAGCCGCCTATCACGAGGCGCTTCACGGTGGACAGCTTGAGCTTGTTGGCTTGCAGGTATTGCAGCAGGCCGAGCCAGATGGTCGGCACACCGGCCGACATGGTGACGCCCTCGGCCTCGAACAGTGAGTACAGGCTGGCGCCGTCCAGATGCGGCCCCGGCATGACCAGTTTCGCGCCGGTCAACGCGGCGGCATAGGGCAGGCCCCAGGCATTGACGTGAAACATCGGTACCACGGGCAGGATGCATTCGCGCGCCGAGGCGCCCAGCCCGTCCGGCAGGCTCGATCCAAATGCGTGCAGCACGGTGGAGCGGTGCGAGTAGAGGACACCCTTGGGATTGCCGGTGGTGCCCGAGGTGTAGCACAGCGAAGACGCAGCGTTCTCGTCGAATTCCGGCCATTCGTAATCGTCGCTCTGCGCCGCCAGCAGCTCTTCGTAGCAGAGCAGGTTCGGTATCGCATTCGACGGCATCTCGTCGCGGCTGCACATCGCCACCCAGCCCTTGACGCCGGGGCAAAGCGGCACCAGCGCCTCGACCAGGCTGGCGAAGTTCACGTCGAAGAAGATGAAGCGGTCGTCGGCGTGGTTGACGATGTAGGAGATCTGTTCGGGGAACAGGCGCGGGTTGATGGTGTGGCAGATCGCGGCCATGCCCGAGACGGCATAGTAGATCTCGAAATGCCGGTGGGTATTCCATGCGAGCGTGCCGATGCGGTCCTCGGCCTTGACGCCCAGGGACAGCAGGACGCGTACCAGTTGCCGCGAGCGATGGTGGGCATCGTGATAGGTGTAGCGATGCGTTCCCCCGACCGGCAGGCGGGATACGATTTCAGTATCGCTGTGGTTCTGGCTGGCGTGCTGCAGGAGCGCTGAAATCATCAGCGGCCGATTCATCATCAAGCCTTGCATTTGTCGATCTCCTCTCTGTTGTCTTGGTCGTGCGCCAATTGACGGCAACCATAGCATTGGAATACCCGTGAGACAATTACCAATTGCAGAGAAACGCGGGCTGCGCCAATCGATTCCGCTTGGTGGAACCCGTGGCGGACTTCAGGAATCAGGCGACGTCTTCGCGCGTGGCATCGGCCCAGCAGTTGGGGGTCTCGTAGAGCCGGATACGCTCGAGATGCAGATGATTGCCGTAGCTGTCGCGGTACAGCGGATCGAGAATCGAGAAGGCGATCCGAGCCAGGTTCTCGGCAGTCGGGACGGCGTCGAGCAGGACTGTCTTGTGTTCCGGCAAGCCGGCGAGAAAGCTCGCTACCACCTGGTCGCCGCGCCAGACCAGAAAGGCATGGTCCCAGAGGTCCACCACGTGCTGCTTGGCGATGGCCTTGACTTCGGAGAAGTCCATCACCATGCCATCGTCCGGCCGCCCTGCCGCGTCAATGACGCCGCCACCGAGGGTGATTTCAAGCGCATAACGGTGGCCGTGCAGGTGGCGGCACTGGCTCTGGTGATTCGGAATTCGGTGGCCCGCATCGAATTCGAGGCGGCGGGTTATACGCATGGTCGGGAGCGCCGTGTTTGTGGCAAAGTGGTCGCAGGTGCGAGTGGCAGGACTGGCGCGCATTATAGCCGTGCCGACGTGCCGCCGCGCCGTCCCGTCAGCGCCGACTTCTGGCCTCGCCGCAATTTTTCGTCAATGTTGACTAGCCATGTCCCGCATTCTGCTCAAGACCGAAGACCATTCCCGCGACAGCGCCGGCATGCGCTATGTATATCCGGTCATTTCACGCCGGGCCGGCGGCGTTTCGGTCGGCATCAATCTGAATCCCAACAATGCCTGCAACTGGCGTTGCATCTATTGCCAGGTTCCAGGCCTGACGCGCGGCGGGCCGCCACCGATTGATCTGTCGCTGCTCGAGCGCGAACTGAACGAGTTCCTGGCATGGGCCGGTACAGGCGACTTCATGGAAACGCGTGTTCCCGCAGGCGCCCGCCAGCTGGTTGACCTGGCGTTTTCGGGAAATGGCGAGCCGACCAGCGCCACCGAGTTCGCGGAGGCGGTGGCGCTTGCCGAACGCGTGCTGGTCGCGCACGATCTGGCCGGCAAGCTCGTCATGCGCCTGATCACGAACGGGAGCCTGCTCGACCGCAAGGCCGTGCAGAAGGGTATTGCGGGGATCGGCAAGGCAGGAGGCGAGGTCTGGTTCAAGGTCGATGCCGGCAGTGTCGCCGGTTTGGCGCGCATCAACGGCACCCGTGCCCGGCCCGAGCTGGTGGCACGCCGCTTGGCCGCTTGCGCCGCGCTGGCGCCGACCTGGGTGCAGACCTGTATGTTCCGGATCGACGGCGAATTGCCCTCCGAACAGGAGGCCCAAGCCTATCTGGCGCTGCTGGCCCCACTGGCGCCGGCTCTCGCCGGCGTGCATTTGTACAGCCTGGCGCGGCCATCCATGCAAAAGGAAGCGCCCCGGTTGGGGCGCGCGGACGCGGGATGGCTGGAGGAAATGGCGGTGCGCATCCGTCAGCTTGGGCTGGCGGTGCGCGTCAGCCCCTAGGACGGGAAGCGCGGGTCGCCGTCAGGCGCCCTTCTGGGCCTTGAGTGCGGCTTTGGCGTCTTTTTTCAGATCCTTCAGCAGACCCGGCTTGACCGAGCGCAGGTACTCGATGACTTCATAGTCGTCACGCTTGATCTTCTGGATGTCGATTTGTTCGACGTGAACCAGGCGTAGCAGATGCTGGACCGGGCGCGGCATGTTGCGACCGCTTTCGTAACGCGAGCCGCCGCTCTGGGTCACGCCCAGCTTGGCCCAGAACTGCTGCTGATTCATGCCCAGCTTGCGGCGAATCTCCCTGGCATCGACCTTGTCGTTGGCTTTCATTTACTGCTCCTTGAGTTAATTGTCATCAAACGAATGCATTGGGATAGAACAAACGCCCAAAGGCTATTACCAAAGTAATATGCCGAAAACTATAGAATAAATTCGTCTGCCATACAAGAGAAATTGTCACGACATTAGTACGTGAGAATAGTCTGGAGCGAGCAATGGCAATTGGCCAGCGGGTGTTTTGGTAGCGGGGACTATCGGGTAAAATCGAAAGTTTTCCAAAGGCGAATCACGGCAATGGCATTGATAGTCCAAAAATACGGCGGCACATCGATGGGGTCACCCGACCGCATTCGCAATGTCGCCAAGCGGGTCGCGCGCTGGAAGGCGCAGGGGCATCAACTGGTGGTGGTGGTGTCCGCCATGAGTGGGGAGACCAATCGCCTGATCGCGCTCGCCAAGGATGTCTCGCCACAACCCGACGCACGCGAACTCGACGTGATGATTTCCACCGGCGAGCAGGTCACGATCGCTCTGCTGGCAATGGCGATTCGGGATCTCGGCCTCAAGGCCAAGAGCTACACCGGTGGTCAGGTCAAGGTCCTGACCGACAGCACGTTCACCAAGGCGCGCATTCTCGAGATCGACGATGCCAACATGCGCCGCGACCTTGACGACGATACTGTAATCATCGTCGCCGGCTTTCAGGGAGTCGACGCCGACGGCAACATCACTACGCTGGGACGTGGCGGCTCGGATACTTCCGCTGTCGCGTTGGCTGCAGCACTGACGGCGGACGAATGCCAGATTTACACCGATGTCGACGGCGTTTATACAACCGACCCGCGCATCGTGCCCGAGGCGAGGAAGCTGGACCGCATCACTTTCGAGGAAATGCTGGAAATGGCAAGCCTCGGCTCGAAGGTTCTGCAGATTCGCTCGGTCGAATTCGCCGGCAAGTACAAAGTCAAGTTGCGTGTGCTCTCCAGCTTCGAGGAAGAAGGCCAGGAGACCAGCGGCACGCTCATCACTCTCGAGGAAGACACCACCATGGAACAACCGATCATTTCCGGCATCGCCTTCAACCGCGACGAGGCCAAGCTCACGGTGCTGGGAGTGCCCGACCGCCCCGGCATTGCCTACCAGATACTGGGTCCGATCGCCGACGCCAACATCGACGTCGACATGATCATCCAGAACGTCGGCCACGATGGCACGACCGACTTTTCCTTCACGGTCAATCGCGGCGAATTCGCCCGCACCAAGAAACTTCTGGAAGAGCAGATCAAGCCGCACATCGGCGCGCGCGCCATCGCCGGCGACAACAAGATTTGCAAGGTTTCCGCCGTGGGCGTCGGCATGCGTTCCCATCCTGGCGTGGCCAGCAAGATGTTCCGCACCCTGGCCGAGGAAGGCATCAACATCCAGATGATCTCGACGTCCGAAATCAAGATTTCGGTTGTGGTCGACGAGAAGTACCTCGAACTGGCCGTGCGCGTCCTGCACAAGGTCTTCGAACTCGATCAGCTACCGGCCTGACGCTAACGTAGCAGGAGCGTTTCCGGCAGACCAGAGAACCCCGGCCACGCGCCGGGGTTTTCGTTCCGGGACGCTAGAATGCGCCCATCGCCATTCCAGCCGCCAGCGCTGCGCCCAGTTCCCTGCAGCGATCGAGGTCGATTCGAGCGATTGTTTTCGGCGCAAGAATTTCGTCCGGAGCTTGCGCATGGGTGCAGACGATCAGCGGCTCGGCAACGCGCCGCAAGCGCCACCCCTTGACGATGCGTTCGATCTGGCGCACCGCGTTCTGTCCGTCGCTGCCGGCGCAGACAAGAGCGGCATAGGGCCGGCCATTGATCCGGTCGAGTGCCGGGTAGTAACAGCGGTCGAAGAAATCCTTCATCAGCCCCGAGATCGCCGCGAGATTTTCCGGGGTGGCAAACACGTAGCCATCGGCGGCGATCATGTCCGCGGCTTGTGCCGCCGACGCATGCAGCAGGCGCGCCGTGACGCCGTCTTCCGTGGCGGCGCCGGCGGCCAGCGTCCGCGCCATCTGTTCGGCGCCGCCGGTCATCGAGTGATATACGACGAGGAGAGTCTTCATCGCCGTGAATTATGCACTCCTCGAGTCCACCCATGTCCATGCCCCTCGCGTAGGATTCAGCCTCGCTGCGCGCTTTGCCTGAAACAAGAGACCTCCATTGAACTCCGCCCTTGATGATGACGGAACTTATCGATCCACGCACATTTCTTCTCGTCGCCAACCTGCTGGGGATGTTCTGCGCACTGGTGCTGTGGGTACAGGCAAGAAGTTTCCCTGACGATATCGAGGGATTGAACGACTGGGCGATGGCGGTCGTGCTGATCGGAAGCGCGTCGGGGCTCGCGTCGATGCGTGGAATCTTTCCTGATGTTCTTGCCATCGTTGTCGCGAGCGGCGCGCTCCTGCTGGGACAATTTCTTCTCATCATCGGATTGCAGCGTTATTCGGGACAGCAACCCAAGTGGCGCCCCACCCTTGACGTCATCGCCGCGGTCGTGATCATGACCGTGTGGCTGACTTACGGCAGCCACAATTACCAGGGCCGCATCTTCATCATGGCTCTCGCGCATATAGGCTTGTTTTCCGCCGGGGCAGTGCTCGCGTGGCGCGCCAAGCCGGCAGGATTCGGCAGCCGCTTTCTTTGCGCATTTTTCGTGCTTGGGGTTCTCGTAGCGGTTTGGCGCATCACGACGCTGTCAGTCGCGGTTGATCAGACCGACGACATCTTCGATCGCAATCTGATTCAGCAGGCGTATCTGGGGATGTTTTCGCTCGGCGTCCTGGGTTTGTCGATTGGATTCATCCTGCTGACCAACGAACGCTTGCGGGCCGAGCTGGAATTCATGGCGACACGCGATCCGATGACCGGCGCATTGAACCGCCGGGCATTTTTCTCCCAGGCAGCAGTGGAATGGTCGCGCAGCATGCGCGCGCGCCGGCCGCTGGCAACCATTACGTCCGACATCGATTTCTTCAAGAAGGTCAACGACAAGTACGGCCACCACGTGGGCGACCTTGTCATCAAGGATTTCACCGTTCGTGCATCGCAATTGCTGCGACTGCCGGATATCCTCGCCCGTTTCGGCGGCGAAGAATTCGTGATTCTGCTGCCCGATACGGGCATGGCCGAAGCCATGAATGTCGCGGAGCGCATTCGGCGCGAGATCGAGACCCATCGCGACAAGGCATTGCCTGCCTATACGGTTAGCCTGGGGCTGTCGGTTGCGCAGGGTGACGTCGGGCAGGCCTCCGATGTGGAGGCATTGATTGCCGAGGCGGACGCCGCGCTTTACCGCGCGAAGCAGCGTGGCCGGAATCGGGTCGAGGGGTAGCCCCGGTCAGGCATCGCAAGATGCACAACAGCTTGATCTGTTATGCAAATGGAATTGGTGGGCGGTACTGGGATCGAACCAGTGGCTTCCACCGTGTGAAGGTGGCACTCTACCGCTGAGTTAACCGCCCGCGAAAGAGGGGCGCATTTAACCATAGATGGCCGGCGACGGTCAATGGCGCCCGTGGCGTGGCGTAGAATCGACAACTTTTCCCGATCCCTGAAATCCCATGAAGGTACGCACCCGCTTCGCACCCAGTCCTACCGGTTTTCTGCACATCGGCGGTGCCCGCACGGCATTGTTTTCGTGGGCCTATGCGCGCCGGCATGGCGGGACCTTCATCCTGCGCATCGAGGACACCGACGTGGCGCGCTCGACGCCGGAGGCGCTGCAGGCGATCATCGACGGCATGCAGTGGCTGGGGCTGGCGCATGACGAAGGCCCCTTCTATCAGATGCAGCGGATGGCACGCTACAAGGAAGTGATAGGCGAAATGCTGGCGGCGGGGAAGGCCTATCATTGCTACATGTCGATAGCGGATCTCGATGCCTTGCGTGCCGAGCAGGAAGCCAGGAAGGAGAAACCCCGCTACGACGGCCGCTGGAGGCCCGAGGCGGGCAAGACGCTGCCGCAGCCGCCGGCCGGGGTGCCTCCCGTGGTTCGCTTCCGCAACCCGCAGGATGGCGTCGTGGCGTGGGACGACCAGGTCAAGGGACGCGTCGAATTCGCCAACAGCGAACTCGACGATTTCATCATCGCCCGGGCCGACGGTACGCCGACCTACAACTTTTGCGTCGTGGTCGATGATCGCGACATGGAAATCACGCACGTGATTCGCGGCGACGATCATGTGAACAACACGCCGCGCCAGATCAACCTGCTGCAGGCGCTCGGCGCCCCCGTACCGCAATATGCGCATCTGTCGATGATTCTCGGCGACGACGGGCAGAAGCTGTCCAAGCGTCACGGCGCGGTGTCGGTCATGCAGTACGAGGAGGAGGGCTATCTGCCGGAGGCGGTGTTGAACTACCTGGCACGGCTCGGCTGGTCGCACGGCGACGAAGAAGTCTTCAGCATGGAGCAGTTCGTGCAGTGGTTCGATCTCGATCACATCACGGGTTCCGCCGCGCAGTTCAATACCGAAAAACTGAACTGGCTCAACACGCATTACCTCAAGCTGGCCGATCCGCAACGCCTCGCCGCCGAGGCCAACCGCCGTCTGGCGCAGCAGGACGTGGCCGTCACCGACGGTCCCGACATGGAACGCGTGGTCGTCTTGTACCGCGATCGCGTGGGCAACCTGAATGAGCTGGCCGACGCGGTGCATCCTTTCTTCGTGACGCCGAAGCCGACCGATGAGGTGCGTGCCCAGCACCTGACGGAAGCTGCGCTGGAGGGATTGCGTACGCTGCACGAGCGCCTGTCTGCCTGCGCCTGGCAGGCGGCCGAACTGGGGCAGGCCGTCAAGCAGACCGCCGCCGAATCGGGCTTGAAGATGCCGCAGCTGGCGATTCCCTTGCGCGTGGCCCTGCTGGGAAT
>Ga0265297_10008338_pt1 | contig 13852 bp, 18 predicted proteins | sample Munlanlwell13791_FD_192502 | JGI IMG/M metagenome (GOLD analysis project Ga0265297, IMG submission 192502) | Leachate microbial communities from a municipal landfill in Southern Ontario, Canada - Leachate well 137-91 | ecosystem: Engineered > Solid waste > Landfill > Unclassified | place... | reverse complement strand
CGAAGAAGAAGGCACCAAAGAAAGAAATTCCTCTCTCTTGTTTCGGGCATCAGGAAGGTTCTCAGGCTGCGGCTCTTGACAATCTTCTTGCTCCGGGCAAACCGATCTCTCTGGAAGACTTGAACAAAAAGTCCGGTCGTTCCATTCTCGGTGTGAAGAGCCACATCAAGCATCTCCGCGAGGCTCGTGGTCTCAATATCAGTGAGAAGGACGGGATGTATCAGTATATCCCTGCAAAAAAGAAGTAGACAAAAGATCCTGAACCAAGGGGTAAAGGCAAGCATTGATTCTTGTCTTTACCCCTTCTTAGAAAGGTTTAGAAATGGACCAATCCTTAGTAGAAAGTAGGATGAAAGAAATTCTAGAGAAAGGTCTTGGTCTTGATCTGACTGATCCAAATCTAGTGGATACCCCGGCTAGAATAGCCAAGATGTACTGCAAAGAACTTTTCTCAGGACTTACAGAACCCCCACCCAAGATAACTACTTTCCCAAACACCGATAACTACGATGAAATCATTATGATGGACAACATTCCGTTTGTCTCTACTTGTTCACATCATTTCCTTCCCTTTCAAGGTCTTGCTTGGTTTGCATATATCCCGGCAAAGCATTCTCTTTATTCAGCCTATGAAGGAGGGGAACTTAGTGGAGCTTCAAAAATAGCCAGAATAATCCACTACTTTGCTTCCCGTCCTCAACTTCAAGAAAGACTTACCCAACAGATCGTTGATCACTTTGTCGGCATAGTCAGACCTCTCGGAGTAATGCTTGTGATGAGAGCTGTACACGGATGTATGGCTTGCAGAGGGGTAAAGACTGGCAACTATGCGGGTTTGATGACTTCAAAAGTTTACGGATCCTTCAAAGAAAACTCATCGTCCAGAAACGAAGCTCTCCAGATGATTCAGATGTCGATAAAATTATCTGGTAAATGATAAGGAGGCATGAGATGGAACCTGAATTTGTCCCTGTGGATTCATCGATGATTAAAAATCTCCTGTATAATCACGATGATAGCAGCCTTTTAGTAGAATTTAAAAACAATTCCCGTTACATCTACCAAGATGTTACCAAACAGATGTTTAAGGAAATGATAGAAAGTGAGTCTGTAGGAAAATACTTCCATGCTAATATCAAAAAACTCCCCAATGAGAGGATAAACTAATGAAGAGGAAGATTGTAAAGGCAGAGATTTTGTGGACTCGCAAATGTTCCTTGAAATGTGAATACTGTGCAATGGCTGACGGGAGAAAAAACAAAGTTTCTTTAAACAATTGGATTGTTGGATTCGACAATCTTAAAACATTGGGATGCTCGTTTGCGGCTTTCTACGGGGCAGAACCATTAGAAGACTTTAAGAAACTCCCACATGTCATTCAGTATGCAGAGAGCATAGGTATACATACCACAGTCATTACCAGCGGCATTACATCTTCTCTGAAAGACAAGTTGAAGATACTCTATGATTATGGCCTACGCTCAATTACCACGTCTTTTGATGAGGTTTCTGATGACAAATCAAGTCAGCTCAAATCTAACAAAGCCTTAGAGACAATCGAAATGTTCCGATCTTTCGGACCGATAAGGGATTCTGCTGTGGTAGTCACACTTACTAAAGCCAATTACAAACATCTTCCATCTATAGTTAAGAAGATGACGGGGGAGGGTATTTGGACCTTCTTCGATTTCATTCACCCCGATAGAGGACAACCGGGTTCTAAAGTAAAGAATGCAGATATGAATCTTCTGTTCGGAACAGAGGATGCTAAACCTCTTCTTGAAGTTCTAACAAAATGTTTGGAGATGAAAGAAAAAGGCTATCTCTTCCATGCAAGTAAAGAGTTTGTAGAGATGGTCAAGCTGGTTTTCTCTTATGCAAGCATGTACCATGTTCCCCAAAGTGTGTACAAAATGTGGAACTGTGCCCGTCACAACTGCTTTCCCTCATGGGTAAGTGTAGACTGTGACGGAATCGTATATCCTTGTGATGACTTTCAGCCCAAGACGGTTCTCAATGTTCCTATTTGGGAATTGGCTAGCAGTTGGCTAGACTTTAGCAAATCTTGGAAGGCTTCGGTGCTTGCAGAATGTCCTGGCTGCTTGTGGAACACTCACATAGACAGTCATTACATTAAACTGGGTTTTATTCCTATAACAAATTACGTTCACGGAATCACAAAATAAGGAGAGACTATGAAACTTATAGGAACGATGTTTTGTCCGGATTGTGAGGAAGTATTTCCTTTCAACAATGGCCGTTGCCCTTCTTGCACTAACAAGCTGATCATACCTCTGTATAAAATTGTTTTTGCAAGAAACCAAATGGGAGGTAAAGACAATGTTGAGAATAATCATTTTGTTCATAACTGTAGTCACAGTATTAGCCACATCCCTTCAACAAATGCAAATGATAGTCCCCATAGAAGTTTTGCAGAAAAAGAATGTGACAGAGTTGAAACTGCAATCGATGGGGGAACAGTCCAAAAACCTGGCAAAAGCAATAGATTTGGCAGCAAAGCAGTCGGGTCTTTCCTCAGAGTTCTTAATAGCTTTGGCTTTTACAGAGAGCACCTTCAAAAAGAATGTGATTTCTTGCAAAGGGTATAAAGGTTTGATGCAAATTCCACATGCTGTATTCTACCCTGATGCTAATATGCTCATAGGTGCCCACATCTTCAACGAGAAGATGCAAATTGCCAAGGGTAATCTCACAAAGGCCATCTGCTTATACAAAGGATATGCTTATGAAAACCCAAGAGGCAGAATGCAAGCAGAAAAAGTCCTTTCACTTTACAGAAAACTTCGATCTATGGAGGTGTAGAATGAAAGACTTTTTACATAAAGTAGGATTTTGGATGATTGTCGTATTCTTCTTGGGGATAGCTGTAGGAGGATACGGAATCTACAGATTCAATGACTGGCAAATGGATCAATCGGTGAAGCTGAAAGGGTTTCTATTCAAGGGAGTTGTGTACAACATCACTGAAAGAATATAGGGGGTGTACTATGGGAAGATGCGCTTTGGATCCACCTGGGATGATCTTGTTATTTTCAGGAGGCATTGACAGCTATGTGGCTTGGCACTATCTCTACAATCCCCAAACAGTCTACTTCGATTTGAATACTCCGTATTCTGAGAAGGAGAAGAGAGTGGTAAAGAAGCTGATCCCTTCTACGATCATCGAATCCGTTATAGACTTCTCTACAAGACAGAAAGGGGATCATGCTTTTGTTCCCTACCGCAATCTCCACTTAGCTCTTCTCGCAAACGAATACGCTGATCATATCGTGATAGCGGGGCTTAAGGATGACATGGTAAATGATAAGAACCAAACTGTATTCAGACAATTCTCTTATCTCATGTCAGACATGACCAAGAGAAAGATTATTGTGATGTCTCCTTTTTGGCACATGACAAAAGAACAAGTCGTAGGATGGTTTCTGGAAAATGGTGGCACTAAGGAGCAACTGCTTTCCACAATTTCATGCTATACTAAAACAAAGAAGAAATATTGTGGGAAGTGCCCAGCTTGTTTCCGAAAGTGGTGTGCTTTACGAGCGAATGGTATTGATGATCTTCCCTTTCACAACATCCCTTTGATGCTTGAGTACAAAGACAAAGCAGAAAAGGGTGTGTATATTCCTGAGAGGAACAAAACAATTCTGAAAGAATTGAAGAGGTACGGGATATGATCTTAGGAGTAGATATAGATGGCACTCTGACTAATGAGACTGAAGGCCACGACTACACAAAAAGAACTCCTAACTTCAAGATGATCAAGTGGGTAAACTCACGGCATGAACTGGGAGATTTCATAGTATTATGGTCTTCTAGATGGGAAGCAGATAGAGATGTGACAAAGAGGTGGCTGAAAACATACCGGGTAAAGTACCATACTCTGATCTTGAATAAGCCCAAGTTTGACATGATCGTGGACGACATAGCCAGACGTCCAGAAGAAGTGTTAAAGCTGTTCAATCACAAAACCATTATGTGAAGGAGGTAGTGCCATGAAAAAAGAAAAACGTAAGAAAGAAGATGGAGCACCAAAAATAAATAAGTTTAGGGAAGATGGTATAAAAAGCAAAGTGATTCATAGAGCAACTGGAGAATTACTCCAAAAGTTAGCCCCGAATCATATAGGAAGGTTCTACCCTAGAAGTGAAGGAAGATGGATACCATCTCGGCCACAAATGTGCAAAAGAGACACCCTTTTAGGTAGATCAGCAACCCCTATAGATGAAGATTTAAAGACAGGATACGATGGTGAATTTGAATTTTATATATATGGGGATGCTTTAAGAGGGGAATCTTGTGAGATTATCCCATACATGGCTAGATTTGATTATACTAAGTCAACCCGTTTTGCAACAAATTCCCCCAGAACAGGAGACTTGACACCAGAGCAAGCCCCTGGTGGGCTAGCCCCTTTTCCGGAAGAAATTATGTACAACAAGGAGTTGGCTAGACAAATAGTAAAAAACTACAAAAAGTGGGTAGCTGGAGCGTTTGCTCTTGTTCACATAGTAGGCCCTTCTCTGGATAACCCTCAGTGGATATCAGTGGTAAGAGTTATAAATGTTCCTGATGAATGTTTTATACCTTACTCTAAAAAAGGGTCTAAGAGAAACAGGATTTACATAGTAATACCGGGATTGACCTATACTTACATAGGAGACGGTCGTCCATATATAGTAAACACCTTAAACGGGCCAAGAGAAGAACCACGTGCTTCCATACTGGAAGGACTTAAAACCCCGAAAGGGTTTGTCAAACATAATGGGTTGTATGTTGTTTCTCAGGGAGATGGTTATGATACTTCTCCTAAAGAGAAAGAAGCCTTTATGTACGAACCTAATTTTGAAAGAACTCCAGAAGAAGCAGAAGGGAGAGAAAATGCCGAAACTATTCCTGGACAGCGGCGCCTACTCGGCGTACACAAACAAAACTCAGGTAAACATAAATGATTATATGGAATTCATCAAGGAGCATGAAAGCGAAATAGAAGTTTATGCTAACTTGGATGATATAGGGTGTGCTGAGAAGACGTGGGAGAATCAGAGAAGGATGGAATCAGAGGGATTCCATCCTATCCCTGTATATCATCTATCTGATAAGGAAGATCCTTATCTAAGAATGGCTATGGAGTACAATTATTTTGCAGTAGGGGGGTTGGCTTCTGCTAAAGGAAGAGCATTAAAACCTTTCATAGCCAACATATTCAGACAAGTTTGTATTGAGAAAAACGATTACTTCCCTACTCACAAGGTGCATGGTTTTGGTATAGCTACACCAGAGATCATAACTATGTTTCCTTGGTACTCTATCGATTCTACTTCTTGGGTTATGTACGGAAGATATGGGATTATTCTTACCCCAAGCATAAAGTACGGTGAGATAACCTACAAAGATCCGCCTTATGCTGTTCCCATCTCGTACAGATCGAGGGCAATGGGGCAAGAAAGAAAGCATCTGGTGAACTATAAAGAAACTGACTTAGCTTGGGTAAAAGAGTATATCCGAGAAAAAGGATTTGACATAGGAGTAACAGAAATAAAGGAAGTCGATTCCAAATACAAGCTGAAAGACAACGAGAACTGGGTAAAAGAAACTGCTAAAACTGAGGATGGATTCATAAGCTCTGGAGGTCCTAGAAAAGTAGAAGTGACCATCTATCCGGGATTGAGCAATAACGGGGAACTAAGAGACAGGTTCAATCTCCTGTACTTTCTTGAGCTGGAGAAATTCATCCCAAAGTATCCGTGGAGATGGGTTCCTCCTTCCTCTACCATAGAAGAGTTTTCAAATCGGATGTGATATAATAAAAGTAGAGAGAAAAATGATACTTTATCTTAGTGGAAACTTTCCACAATTATCTGACATAAAAAAAGAGAGAGCAATGGCTAAACGCTTGAAATCTATGGGAATAGATTATCATAGACTTCTTACCTTTTACTACAAGAAGGACTGTGAAACTATTCTAAAAGTGGCTAGAGAAATGAAACTCATAAGGAGGAAATGATGGAAGCAAATCGAAAAGAACTGAGAGAGATTTTGTCTATGTTGAAGCCGGGCTTATCCAACAGAGAGATGTCTGGTCAGGCCTGTCACTTCATTTTCTTTGAGAATGAAATAGTAACCTACAATGACACCATTTGTATATCCCACCCTTTTGAAAGTGACGCTTTGTTTTCTGTGAAAGGGGAAGAGTTTTTCAAGCTGATCGATGGGATCACGGATGATGACATTACCATCGAAGTGAAAAACAAATTCGTTCATGTTACATCCGAAAGCACTTCATCTAGGATAGCCGCTTTGCCTGATGAGAAGAATACTAATCCCGAAGCCATTGAATCTATAAAAGAATCAATGAAAGACTGGCATCCTGTTCCTGAAGGATTCTTGGAAGGGATAGGGTTGTGTTCTTTCTCTGTGTCTTCTGATCTTACAAAAGGAACTCATGCTTGCGTAGGGATCATCGAAGACAGGTGTTGGGGAATCGAACTTTACAGATCAAGCTCTTACACCATGAAGTCAAAAGTCAAAGAAAGATTTTTCATTATTGGAAAGCAAGCCGAAGAGCTTGTGAAGTTTCCAATAACAGAGTATTGTTTATCAGACAACTGGATCCATTTCAGAACAGATGGGGATGTTACATGCAGTTGCAAGAGAGTTTCTGGCAAATTTGATTTTCTAAGTTCCAAGAAACTTTTTGATACTGTGGAGAAGTTGAAGTCTATAGCTCTTCCTGAGGGAGTGAAAGAAGCTGTGGACAACATCATCATCTTAGCTTCCGACTTGTCAGACAGATCAGGAAAGCTGATACTGTTAAACGTACTCAATGACAGGATCGAAGTAGAAGGATCAAATGAATTGGGGTGGGTGAAAAAGACAATTCCCTTCAAGTATTCAGGAGATCCCATAAATCTAAGGATAAATTCCAAATTTCTATCTCAAATTCTAGCCAGAAGTACCCGACTGGCTGTGAAACAAGACATCGTTTACTTCCACAACGGTCCTTTCCAACACATGATCATGCAAGTTAGGGTGTAGAATATGGAAGGATTCTTTGATCCTAATGATTTGTATATAGACACACCCGATCTTCTGTGTCACAAATGCGGGTTAAATAAGAAATGCCTAAGCCCCCGTATGCCGTTTACGGGGGAAGGTCGGTTAAAAATCCTGATAATTGCAGAAGCTCCCGGTGAAGAAGAAGATAAGCAAAACAAACAGCTTGTTGGGGATGTAGGAATATACTTCCGAAAGTTGTTAGCTGAAAGAAATCTTGACTTGGATGCAGACTTTTGGAAGATGAATGCTGTTTCATGCCGACCCCCAAATAATCGGGAGCCTGCAAAGAATGAACTGTCCTGCTGTTTCCCAAACATACAGAAAGCCATACAAGATTTGAAACCTAAGTTAGTGTGGCTGATGGGGAAGTCGGCAATAGAATCCTACTTTATGAGCAGGTTTTCTACGCTGACTCCAAACAGATGGAGAGGTCTTCTCATTCCAGATTTTGAGAGAAACGTCTGGGTTGTTTCGACATATCATCCTTCGTATGCTTTGAGGAATCAGGAGAATTCTCTGATTGTGTCTCAGTACATTCGGGATTTAGACTTTGCCTTAGATTGTATGAGAGTTAAGCACCTAGACAAACTTGAACGTCCTGATGAGGATGCCGTCAGAATATCAACGGATTTTGATGAGGTCTGTGAAGCATTAGAGAACGTAGCAGAGAATCCCCCGAAGTATCTATACTTCGACTATGAAACAACTGGTCTAAAACCTTACAGAGAGGGGCATAAGATTCATTCGGTATCTTTTTGTGGGGATGACAACAAATCTTTTTCTTTTCCTCTGCAAAGACATTGGACTGCTTTGCAACAAAGTGCCATAGAAAAGAGATGGAAGAAAGTCCTTCTCAACAAGTCCAAGAAGATTGCTCACAACATTTCTTTTGAAGATGTCTGGTCTAGAATAATCTTAGACACGGTTCCTAACTGCTGGTATTGGGATACGATGTTGGTAGCTCACATTCTGGACAACAGACCAAAGTATTCGGGATTAAAGTTTCAAGCGTTTCTGCATTGGGGTGCTGCTGATTATGGCAAAGACATTAGATCGTACTTGGAATCTTTTGATGATTCTGGATTCAACAGAATCCATAAAGCCCCTACAAGCAAGCTCTTGTTATACGGAGGGCTAGATTCCTTGTATGGAAAGCATCTGTTTCTAAAGCAAACGAAGCTGGTAGATCCTCTTCTAGAAAAGGGGATTGATTTGTTTGTAGAAGGAACACTTGCTTTTGCAGACATGCAGATCAATGGTATTACCGTAAATAAAAAGTATTACAAGAATGCTCACAAAGAGTTGGAGCAAAAGATTGAGGAGCGAAAAAAGGAACTGCAAGAATTTCCGGAATGCAAGAAGTTTTTTGAAGTGACTGGAAGACTTCCCAATCTAGGATCGACGGACGATCTTAGACAAATGTTTTTTGATATAGGAAAACTGAAACCCCCTAAGATTACAGAAAAAGGGAATATTTCTGTAGATGCTGATGCAATGGCTAGAATAAAATCTCCTTTAGCTACAGAGATTTCCAACTTGAATAAAATCAAGAAAATTGATAATACCTACATCTCCCAGTTTATCAGGGAAATTGACACTGATGGTAAAGTACATCCTTTCTTCAACTTAGGAACAGTAAGAACGTATCGGTCCAGCTCGGACAAGCCAAACATGCAGAACACACCTGTCCGAAATAAAGAAGCAAAACGATTATCAAGATCGGGCATCATGCCTTCTAAGGGTTTCAAGATAATCGATTGGGACTATGCGGCTATCGAAGTCAGAGCAGGAGCTTGCTACACAAAAGATCCTGCTTTGATTGCTTACATAAATGATCCCACCACAGACATGCACAAAGATACTGCTTCTGATATATTTCTGCTAGATACGGACAAAGTTACAAAAGAACTCAGATTCTATGTGAAGAATGGATTTGTGTTTCCAGAATGGTACGGTTCTTATTACAAGAATTGTGCTATAAATATCTGGAGAGAATGTAAAGAACTCCCTACGAAAGATGGTATCCCTCTTATAGAGCATTTAGAATCTGTGGGGTTGATAAAAAGTAGGAGAGATGCCGAAGATTATTTTATCAGACATGTTAAAAGAGTAGAAAGAAATTATTGGAAAAAGTTCCATGTGTTCAAAGAATGGCAGGAGAGATGGTACAAGTCTTATGAAAAAACAGGCGTGGTAGAATTTCTTACAGGGTTTAGAGCTAAAGGGTATATGGGTAGAAACGAATTGGTGAACTATCCCTTTCAAGGAACTGCGTTTCACTGTCTATTGTGGAGCGTGATACAAATCAATGCGGAACTCCGTGATCGAAAGATGCGATCCAAAGTAATCGCACAGATACATGATTGTGCCGTTATTGATTGTGATCCAGATGAACTAAAAGAAGTCAAGGAGTTGTGTACAGAAATATCCACGTTAAGAATAAGAGAAGAATATCCTTGGATAATAGTCCCGTTAGAAATTGAATGGGAAGAAACCGAAATAGACCAAAGCTGGTACAGCAAAACTTTGATGAAGGAGGATTGATAATGCCGTTACATATAGATCATCGTCCCGCAGACTTGTCAGAGATATTTGGAAACGAAGCAATAAAGAAAAGCATCGAAAGCATATTCAACAGGAAAGCTGATTATCCTCATGCTTATTTGTTTCATGGACCCACCGGATGCGGCAAAACCACCTTCGCAAGAATCGTGGCTTCATTGCTTGACTGTGATTCCCCAGAAGAATACAACATGTCCAACTTGAGAGGGATAGAGGTAGTCAGGGAGATCACACAAAATGCCATATACAGACCCCTATCTGGAAAGACTAGAGTGTTCATATTTGATGAGGTTCATCGGCAAACGAAGGATGCTCAAAACGCTTTCTTGAAACCCTTAGAAGATCCTCCTGAGCATGTCTATTATATTCTTTGCACTACAAATCCGGAGATGTTGATACCACCTTTAGTGGGCAGATGTCATAATTACCAAGTAAAACTTTTGAAGACAACCGAAATGAGGGATTTATTAAAATCTATCCTCAAAAAAGAGAAAGTGGAAGACTTCTCCGAAGCTGTGCTGAAAAGAATAATCACCTTGTCAGAAGGTCTTCCGAGAAATGCTTTGGTCTATCTTGATGCTGTGATTGACATTGAGGATGAAGAAGATGCCATAAACTCGTTGTCTTCGGTATCAACGGAAGATCCTGGACTTAAAGAATTGTGTCAAGCAATCATGGTAAGTGAACCTTGGGAGAAAACTAGCAAGATTTTGTCACGTTTATTGGAAGATGGAGAGCCTGAGAATATAAGGCAAGCTGTCTTAGGATACTTGTCTAAGGTTCTGCTTAATTCCAAAAGAAATGATCGGGTTTCAAACCTGATAAGTTTGTTTTCCGAAACTATTTTCTACAATGCAAAACCAGGGATAATAAACTTGGTATATTTGGCAGTCAGCAACAAGTAGGATTTTGAAAGAATGTGCTATAGTATATTTGAAGAAAGGAGAGAACGATGGCTTTCAAAGATGATGTCACGTTGGATGTAACCAATCTAGACCAAGCGGCTCTATCTCAACCGTCTTTGTATCTTGAAAGCGGAGAGTTATGGGCAAAAGCCGTTCTTCAAAGAGATCGTTTGAAGGAAAGACTTTCTGCCAAAAAAGCCGAAGTAGATGAAGATGTCAGAAATGATCCCGAAAAATACGGGGGATATTCTGGCATGAAGGTCACAGAGACCTGGATAGCTAACAAAATTCTACAGCATGAAGAAGTAATTGCTCTGGTAGATGAACTCAATAAGGCTCAGTACGATGTGAACATGATGGCAGTAGCTAAAGAATCTTTAGACCACAGACTGAAAGCATTGAACATCTTGTCGGAGCTTTACAAGGGGAATTACTTTTCTGCATCAACCAGATCCACGGAGATGTACAAAAAAGCTGTGGAAAATACGGAAGAGGCTCAAAGGAAAACTATTGAAGCATCCCCAAGAATGCAAAAGCTGATAAAAAGGAGGGCTTCTAATGTTTGATTTTGTCTGGAGCCTGATGATTGTTATAGGGGTACCTTTTTATCTGTATCTGCTTGTCAGAATTTTGACAGTGGCCATTTGCAGATCCATTTTTGAAACCAAGAAACAATTTAACCAAGGAGGATAGACTATGCTGACTATGAAGGAAAGACGGGAGTTGTACAAGAGAGAAATGGCAGAGAGACATAAGGAAAGTTTCTCTCAAAAAGATGACTCTGGAAGGTTCAAAGGCATCTTTGAAACAAGCAAGAGAGCAGGGGTAAAGTTTTGGAAATGTTCGGAAGATGACCATGAGATCACAATCGTTCCGTATCTGACAGGAAATCAGGATCCGAGACTTCCCCCGGGAAAGCCGGCATTCTTTCTCTATGTCTTTGTTCACAGAGGGGTTGGTGTGAACGAGAATAGTTACATCTGCCTCAACAGGACCTACAACGGAAAGCCCTGTCCTATCTGTGAATACCAGAAAGAGCTGAGAGAGGCAACTGACATTGAGGTTAGTGAAGATGCCATCAAGGCCCTCAACCCCACAAAGAGAGCCATCTACAATATCGTTTGCAAGGACTCTGCAAAAGAAGAGAACGTAGGGGTACAGATTTGGGATGTGTCTCATTATCTCTTCACCGTCCCTCTTGAAGAGCTTGCACACAAGAAGAAGGGTGGAGGGGATGTACCGTATGCAGACGATACGATAGGAAAGATCATCTCTTTCCGTCAGAAAGGATCCAAGAGAAATCTGGAGTATACAGCTTTTGAGTTTAAGGACAGAGAGCCTTTGTCCGATGAGGTTCTTGAAAGTGCTGTTTGCTTGGATGAGCTTCTCCACAAACCTACCTATGAAGAAGTATATGATGCCTTCTGGGCAGGGAAGAAGGAAGAGCGGAAGGAAGAGGTTCAGGAGAGAGGAGATTCCCGTAGGGAAGAGAAGGAAGAGGAAGAAGAGGAGAAAGAGGCTCCTATCGAAGCTGATTCCCGAAGAAAACCTTCTCTAAAGAAAAAGGAAGAGGAAGAGGATGTTTCCGAAGAAGTGGAGAAGTATACGGAATGTCCTTACGGAGCTGCTTTCGGATCGGACTTTGACCAGTACGATGAGTGTGAAGGATGTGAAGCTCGCTCCGATTGTGAAGAGAAGAAGGCACAGCTTTCAAAGCCAGCCCCCAGAAAGAAACTCTCAAGAAGGGATAAATAAACTATGTCTGCTTTGATCAAGAGGAAAGTGTCAGAGATTAAGGAGGCCGTTGAATCTCCAGCTGACAGTGATCTTGCGTTTGTTACTCGCAATATCTCGGTAGACTCTGTGGTATCCACAGGGTCTACCCTTCTTGATCTTGCTATCTCAGGCAAGAGAAGAAGGGGCGGAGGGATGCCAGGAGGGATTGTTGTCGAAATGTTTGGTCCAGCTGGCTCCGGAAAAACAGCTTTACTTGCGGAAACGTGTGCATCGGCTCAGTTGTTGGGAGGGGAAATCAAAGTGTTGGATCCTGAGGCCAGACTTGATAAAGAGTATGCTCGGATATACGACATGGATATAACAGAAGGAAATTATTCCCGTCCAGACACTGTGGAGGATGTATTCAAAGAAGTATTGGAATGGAACCCTTCTGACAAAAGCAAGATCAATGTTATCGGCACAGATTCTTTGGCTGCTTTGTCCACAGAACTTGAAATGGACAAAGGGGATAAGATGGGGATGAAGAGAGCTAAAGAATTCTCTGCTGGATTCAGAAAGACAGCAAGAATGATCTCCAACAATAACTGGTTGATGCTGTGTACAAATCAGATCAGACAAGGAGATTATGGAGAAACTACACCGGGAGGTCTTGCTTTAGCTTTCTATTCCTCTTTGCGTATCCGAATAAAACAGAACTCCCCCATTGTGAAAGAAGAGACCATAAACAGTGGGATCAAAGTAAAGAAGATCATCGGAATAGAAAGCACTTGCTCCATCAAAAAATCTACCGTAGATGATCCCTACAGAGAAGTCCCTATCTACATATTGTTTGGGTACGGTGTTGACGACATTCGTGGAAATCTCCAGTATCTGAAGGATATGAAGAATCTTAACGTGTATGAATGCCCAGACGGGAAGACGTACAAATCTCTCAACATGGCCATTCAGTATGTGGAGAAGAGCAATCTCCAAAATGATTTAAAAGAGCAGACCATCGACATGTGGGAGGAAATCGAATCCAAATTCAATCTCAAACGACCTAAAAAACAGAGGTGATGGTATGAACAAATTGAGGACGATAATGCTGGATGAGATGGGTAATATCGTTGTATGTTTCATTGAGGGCATTGGTTTGATCGTAGGAAAAGCCACAGACAAGACCAAGATACCCGATGAAAGTGTCCCTGCTTTGAATAGTCCCAAAGTGATTCAGATAATCAACAGGCAGGGGGAGGCCCCTATTGTACAGTTGTCGGATCTTTTGGGGAAGCCTGACAAGATTTTCCTGATCAAAGATCCTATCTTCATGTACAAGTTGAAGGATGAAAACCTGAAAAACAAATACATCGAAGCCACGACAGGGCTTTCTTTGGCTACCAGAATAATCACATCACCCCAACCCGCATCAAAACAGTAAGGAGGAATGATGATCATCCTAGTAGATGCCAACAGCATTTGCCATCAGAGCAAACATGCTATGGGCTCTTTGTCTTGGCAGGAGAAGAAAGTCGGAGTTATCTTCGGGTTTCTTAGACAGATTCTTTCTTTAGCCAAACTATTCAAAACCAACA
>Ga0265297_10008337_pt1 | contig 13853 bp, 18 predicted proteins | sample Munlanlwell13791_FD_192502 | JGI IMG/M metagenome (GOLD analysis project Ga0265297, IMG submission 192502) | Leachate microbial communities from a municipal landfill in Southern Ontario, Canada - Leachate well 137-91 | ecosystem: Engineered > Solid waste > Landfill > Unclassified | place... | reverse complement strand
ACCATTTGTTAACGCAGAACGGTTTTACAGACCGCCGTGAAGAATAACTCCCTTGTTTTTTGTGGAGACGGTGAGAATCCAACTCACCACTCAGAGTTTGCAAAACTCCAACGCCAGCTTGGTACATGCGCCCCCATGTTTGAGCAGACAAACGGACTCGAACCGATATAATTGGCTTGGAAGGCCACTACACTACCTTTGTGCTATGTCTGCTTTAATTTTATAAAACTTTTCAACATTTAAAAGAGCTTTTGCGGACATGAAGGGAGTCGAACCCTCTAACCCCTGATAGACAGTCAGGTACACCAGCCGTTATGCGCCATGTCCGTTTTTTTTACTTTAAAGAACTATAAAAAAAACGCCCGAATCTTTTTTTGGGATTCGGGCGTTTTTTTTATGACATTTAAAACAACAAGTTAAAACATCAGTTTTATCACACCCACACCCAATCCATAATCCGCATCAATTGCGAATGGATAACATCCCACTGGAGAGTTTTGGGGCTGGCCATATGTTAAAACTGTTTTCATTTCAATTATTTTTATTATTAAATAGTTAAAAAAATTATTTTTTCTTATTCTTATACGCAAAATTACAAAAAAAGTTACAAAAAAACAAACTTTTTTTTTATTTTTTTGTAATGTTCTGATTTTTAGAATGTTTCTACTGGTTCTGCAAAGAAAAAATCATCATTAAAATCAATTTCTTTCACTTGTTCGTTAAACCCAAGTGTTTTCGCTTTAGATATTGATGATTTTTCAGATGCATACTTGCCCACATTCATAATGTTTTCTCTCATTTTTCCCTTAACTTCTTTAATCAAGTTTACACTAACTTTTTTTTGTTCACTTACAGAATATGCAGCAGTTGCTTGTGCCAATTCTTTTATTTCTGCACCAGACATATTATTAACGCATGAATACAATTCCTTTCTTATTTGTCTTCCAACTTCTGTTTTTGCGCTATTTTTTTTAGAAAACAGAATACTCTCAAAATAAATTTCTGCACATTTTAGTGCATATTTTCCAGTTAGGTTTCCAAAGTGTATAATTTTATCAACTCTACCAGGTCGCTGAATAATTCTTGGCTCAATTCTGTCTGGGTGATTTGTTGTCATGATAACATAAGATCCACATAAATTTTTTGGCAAGTCAACACCATCAAGAAAATTTAGCAAACTAGAACTTGCGTTTGCCAATGTAGATTCCGCATCTTCCAGTATCACAAGAGTGCTTACCTTGCTTTGTGCACATTTTACAAGATGTTGGGCGACATCTGAAATGTTTGTTGAAAAAACTATACATTTTTCATGTTGGAATTTTTTTGCTATTTTTATTGCCAAACTTGTTTTTCCTGTTCCTGGAGGTCCAACAATAAGAGACTTCCTAACACCTGGCATACCAAACCTTGTAAAAAGTGATACATTATTAAAGTAATATTCAATGTCTTTTGTTAATATTTCAGTGGATGGGTGCACAATAGGAGTTTCCTGAAGATCCTTCTTTTCTGTATATCTTAAATTTCCATATGCATCGCTGTATATTTTATATAAACCGTTTTTAACTCTTGCTTTTCTTTTTTTCTCTTTGTTAAACATTTTAAGAAAATTTATCCAAACGTCTTTTTCTGATGCAAACATTCCATCTACGGAAGATGCTTTTCCCCCTCCGTTTATCCACTTGGAATAATACATAAAAGTGCCATCTGAAAAAACGACTTTAAACAAACCTGTTGAGTCATTTATTTTAATTCTATATTTATTTGTTTTTTCAAGAGACACTCCAAATGAAAAATTTGTAATATTTTTAGAATTTATTCTTTGTATTTCAGATATATGAAATGATTTTGTTTTGTACTTTTTTGCTTTGTTAGCCAAACTTATAAGTGCAAGAAAATCATATGCATCAGTATATTCAACTATAACAAACCCACATATTTCCTTTAAGAGTTCATGGTTTTCAAAACTTTCCTTAAATGTTTTTTCTACGTTTTTTTCAATTTCTTGTTTTTGTTCAAGTGTTAAATTTTCCTTGCCTTCGCAAAGATAAGTTCTTATTTTATCTTTTTTATAAATAGAAATAAGTTCTTTGTAGATTGTTTCTCTTAGTGTTGCCATTCTTTTTTTATTAGTTTTTTTAATAATACGATATTTTTTGTTCTTTGTTACAAAAAACAAAAAAAAGTTTTTTTAAATTAATTAAAAATTAAAAATAGAAATTTTATATCCTTTTATGTCTGATATTCTACAATACATTTTCCCATCACTTTTGTTCATAACAGTATAAATTTCTGTTTCTGTAGCAGATATAAAACATTCCGCATTTTGATTTATAGATTCTTTGATTTTTTGTCCATCTTCAGTGTCTAATATAATTATTTTACCAAATATAGATTGTTTTTCTGATTCCCACCATATATCAACAATCATGAATGCTGGTTCTTTTTGTAAATCAACAATTTGCTCGACTTCTTTTTGTTCCCCATCTTGCTCTACAATAACTGGCGACATTAAAAACCCATCATTTAATTCTCCAAGAGCAATGCCTTGATCAACTCTGCTTTTTTTAAATTTTTCTATTGTTTTTATTATGCTTTCTTCATCAAGATGTAAACTTTCCACTGTTCTTATTTTTTCAAAAGCACCTTCGAGAATAAATTGTGTTGAGTCAATTAAAGTTAGTTTAGACATTGTGTTCTTTTAGTTAATAAGTTTTTCTGATAAGTTATTTGGAAGAATAAGTTTACAACTGTCATTTTCAATTACCACAAGAACTGGAGCAACAGTTTTCGTAGCCATGCTTAAGTTTACATAATTCATTGTTTTTGTTCCATCTTCATTATCAACAATGCTTTTTAACTCAAGTTGAGACATGTTTGTAAAATTTTCTTCGTAGTATTTTTTTACACTATTTTCCCCGTGCTTTTCAATGCTTTTTGTTGCTGTAAATTTCAAAAGATTTTCATAATCTCCAATTTTTCTCAATGACTGCATAAACGACATAAAATCAGAACCATAGATTATGGCTGGATTTGAATAGTTTGATTCAGAAATTGTTGTTTCTGGCTCTTGAACACTATTATCATTTATATTAGACACTTGATTTGTTTTGTTTTTGCATGAAGAAAAGGCAAAGATAAAAACAAAAGCGATAAAAACAAAATTTTTCATGTTATTTTTTTTTAAAGTTCCTATTCAATTATACGAAAAAAAAAACAAAAAAGTTACAAAAACTTTAACATTTTTTTTGTTGCGAAATGTCAATGTTTTCTAATATTGCACTATTTATATAAAACAAATACGATGATTATGGAAGGAGATATTAAGTTTTTAAAGCCTAAAGATTTCTGTAATTTAGGAGATGACTGGAAAGACATATACGTAGAAATCAAAAACATAAAAAGGGGTGATGTTTTTTTTGAATGTGAAAGAGGAAACAATTATCAATTAAAAGCAATAACCAACTCAAGAAGAATTAGTGATGGATGGTATTGTGTTGTAGAAAACACTACTGGAGAAAGATTTGAGATTTTTGTTTCAGACATGACATGTCACCCAGGTCCAAATCTTTTTAAAGAGCCAAGATTTATAACAAAACAAAACAAAGAAGTTGTTTATTTGGTTAACTAAGCCAGAATCAACTATTATTTGCCATTGGAAAAATTCTGCTTTTTCCCAATGGGACTGAATTTGCCTGAAAGTTTCCCACCTGTATTTGATTGGCTTCGTCCGTTGTCTGAACGCCTCTTTTAATTATTTCTTTATTTTGAACAAACTCTCTTATAACACCTTTGATTTTAAATGGCTTTTTTAATTTTTTCCAGTTTTTAATATATTTTGCGTCTTTTGGTTCATATTTAAAAGCCAATGTTATATGCTGGTTTTTGTTTTCTGAAAAATAATCTCCAGACACTCCAAGTGCTACGGCCGAATCTGAAACGCCAATAGAAACAATGTTTATCGAAACATCTTTGTCTATATCTTTTTTAAAGGCAAGTGGTAGTTCTCCCAGTTTTATGGTCATGTGAAAATCTAAATCACCATTTGGCAAACTTGGTCTTTTAAAGTTTTTTGGAATAATTTTTTCTTCTTGCAAATAATTAAAAATTTTTTCTATTACTTTTTTATATTTTTCGTCTTCAATCAACACTGCGGTGAATAAAACATTTGGGCTTTTTTGAGTTAAAACAACTTCTGACATAGGTTTCTTTTTTGTTTGAACTCTAAATGTTGTATATTTATTTAATGCTCTGATTATTGTTGGATTTTTAAATAAATCTTGTACACCTTGACATTTTCTTGTTTCTTTGTAAACGCCACCACCACCTGGTAGTTGCGTATAAGGTTTACCAGTTGGAAAGTTTTCAAAAGGCAATATTCTTATATAATAGAAATCTCCAAAAAAATTTATATTTCTTAATTTTTCGCTATTAGGGTTTTTTTCTCTATATTTTTTTTGCTCATCACTTAATTTATAAATTCTATATGTTTCTTGATTTGAAAACCCCACAAAACGAGCATCTGGATATTCATAGGCAACTTTTATTATGTACAGAACGCCATCTTTTTTATATAAAGAAAATCCCATGTTTTCCATAAAAACAAACAATTTTTATATAAATATTAAAAAATTTTTTTAATCATATTTGACCATAAAGTACTTTAGCAACAAATACACAGCATAACAAACAAAACTACTGGCAAATCCATAACATATATTGTACAAATCACTCCAATCCAAATTTAAAAACAAATTTTGATGCCACATATCCAATGCTCTAATAGTCAACCCAGCCCAAAACCCAACACACTGAGAGCAATCCAACATTTTTCCAATATGCTTGTTTTTGTTTTTTGTCCACAATCTTATTGGTTTAAATATATACGATATATTAACTATAAAAGTTAATCCTACACATGCAAAGAAGAAAACAAATAAATTCATTTTTATTTTTTTTTTACAAAAAGCCCCCAACTTCAGATAGCGACATTTAAAGTGGGAGCAATGGCCTAAACCAAACGGTCCTAACCGTGTTTCTTTTCGCTGGAGCCCATCCAGCATCACTTACTGACCTCCACAACAATGTGTTACAGGCCTTAAAAAATACTTTATTGTTACCATACAAGTTTATTTTGTGTTCTAATATAAATATAAAGAAAAACAAAAAAAATAAACAAAAAAAAATATTTTTTTTAAAAAAAAGACTATTTATAGAAAAATAAATTTTTGTTATTATGAACACTAAAGAGTTGAAAAAAGTTATCTTAGAAGAAGCTAAGTATATTAAAAATCTTTTAAAAGAAAAAAAGAACATAGAAGGAAAACTTTTCGAACTATATGATGATGAATCTGATTACAGTTTTATAAATGGGGATAGTGACCCGAATGCTTTGAGTTATGGGTACACTGATAAACTTGGTGGAACTAGTGACAAAGACTTTTGGACAGATGAGAGACTGGATAAAAAAGTAAATTCGGACATTGATTCAGCAATCAAAAACATACAAGAAGATGACATAGAAGAAATGCTTGGCGTTAATTATGCCACATCGAAACAAGCTGGAAAAAACACAACAAATCCAGTATACAAAAAAAGAGAAGAAAAAGGATATATACAAGAAGATGATATAGAAGAAATGCTTGGTGTTAATTATGCCGCATCGAAACAGGCTGGAAAAAAAACAACAAATCCAATATACAAAAAAAGACAAAAAAAAGGATATATACAAGAAGAAAAAACAATAAGGGATCTTGTAAAAAAACAACTTTTTGAAACATATAAAATACAAAATTCAACAAATTAAATAATTAATCATAAAAAGCATAATTTAAAACCATGCTTTTTGATGTTGAATTTTGCTGGAAAACATTAAATTTGTAATTAACTTCATTTAATGAAACTCGATATTTCAATTTCAAGTTTTTTACTTCAATAAAGAATTTCTTCCAATCACTAAACGATGTAGCCATTTGCTTCCATTGCTGTTTTACATCGAATGTTGGATAAAATCCTGTCTTGTTTTTCTTTATTCTATATTCAAATCCTCTTCTTGCTATTTCAATTGATGCATTGATTGCATCAGTATAGCCATACATTAAATTACCGATAAATGAACTGTAAACTGGATTGACTGAATATAATTTTATGTTTAAAATATTTAATCTTTTGGCTAAGTTATTGATAAACAATTCTCTTTTCCAAAGATTTTTGTTCTTTCTGTTTGATATTTTAATATCTGAAGAACCTTTAAAGTGCAAATCTTCAATAAATACTGATTTACAATTAAATTGCTTAGCAATTAAAGATATTGATTTTGATATTTCATATGTCTCAAATTTTAATTTGTTTTGAAAGTATTTCATTCTATTTGAATTAGAACTCAATTTTTCATTTAAAATTTTATTGAACATTGGTTTCAAACTAAATTCTTGAGTATAAATTACTTTTTCATTTTCTAAAACAGAAACACCAATAGAATCAGGATTTAAGTCTATACCCAAATATCTATTTTCATTTAATTTAATTGGTTCTTCTTTAAGTTCTTCAAAACTTATATAAATATTGTTTAAATCAAATCTGATAGAATATGTATATCCTTTTTGGTTTTGTTTAACTTCATTAAGCTGTTGAAGTTTAAACAATTCTTTCTTTATGTTATTCCTTAAATTAGGTAATTTTAGTTCAATATGTTTATTTTTACTTAATTTAAATATAATTTGATTGTTTTCAATTATATCTAATTTAAAACTTCTATTTCCTTGTTTAAGTTCTTCACCTTGAATATTTATAGGACTTAATCTTTTTAATGAATAATCATCTTTGGTTATTTTATTCTTTAATTTATTGATTAAATTATACTTGCCACCAAAAATTACTTTTTCATTTTTAAATCTTGTTTGTATTGCTTTACCGTCTTTAATACCACATTGAATTAACCAAGAATTAAGTAAGTCAATACTATTCATTGATTTAGATAATTCTCTAATATCCTTTTCTGATTTATTTTCAAGAAAACGGTTATAACTATATCTAACAACATTAGAATATTGTTTAAGTACAGAAATTAAATCTTCAGTGGTTTTATATGGTAATTTAATTGTTTTCACTTTCCTGTTGTAATACTTTTTTTAAAGCGTTTAATTCTTTCCTTCTATTTGAATACATTTTCATTGAAAAATGATGTATGATTGAAATTAAATCTTGAGTTAATTCTGGTTGAAAGTCTTCTTCTTTAGTTAAATTAACTACTTCAATTTCAGTACCGAACATTTTAAATATATATTCAAAGTAATTATATCCAAACCTTGTTAATCTATCTTTATATGAAATAAATACTTTATTTACTTTATTTTCAACAACCAATTTAATTAATTCGTTTAAATCTTTTCTCGATTCATTCATACCAGACGCAATGTCTTTAAATACGTAATCAACCTTAAAACCATTTGATATTGCGTATTCTTTTAAGACTTGTTCTTGTTTGTCTAAATCATCCTTTTGTTTAGTGTTTGAAACTCTACAATAAATTACGTTGTAACGACTTGCGTCTGTTTCAATATTTTCTTCCAACCAATAGAAAAAGACTTCATTAACTTTTTTAAATTTTAATTGTCCTTTCTTGCGTCTTTCGTATAATGCCTGATTTGATAAACCAAGTATCTTTTTAAATTCTTTTGATTTTACCCACATAAAACATGTTTCCTTTAAAAAAAATAATTTTCTTTTTATTATATATATTAAAGAAAATTATTTTTTTTATGATTTTTATGTTAAATTATTGTTAATTTTTAATATATCTGAGTATAGAAAATCACATTCAACATACGGGAAAACAGGCGACCCAAGAATCACCACTCTTAAGTATGATGGAAAATGCAAAGAAACTGGAAAAACCATAAAAGCGGGAGAACAAGCATTGTTTTATCCACATGATAAATCAATTTATTGCTTAGACACAAAGCAGGCGGAAGAGTTTAGAAACTGGAAAGCTGATATGGACATGGGTTATGATTATTAAAAAAAATTTTTGATTATGTACAATCAAAAAACATCAAAAAAAGAAATTAGAAACAAGATACGAAAAATAATCAACGAGTTTGTTTCTCCCCCAGGTACAACTTTTGGTCCATATGAAGACAAAGTTGAAATCTCAAAGAAAAAAATGAAACCACAATATTTTAGTATTGCTCTCAGCAGGGCAGGTAAGTTTTGTTCTGACTCGGAGATAACAGATTCTGGATTTAATTGCAATATAGAATACGAAATCACAAAAACACCACACTCAGTAGAAAGGCAGTATAGACATTCTGAAATCACAATAGAAGATGAAGACATTCAAAGTCTTATTGATAAATCAATTGATAAAGTCACAAAATTTTTGCTCACAAATATACTTAAAAATGGTGACTACATTCATGTCAAAGACAAGTTTTCCAACTTAAATGCTATATTTAGCGTTGAAATAATTAAATCAAATGGTGACATCAGATACAAATTTCCGCTAATTACTGTTATTAACAAAGAAAAGTTTATTCCATACACAGGTACAAAAACAATCGAGGTGTAGAAAACATCCTTTAACTTTATTAAATTAACCGAAAATTTGTTTTATAGAAAAAATGTCCTTATTGGTATATTTATTGCCATATTTATAGTAAAAAAGATTATGAAAAAATTATTGTTTATTTCGATTTTAATTCCACTGTTTTTTGGTTGTACAATAAACAAGTATTATGGAAGTACTAATTATGATGATGTTTATTACACAAAAAATCATGATGTTGTGTCAACAACAACAGAAACTGTCGAAACAAAAAGCGATACGGTTTTTACAGAAACAACCACAACCACAGAGACATTTGTTTCTGATTTTTGCTATGATGATTATTATGATTTCCAATACTCATCAAGAATAAGAAGATTTTATAGTGGATATTATTTTCCCAGTTATTACAATAATTATTATACAAACTACTACTGGTATACATATGATTCATACTATTGGGGATACAACATTCATTATTCATATTGGTATCAACCATATTACTGGAACTATGGATGGAATTATCCATATTGGTCATGGTATGGAAGTTACCATTGGGGAAATTGGTATTGGGGACATTATGGGTATAATTATTGGAACGGATACAACAATGGATACTGGAATGGGTATTGGGATGGATATTATTCAAACAACTGGAACAACAACAATTATTACTATGGACAAAGAGATAATATATCTTATACAAACACGCAAAATTCAAACAACAACCCAGATTCTCCAAGAAACAATTCAACACAAACATCAACAAATACTATTTACTCAAAGCCACAAGTAAGCAACAATTCAAGTTATTCAAGACCAAACAGCAACAGTAGCAATTCAAGTTATTCAAGACCAAGCAGCAACAGTAGCAATTCAAGTTATTCAAGACCAAGCAACAACGGTAGCAGTTCAAGTTACTCAAGATCAAGCAATAGCGGTAGCAGTTCAAGTTATTCAAGACCAGGCAATAGCGGTAGCAGTTCAAATTATTCAAGACCAAGCAATAGCAGTAGCAGTTCAAATTATTCAAGACCAAGCAATAGCGGTAGCAGTTCAAATTATTCAAGACCAAGCAATAGCGGTAGCAGTTCAAGTTACTCAAGGCCAAGCAATAGCAGTAGCAGTTCAAGTTATTCAAGACCAAGAAAATAATAAAGCGGAGATCAGTGGTCGTGATCCACATGCAATTATTTGCACCAACATCTTAGCAGGATGTGCCTACCCTAGTAGGTTTAACCTCCATTATGTACCCCTAGATGGAATCAAACCATCACCCATGGTTTAGAAGACCATTGCTATATTCGTTTAGCTATAGGGGCATTTTTGCGTACCAGGTAGGAATCGAACCCACTGCGACAAGGTTTTGGAGGCCCGTCCGCTCCTTAGCTGTCTGATACATTTTGAGGAAGGTAAAAGAATCGAACTCTCACCGAAAAACGATGGCCTGGGGTTCAAGCCCAGTTGCCCACCAATGGACGCTACCTTACGTAAACAAAAAAAACCTTCTGATTTTGGCCAGAAGGTTTTTCTTTATGAATTTTAAAGAACTTTTATACAATATCTGACCATTTCCCAAGTTTCCTTGAGCTTCTTCTTGATGATGACCAACTACTGTTTATTTTTTTCATTGTATTATTAAATAGTTAAAAAAAAACTTTTTTTTATTCTTATACGCAAAATTACAAAAAAAGTTACAAAAAAACAAATTTTTTTTAAAAAAAATTTTCTTTAAATTTAATCTTTATTCTTTTATTTAAATTTTTAGATAAAACAAGTGCTAGTTGATTTATCGAGTCTATGTTTTTTTTTCTAAAAAACGATGCGCTTTTAAAAGATAATTCAACCACAACAGTCTTAGTGCCAAAATATTTTAATTCAATTTTTGATATATTGTTTAATATCGACTGGTCATTAAAATATGCCACAATTGTTTTTTTTACTTTTTTTAAAAAATCACTTTTTTGCTTTTTTGTTTTTTGATAAAAAAAACATATTAAAAAAATAAATAAAGCCAATATATCTAAAGATATAGAACTAAAAACAAAAAAACTAACATCAAGAAAATAAAAATTCAATGCAAAAAAAGGAATTACAAACAACAAAATAAAAACAAAAAATATTTTTTTGAAATTCATAAAATTTTATTTTTTTTCGTTGTCATTTCTTTTTTTTATCTCATCTCTTAAAATAGCAGCCCTTTCAAAATCATTATTTTCAACTGCTTTTTCTAACTCCTTTTTTAATTGATGAATATTCATCTGTTCTTTTTTTAAATCACTGTCTATGTTGTCAACATTAAAAAGTTTATCAAAAAAAACATTCATATCACCAATATTGCTTATATGGTTTTTTGACATCATATCTTCATCAAAAAAAAGTTTTTGTGGATCAAAAAAAACACTAAAGTTTTCTCCTGTTTTGCCTATATTATCAACACTGGGTTTTTTTACTTCTTTTTCTTTTTTTGTTTCAATTAAAATTTGATCCAATTTTTCAATATACTTAGTAAATATATCAATAACTTTGCTAAGCCTTACGTGAAGAGTTGTTGTACAAATGAAAATTATTCCAGTCAAAACAAAAAACAATCCAATATAAATAGGGATGCTGTCCACAAAAAAAGAACAGGTTGCTGTTACTACTCCCAAAAATATAATAACAAAAGATGCAATATAGTTTTTTTCCATTTATCTTTTTTTTACAAATATAATATTTTTTTTTTAATATTCAAAATGTTCTTGTTTTTTTTTTAAAAAAGCTGCTATTTATTAAAAAAAGCGTCATGAAAAAAATATTAAAAGACATATTAAAAGCAAAAGAAGGAGAAGGCGTAAAATATTCTCAAGGAAGAGTGTATTTGTTTGTTTCTTTTATTTCATACATTTTGTATGTTTCTTTTTTAGCTGTACAAATTATTAGATGTGGAAATAGTTTTGACACAGAAAACGCAGAAATAATAATATCATCACTGCAGTGGATTATGGGATTGCTGGCTGGTTATGTTTTTGGAGCAAAGGGCATTGAAGCACTAAAAACTGTTATTTCAAGCAAAAACGAAGCCCAAAAAAATAAGGATGCAGAAAAAACCAACGAAGATTCAACTGTTATTCCCTGATTTTTAAAACTCAAATTTGTATTTATCAACCTGAATTGTCAAACTTGGCTTCTCACTTCCATAATTTGGATTAATGTTTAGCGTATTCCAGTCAAGTTTTTCTTTTTCAAGAAAACATCTTATATCATATAATATGTTTCTTCTGGTTTTTTCACAATTAATTTCAAAAAGATATTTTTCAGTTAAAATTTTTTCAATTTTTTTTGATAGTTTTTTTGCTTCTTTATTATCCATTGTCTGTTTTTTTTTCAAATTTAAAAAAACTTTTTGACAAAAACAAATTTTTTTAAAAAAGCAAATTGTCTTTTTTTAGAGAATAAACAAAATCTTCATACAAAACCTCTATTATATCAAAAAGAGTAAAATCACATATGATATCTTGATTCTTTGCCAAAACACTTTCGTTATCCACAATTTTCTTGTCAAGTATTATTTTTAAGTTTCCAATGTTTTGAGTTTTTCCGTTTTCATCCCAAGATTCCATTGATGATTGGGTGTTAATTTTCAAGACATTGGCTGTTGTTATTTCTATAGTTTTGAAAATTTTCAAATAGTCTTTTGAATCTATTAATCTCCCAGCGCTAATAAGCGCTCTTCCAACTTCATACTCTTCACAACAATAAAGATTTATAAAATCCTTAATGTCATATAATATATGAATTAAATCAGAAAGAATTAAGTCTTCGTGAATTTTAACTGGGCAATTTAATGAAGAAATTAAAAAATCTCTCATTGAAATACTAGAACTATTTAAGGGTTCTCCATCGACCCAAATAGATTTATTTGCTTTTATTTCTATCATTTTTTCCTTTTTGTTTTTGGTTTTTTTGGCGATGCTTCTTCTGTGTTTTTGTTGGTTAAAGAAATTTTTATTTCATCATTATCCATAACGAGAACATATGACTCTTCTATAGCAACACTTCCTTGTAATATAGATTTTGATATAAGATTCCCAATCCTCTCCTGAATAGCCCTTTTAATGGGTCTTGCTCCATATTTTTTGTCATATCCAACTTCGGCAATGTTTTTTATAACATCTTCAGACACATCAAAATTGTACCCCTTACACCGTAATCTTGAAATCATTTCGTTCATTTCTATTTTAGTAACAGAAACTATTTGTTCTTTTCCAAGAGGATTAAAAACAACTTTTTCATCAATTCGATTCAAAAACTCTGGTCTAAAGTGTTTTTCCAACTCTTTAAAAACAACTTTCTTGTCATTTTTTAAAACATCTTTTTGAATACCAAACCCCAAATTGTTTTCTTCTAATATGTTTTTTGTACCTATATTAGAAGTCATTATAATAATTGTATTTTTAAAGTTAACTTCTGAGCCAGTAGAATCAGTTAGTTTTCCTTCATCCAAAACCTGAAGAAAAACATTAAAAACATCTGGGTGTGCTTTTTCTATCTCGTCAAATAAAATCAAAGAATACGGCCTGTTTTTTATCTTTTCTGTTAACTGTCCTTTATCTTCATGGCCAATATATCCAGGGGGCGATCCAATAAGTTTTGCAACAGAGTGCTTTTCTCCGTATTCAGACATATCAATTCTTATAAATGAGTCACTTGTGTTAAAAAGATGCGATGCCAAAAGTTTCGCCATAAGCGTTTTCCCGACCCCTGTTGGACCCAAAAACAAAAAAGACGCCATTGGTCTGCATGGATCCTGAAGTCCTATTCTAGACCTTTGCATTGCATCCTCAACCTTTTGTACAGCATCGTTTTGCCCAATAATTTTTTTATTTAAAAATTCTGATATCTTTAAAAGTTTTTCGTTTTCTGAATCAGTAATTTTATTGGCTGGTATACCAGTATGAGAAGAAATAATATGAGCAACATCTTCTATTTCTACTGCTTTTTTATTTTTTCTTATACTTCTTTCCCACTCTTCTTTTTCTTCTTGAATTTCTTTAACTAATCTTCTTTCTTCGTCTCTGTATTGAGCTGCTCTTTCGAAGTCCTGAGCTCTTGATGACTCTTTTTTGTTTGTAATTGTCTGTTCCAAAAATCTTTCTAGTTCCTTAATGTTATTTGGCACAACTACGTTTTTTAGCTTAACCCTTGACCCAACCTCATCCATTAAGTCAATTGCCTTGTCTGGAAATTTCCTATAAGTTATATATTTGTCAGAATAGTTTACACAATTATAAATAATATCATCTGAATAATTTACTCCATGATATTCTTC
>Ga0265297_10008336_pt1 | contig 13853 bp, 14 predicted proteins | sample Munlanlwell13791_FD_192502 | JGI IMG/M metagenome (GOLD analysis project Ga0265297, IMG submission 192502) | Leachate microbial communities from a municipal landfill in Southern Ontario, Canada - Leachate well 137-91 | ecosystem: Engineered > Solid waste > Landfill > Unclassified | place... | reverse complement strand
AGAGATTAATCTTTTTCAGATGATTGAATGCAAAAATATCAAAAAAACATATATAAATGGTGAGGCAAAAACCGAAGCTCTTAAAGGAGTGACATTCACGATCAAAGATGGAGAATTTGTCGCAATTATGGGACCTTCAGGTTCTGGAAAGTCTACCCTTATGCATATTTTAGGAGCATTGGATACTCCGACAGGTGGTCAATATTTTCTTGACGGACAGGATGTTTCCAGGCTTACAGACGATGAACTTGCAGATATTAGAGGAAATAAGATAGGATTTGTTTTTCAATCCTTCAACCTTCTACCAAGAGCCGAAGTTATAAGAAATGTTATTTTACCCCTAGTCTATTTAAAAATTTCTCCTGAAGAAAGAGAAGATAGGGCAAAAAATGCGTTAAAATCTGCAGGTCTTGAAGAAAATAGATGGCACCATCTCTCCAACCAACTTTCTGGCGGACAGATACAGCGAGTTGCTATTGCAAGAGCTCTGGTAAATGATCCGTCGCTTATTATGGCAGATGAACCAACAGGGAATTTAGATACGAAAACAGGAGAAATAGTATTGAAAACTTTTCAGGATCTAAATAAGAAAGAAGGTCATACTATTATCCTAATTACTCACGAACTAGATGTGGCTGAACATGCGGACAGAATTATTCACATAAGAGACGGTTTGATTATTAGTGACGAAGCAAACAAAAACAAAAGAATTGTAGATCCTTGCATATGTGAGGAATTTAAAAAATAAAAACCTGTCCCGTTAAAAATTCATACTTTAATTAAAAATAAATGAAAAAATTAGTAAATCAACAGAAATATAAAGGTCAATTTCAAGTACATGTATTAAATTTTTAATGGGATGACAATAAAAGATATATTACAAGAAACTTCCACAGGGTTATTATCAAACAAAGTTCGCACAGGGCTTACGATGCTTGGAATAGTTATAGGTATAGCTTCTGTTATTGCAATGCTTGCGGTTGGTAATGGTGCAACCAGTTCTATACAATCCAGTATTGAATCTATCGGCTCAAATCTTGTTGTTATTTCTCCCGGAGCTGTAAGAACAGCAGGAAGTAATGTGAGGACGAGCAGAGGTTCGGCAAACACTTTGACAATGTCGGATGTAGAAGCCATTAAGGAGGGAGTAACAAGCGCAAAATATATAGCTCCCACAGTTTCTACACAAAAACAAATTATTGCGGCCGGAACAAACACCAATACTTCTGTTGTTGGTACAACTCCTTCTTATATTGATATAAAAAATATTACAGTTGACTCAGGAACCTTTTTCTCAGATGAACAAGTAGCTCAAATGGCGAGAGTAGCAGTTATTGGTCCAACTACCAGGGATGATCTTTTCGGAGAAGGTACAGATGCCATAAGTAAAACGATAAGAATAAGCGGAAATGAATTTACTGTGATAGGAGTAACTCTTGCAAAAGGTGGTACTGGCCAAAACAGTTCAGATGATATTGTATATATTCCTATCACTGTTGCCCAGCAATTTCTTACGGGAAATAAATATGTTTCTTCAATCAACATTTCGGCGCAAACTGCGGATTTGGTCACCGACGTACAAAATCAAGCTACTGATATATTGCTCGCTAGACACAATATTATAGATGCTACAAAAGCGGATTTTAGCACTATGAATCAGTCAGATATGCTAGAAACTGCCTCTTCCATCACTTCTACCATGACATACTTGCTAGCTGCTATTGCAGGCATATCCTTGCTTGTAGGAGGTATAGGAATTATGAATATGATGCTTACGACCGTTACAGAAAGAACAAGAGAAATAGGTCTGAGAAAAGCTGTTGGCGCCAAGAAAAGAGATATTCGTTTACAATTTTTAGTTGAATCGATAATGCTTACTGCTATTGGAGGAATTGTTGGTATAATTGTAGGAATCGGTATTGCTTGGCTAATCACTCTTACCGGGCTTCTGACTGCAAAGATATCTCCAACTTCTGTCATTTTATCCTTCGGTGTTTCAGCTCTCATAGGAATTATTTTTGGGTATTACCCGGCAGCACGAGCATCAGATTTAAATCCTATAGATGCTTTGAGATATGAATAAAAAATAATGTATATAAAAGTCAAAGTAAAAACGGGCTCAAAAAAGGAACAGATCAAGAAAATTTCTGAAGATACTTTTGAAATTGAAGTGAAAGCGCCTGCTGAGAGGGGACTTGCGAATAAGAGAATTTTGGAATTGGTGCGGGAATATTTTAAAGTGTATAATGTAAGAGAAGTGAGGTTAGTGAGCGGTCATCATTCTCCTCACAAGATTATTAATTTATCTTTAGAAAATTCAAAAAAATGAAATCCCGTTAGAGATAGTCCGCCTGAGGCGGACGTAGGGAATTCAAGTTTAAAGAATTTATCAACATTTATTAGATAACCAGATTAAGGTGCCAATTCATAACACTTTAATCTCATACGGGATGAAACATAATATAAAGACGACAAATGTTTCTTTGACCCCAGCTTTATCGGAGTATTTAGAGAAAAAATTATCCCATTTAGATAAATTTATTAATCCTAAAGATATGGAGGCGACTATGTGCTATGTAGAAATAGGCAAGACGACCAACCATCATAAGACCGGAGATGTCTTTCTAGCCGAATACAACCTTTCTATCAATGGAAAAGTTTTGAGAGCCGAAAAGGAAGAGTTTGATTTATATTCTGCAATAGACCTGGTAAATGATGAAATGGAAAATGAAATAAGATCTTACAAAACCAAAAAAATTAGTTTAATAAGAAGAGGAGGAGCAAAAATAAAACAAATTATCAAAGGACTTTATAGCTAAGCTTTTTATTGACTTTTTACTCTACACGTGATATTGTCTCAGGAAATCATATTTTAGTATTTCACTAAAAAATGATTAAAGGCAATGTTCTTTTATAAGGAGTAAATAATGAGAAAATTAATTGCTTGGGAAGTTGGTATGGTGGCATTCGTGGCCCTCATGCATGTTCTTGTTCTTATCTGTGGTTTTAAGCCACTGTTTGGCGTCATCGTCAGCGAAATTGCTATCTTGGCATTTTTGGCCTATATCATCTTCAACATGGCCAACTCGGAGGCTTTCACAACCGTAGCCCTGGCTTTTGCCACGGCGTCACTCGCTTTGGTCTTTTTTGTTCCCATTGTTGTTGTTATGATTTCATGTATTTCTATCGCTGTCCTTGCCTTTCTTGCAGCCATAGTTAATACCAGTGAATTCAGGGTGAAATATCGATATGTCTTTTCCAGTCTCTTGGCGGAGGCGGGGATTATCTTCACCATTTTCAGATATAGCCATATACTTTTAGGAAAGTAAATTTCCGACAAAAGTAGTATAGCCCCGTCCGCTTCAAGCGCGACGTGGCTATTTTTTTTGTAAATAAAAGGTAAGAGAATATTTCTGAATGAGCTTTGTCCGGACTTAAGCGAAATTCAGGAATATTCTCTTACCTTTTAATTTTTAAATTTATTTTAATCCCCGCAAGAAGTCTTGATAGTCCATTTCTTTTTTACCTTCGGGAACAACCCTTAATATATTTAATTTTTCTCCGTCAAAATTAACTTTTCTAATTAAAACTTTTATTTTTTTATCTTTTTTTTCTATTTCAAAAAAAGCGACAGGCCAATTTTCAAATGCCAAAATTTTCAAATAATTTTTTAAAGGATTTCCATTTTGAATATCAACAAGTCCATCACTCTTTTCTATTTTTTTGGTAAAAGTAGCTTCATTATGATTTTGCGGCACTGATTTTATCTTTCCTTTAATCCAAAGAGGCAAAGTTTCTACCAAAAGATCGACACCTTCTTTTGCCAGTTTTTCTTCCAATTCGGTGAAGCCCAAGTAGTTTTCTAAAGAAATTTCCTTTTGTCTTACAATAGGTCCATGATCAACTTTTTCGTCTATTTGCATAATGCTTACGCCAACTTCTTTATCCCCATTTAATATTTGTGCTTGAAGTGGAGAGGATCCACGATATTTAGGCAATAAGGAAGGATGGATGTTTAACGTATTGTGAGCCGGTATTCCAAGAATTTCTTTTGGAATTATTTTTCCATATGAAGCAACAATAAATAAATTGTATTCAGATATTTTTTTAAAAAATTTTTCTTCTCTCAATTTTGCCGGAGTCAAGCATTCAATGCTATTTTCTTCTGCCCAAATTTTGACGGGAGTTGGGGTCAATATCATTTTTCTGCCCTGAGGCTTGTCGGGAGTTGTCACTAAAACACTAGGAAAAATGGCGAGCTTTTTCATTTCTCTCAAAACAACAAGCGAAAACCTTGAACTTCCCCAAAAGGCGATTTTAATATGTTCCTGCTTCATTTTGTAATTCTTTTAGTTTTTCCGGCAAAATTTCTTGTATATCTATAGCTTTGTCTATAAAAAGAATTCCGTCCAAATGGTCGTTCTCATGTTGGATTATTTGAGCAAGAAGTCCTGAAGCATTTCTCTCTATTTTATTTCCATTTTCATCAAAGGCTTCAATATCCACGTGCGTAGATCTTTTCACTTTTCCATATAGAAATCTCACGCTCAGGCAACCTTCCTCGCAAAGAACTTTTGCCTTTGAAAATTTTGTAATTCTAGGATTGATAAAAATCAAATCTTTTTTGGTCTCTTTCAGGGGTTTCTTTTCTTCTTTTAAAATATCAAAAATCTTTTTTGAAATAATAAATATTCTAGACAGTTCTCCTATCTGCACCGCAGAGATAGCTACAGCATCGGACTGAGAATCTATGGCAAGTTTGAGAGACGATATTATCTCTTTTACTTTTTTGCTTTTGATTGAAGATATATCGACTTCTGCCGATATCTTTCGAAGTCTAGGATCTTCTTTCTGAAGTATTTTTATCTCTTTTTTGGGGTTCATTCTTGTTAAAATAACATTTTTTCACAAACTGGTCAATTTATTAACAAAATGCTAGTATCTCTTAAATGCAAGAGAATTTTTGGAAAAAAATTGCAAAAAGGAGACCTTTTTTTGCTTTAGCCCCGATGTCTGATGTTACCGACATTGCTTTTAGACAGATGATCGCAAAAAAAAGTCGCCACGGAAAAATAGGCGGAGGCCCTGATGTTTTTTGGACGGAATTTGTCTCTGCTGACGGACTTGCATCGGAAGAGGGGAGGAAAAACCTTTTGTTTAATTTAAAATTTTCTAAAAAGGAAAAACCTATAATCGCTCAAATTTTTGGTTCGCATCCGGAAAAAATAAAAATTGCTTCCGAGATTATTCTGGATCTTGGTTTTGATGGAATAGATATAAATATGGGTTGTCCGGACAGATCTGTAGAAAAACAAGGCGCTGGAGCAAGTCTTATGAAGAACCCAAAGCTCGCAAGAAAGATAATCAGATCTGCAATAGAAGGTGTAAGGGGTAAAATTCCGGTTTCCGTGAAGACAAGGATCGGTTACAACAAAATTGAATACAAAAAATGGCTTTCTGAAATTATCAAAGAAGATATTTCTGCTCTTACCATACATTTGAGAACCAGAAAAGAATTGTCAGATGTTCCGGCTCACTGGGAGCTTGCTAGAGAAATAGTTGATTTTGTTTGGTCACAAAAAAGAGATTTGATTCTTATCGGCAACGGAGATATCAAAACAAAAGAAGAGGGAATTGAATTTGCTCAGAAATCCGGTTTTGATGGGATCATGATTGGCCGAGGAATTTTTGGCAATCCATGGTTTTTTGATTCAAAGAAGAAAAAAGAAATTTCAGTGAAAGAAAAACTTACTGCTCTTCTCGAACATATCAAAATTTTTGATAAAGAATTACTAAAAAAAGGACATAAAAATTTTGCTGTGATGAAAAAGCATTTTAAAGCTTATGTGAATGGCTTTGGTGGGGCAAAAGAGCTCAGAGTTAAATTAATGAATACAAATAATTTCAAAGAAGTGGAAAAGATAATTAAAAATTATCTCAAGGCAAAATAAACCCTTATTTAGAGTCATATTTTCGGAACCTCAAACGCGGGATTGTGGGGTATTTGACAAAATCTGTATGTATGATATACTTCTAAATGGATTTATAATTTAAACATTTGTACCTTGAGAGGAGGTGAATTTCATGATCGGACCGCCGAGTTTCATGCTGATGTCGTGTTGGTTTGAACACAAATAAAACCCGGGTGCGGCGCCGGCCGATATTGTTTCGGCCACATGCCAATGACCTTAAGAAAGGATTGTAGATGATGTATCGCAAGATGCATGTCATACGCCTCACTGATACGGCCAGTGGCAGGGCGTAGAACGGATAGCATCAGGGTCCTCTTGATCGAGGAGTGTTGTCCACAACATTTGATTCCGGCCTCAAACACGCCAGCACGTTGTGCAAAGAAAGGAGGTAAAGTCACTGGAACCCAATAATGATTCTCCAAGCGAGAATCGATACTAATGCTTAATTATGCCGAGCAAAAGTAGGGGAAACCCCGTTGGGCTGGATAAATAATTGGTTTTTTAAACAAAATTAATAATTATTATCACGTTCGTGTTTGTGCCCACCTGCTAGGCAGTTTGCAGATTTGGGGCATTGGCCGAGTGCGGTAATTTCCGGCCGGTCCGTTCGCAATATAAATTGTTGCAATGCTTGGAAGGGTGAGAGGCTCTTCTCTGGCGCCAACCAGAGGTAAAAGAGTCTGTAAGTGCGGATATTGTTGAAGTTTGGTCTTATATTTGAAGTTCTCGGCTCGGTCACTGTTATGGCAACGGTGACCGAGCCACATTTCCTTGGAGCGAATAAGTTTCTGTTTCGGTTCAGCTTTAAATGCTGTGCTGAAAAAAGAGTTTATTCGCTCTTTTTTTATACAAATTTTTTGTTATACTAACATTATGTCTGAGAATACTTTATATCGTAAATATCGCCCAGGGAAATTCGCAGAAGTTCTAGGGCAGGACCATATTGTAAAAGTCCTGGAATCATCCATTAAACTAGGTAACATAACCCATGCTTACGTTTTTTCCGGTTCTCGTGGAACAGGTAAGACAAGCGTGGCTAGAATCTTTGCAAAGGAAATTGGCACGACTCCAAATGATATTTATGAAATAGACGCTGCTTCCAACAATGGTGTAGATGAAATTCGTGCACTAAATGAGGCTGTCAGCACATTACCTTTTGATTCCAAATATAAAGTTTATATTTTAGACGAAGCTCACATGCTTTCTAAGGGTGCGTGGAATGCCTTACTCAAAACTCTTGAAGAACCACCGGCACATGTGATTTTTATACTTGCAACTACCGAAGCTCAGAAGATTCCTGATACCGTGATGTCTCGATGTCAGACATTTTCTTTCAAAAAGCCGACACAGAAGATTCTGAAAGATGTCGTGGTGAATATTGCCAAGAAAGAAGGTTTTACGCTAGAACAATCATCTGCCGATCTCATAGCCCTTCTCGGCGATGGATCTTTCCGTGATGCACAAAGTGTCTTACAGAAAGTTATCAGTGCTTCAAAAGACAAGAAAATTTCAGTGGGGGAGGTGATTTTGGTCACAGGTGCACCAAAATCAGAAATGATAAATAATTTTATAAAAGCGATAGATGAAAGTAATATTGAACTCGGACTTTCTGCGGTGAAAGATGCCGAGACGGCGAACATAGATATGCTTTTATATTTCAAAATGATTTTATACAAAATGCGTTTAATTTTACTTTTGAAAAATTCTAAAAGCTTGGATGAAAATATAAAAGAAGAAATGACCGACAATGACTTCACATTTCTGAATGGGATTGCAGATAAAGCTGACACCAAAATCAATTCCAAAGTTCTTTACGATTTACTCGGATATTACGATATGGTCAATAAATCCTATATTCCAAATCTCCCCCTAGAACTTGCATTAGTGCGAATTATAGGGCAAAATAGCTAAGTTTTAATGAATATTGGGGGATCGTCTAACGGTAGGACATGGGCCTTTGAAGCCCAGTATCTTGGTTCGATTCCAAGCCCCCCAGCCACTATAAAGAATTTCGCAATCCAAAAAAGATCGTATCCATCTTAGAAAATAATCAATATTTATGAAAATAGAAGTTGTAATTAAAGAAGGTTCTCCTGAAATTGAAAGAGGAAATTTACTTGAGAATTTGTCCACAGAACTTTTAAGTATTTATGATTATGAAATCATAAAACAAATAAGAATCACAGGAATGGAATTGGATTTATTATGTAAATTTAGACCAAATGGTAAAGAGATTTATGTAGAATGTAAGGCTTATAAAGACAGTAATCATATACAATCTGATGTTATAACCTCATTAGCTGGAAAAAGAGATATAGAAAAATTTAAGGAAGTTTGGTTGATAACTACAACCGAATTAGGCAAGGATGCAAAAGGATTGGTTAAAAAAATAAATGAAGATGGTAATTCTGATTGTTATGCATTTTATACACCAGACAAGTTAATTAATGCATTAGTTAGTTCAAATAAAATAAAAAGTGAATTAATTATTAATGAAAAGATATTATCAATTATTAAAGATAAGAATAAATCAGAAAAAGATTTAATATTTTTAATAACACCATATGGAAACTTTTGGGTTAAAAAATACTTAGATGGTGGAGTTCCATCTGGTGTAATTTTCTTCCATGCAAATACAGGGGATCTTGTTTTAGAAAAAGCTTTATTAGATAATTTATCTGGACTGAAAACATCAATTAAAGACCTTGATTTTAACATTATATATCCTCTTAAGGAGCAAAATGGTGAAATTATTCCACAAAATATATCGATTGATAATCTTAAATTAAATGTTAATTATATAAATAAAATAAACGATATTGGGTTTAAAATAACACATCCCAATAAAGAATTTTTATCATTAGATGATATATTTATATATCCATTTTTAGAAAAATCTGACGAGGAAGATTCCGTATATATTTCTAGTAAAGAAATTTTAAAAGATAGAGTCAAATACAACAAATGTTTAATATTTGGAGATGATGTTTCTGGTAAAACATCCCTAGCTTTTACTCTTCAAAAACAATTGAACAACAATAATGTTGTTTTGTATATAAATGCTGATGAAATAAAAAGTTCAGATGAATCTAAATTTGAGAATATTTTAATTAAAAAGTTCGAGGAACAATATAATGACAATAATAGTTATGTTGACTTTTTTAGAGATCTTTTAAAAAACCAAAAAGATAATATAACTTTAATAATTGATGATTATGATTTGATTAATATAAAAAAACATGAATCCCAAGTAAGTTTTTTAAAATCTATAAGAGAGAATTATAAAAATATTTTTATCTTCGCTAATAAAAGAATAGAAATTGAGTTGATCACAAGGAGTGAGTTTATTGAAATATTAAATAAGTTTAAAATCTTTAAATTAAAAGAGTTCGGTTATAATTTAAGAGATGATCTTATTGAAAAATGGATAAATCTTGATGATAATGACAATACTCCTGATGAAGAATTGGTTGAGAAAAAAGATCGTATTTCTAATGTTATTAATATAACTGTTGGCTCTAGTTTTATACCGACATATCCTATTTATATATTAACAATGTTGCAATTTGTTGATGATGCCAGTAAATTAAAGATTCAAGGTAGCTCATACGCTGAACTTTATGGTTATTTAATAAACAAAGCCTTATTTAATGTAAACGCAAAACCAGAAGAATTAGATTTATTACATACATATTTATCTAATTTAGCTTTTCACCTATTTAAAAATAGAAAACGAAGTTTAACAGTAGAAGAAATACAAAATTTTTACAATAAATATTCTCAAAGAATGGATATAGGTAAAAAGTTTGATAATATTCATAACATATTAATTAAATCTAAAATTCTAAGAATTGACGAGGATATTTATCAATTTAATCATAGTTATTCATATTACTTTTTTACAGCAAAATATTTAGCTGATAACATAAATCAAGAAGATGTAGTAATTGAAATAAATAATATGATAAATAAGTTATATACTAATGAATTTGCTAATATTATTATCTTTTTAATACATCATTCAAAAGATTCACATATAATAGATAGTATACTGAAACAAGGAGAAAAAATATTTAATGGAATAGAACCATATACAATATTGCCAGAACAAACTATCAAAATAAATGGTTTAATACAAGAAGAGATAAAACTCTCGCTAAAAGATGGTAAGCCAAGTGATTACAGGAAAAAAGAGTTGGAGGAGAAGGATAAGATTGAATCAAAAAGTAAAAAGACAAAAAATAAAGAAGTTGAAAAAGAGGAAACAAAAGCCGAAAGAATGGATTTATTTGAAAATCTTAATCTTTCTTTCAAATTAATTGAAATTCAGGGACAAATAATGAAGAATTACTTTGGGTCTCTAAATGGGGAAAAGAAATTAGAAATATTATCTTCTGTATATGGTCTTGGTTTAAGAAGTTTAAATATGTTACTTAAGGATTTTGAAAACTTTCAAGAAGCTCTATTAAAAGAAATAAGCTCAAAAATAGCAGAAAAGAAGGTATATTCTGAGGAAGGTATTATGAAAGTGATAAATAAAATATTATTTACTTTTAACGGTGGAATAGTAATGACTTTTATAAAAAAGATCAGCGACAGTATAGCTTCTAAGGATCTGCTTATATCTATCGATAAGATTGATAAAAAATACGATAACCCAGCTTCACAATTAATTGATATAGCGGTAAAACTTAATTTTCCGGATGGATTAGACAAAAAGATTATTCTAAATCTTGATAAATTATATAAAGACAATTATTTAGCTAAAACAGTATTAAAAATATTAGTTATAGAACATTTATATAAATTTAATATAAAGTATTCTGATAAACAAAGCCTTTGTAATAACTTAAGTATTAATTTTATACAAACTAGAAATATGTTGGATCCTAGCAGAAAAAAATAAAAAATTAGATATTTTTGAAACTTTGTCTTAGATTTTATTTAAAAATTATTAATAAACATGTACAAAAAATCAACAAAAGAAGCGCGAGATTTAAAAAAGGCTTTGGAAAAACTAGGGATACGAGTTTTGAGTGAAGTAGATGACGGATATAAACACATTGATCTTACCATTCCTGCTGCACGGATGAATATAGAAGTGGATGGGGAACGACATCTTACTGACCCATATCAAATACTTAGTGATTTAAAACGAAGTTACCATTCAAATAAAAGAGGGTACAATACACTTCATATTTCTAATTATGCAATACATTCAAATTTAGGTGGTATTGCCAGTGCTTTAGCTGAGGCCTCTAAAATAAGAGAAGAAGAAATAATTAAAAATGGAAAAAAAATTAAAGATAAAAACCTCAGATAGTAAACTTATTAACGGTACTTTTGTTGCAACTAAACAAAAAACAAATACTTTAGTTGTGTTTGTTCACGGCTTTACTGGAAATCGAAACGTGCGTCTGATTTATAATGGGGCAAAATTTTTTACAAAAAAAGGATTTGATACTTTTAGATTTGATTTGTATGGAAAGAACAAAGGATCCAGGCGTTTCCGTGATACAAAAATTAGTTTACATGGCGAAGATATAACAATCGTATTAAAATATTTTAGAAAAAAGTATAAGAATATCTATGTTGTAGGACACAGTTATGGGGGTACATCTTTATTGTTTACCGATCAGTCAATAATTGATGGTTTTGTTTTTTGGGATGCCTCTTATGTTGAATCAACCGAAAATAATACGGCTGGGATGAGGTACAGTAAAGAATTAGATGCTTATATTCTTGGTGGCGGAGTGGAAACAGTTATTGGAAAAGAATTTGTTGAAGAACTCAAAAATTTTTCTGACTGTGGCGAATTAATAAAAAAGATAAACAAACCTGTATTATTTGTGACGGCAGGTAAAAAAGGTAATTCAAAAGCAGGTAAAAAATATTTTATCAAAGCTAATAATCCCAAAAAATTAATAAATATAAAAACAGCTAATCATAATTTTGATAATTGGAATGATGAAGAAACGTTGTTTAGAGAAACTTACGGTTGGTTAAGAAAAGTCACATCTGATTAATTTTGGTATATAATAACTATTATGACAACAAAACCAATATCAAATTTTTCTAATTTTTCGGCACTGGATATTAGAGTGGGTAAGATTGTGAATGTGGAAGATGCCGAGACCAAAAAGCCGACTTATAGATTGACTGTGGATTTTGGTCCAGAAATTGGAATTAAGAAGTCCTGCGGGGCCTACAGAAATTACAGCAAAGATTTCCTAATGGGTAAACAAGTTGTTGGAGTGGTAAATTTTGAGGCCAAGAAAATGGGTCCGGAAATATCAGAGGTTTTGATTTTAGGAGTTCCGAATCCTATGGGCGAAACAATTTTTCTAAAACCAGAGCAAGATGTTGAACTGGGTGTCGAAGTATTTTAATTTTTATCTGATATACTCCTAGACATGAAAAAAATAGTAACAATCGGAGGTGGAAGTGGCCACTCACAAGTGCTCAAAGCGCTTAAGAATATTCCCGATGTTCAGATTACGGGCATTTGTCCCAGCACTGATTCTGGAGGGTCAACCGGTGTTTTACAGAGAGAATATGATGGAAATGGCTATACGGGAGATCTGACAAAATGTATTGTTTCTCTTTGTGGTGATGAAATTTTGGCAAAAGCTCTTTCATATAAATACAAAAATGGACCAATTCACAGCCACTCCGTTAAAAATCTTCTACTTCATGCTCTAGAAAAAGTTGAACCATCAGAAAAAGCATTAGAAACTATGTGGAAAATTTGCGGTTTAGGAGTACACAGAATATTGCCTGTGACAAAGGAAAAAGTAGAATTATGTGCTTATCTTGGAATCGGTAACACTATTTCTGGAGAAACAAATATTGACACCATAGCCAAGAATCCACTTTGGAATCCTAGTATACATTCTATTTCTGAAATCTATCTCAAACCGGAAGTGAAAGCTACTAAGTTATCAATAGAAGCTGTTAAACAAGCTGACTACATAGTTGTATGTCCGGGTGATTTGTATTCAAGTATTATTCCTGTTTTGTTACCTAAAGGAATGAAAGAATCAATTAAAAAATCAAAAACAAAAATTATTTTAATATTGAATATAATGACAAAGAAAGGGGAGACGGATAATTATACAGCAACTGATTTTGTAGAAAAAATTGAAGAACATTTAGGACGAAAGGCGGATTATATTTTATACAATAATGCCAAAATTCCTAAAAATATTTTACTTAGATATTCCCTTGAACAGAAAGTAGAATTGGGGTTTTTAAAAAATTCGAACGATTCTCGAGTAATAGAAGCTCCCTTGGTTATGATTTCTGAAACTAACCAAGTGTATAGTGATCCAAAAATTATTAAAAAAATAATTCAAAATATATTAAAAAATGATCTCTAAAAATGTAAAAATTGTTGTGTTTGTTCCGGAAACTCATACTGATGTAGTTCGGGGAGCGATGGGAAAGGCGGGAGCTGGAATTATTGGAAATTACAGTTTTTGTACATTTAGTTCAAAAGGAATTGGCAGATTTAAACCAGAAAAAGGCGCGAATCCACATATTGGTAAAGTTGGAAAACTTGAGGAGGTAATTGAGGAAAGAATTGAAACTGTTTGTCCGAGAGAAAAAGTACAGGATGTAATCAAAGCAATTAAAAAAATGCATCCGTATGAAGAAGTCGCTTTGGATGTTTATTCACTAGAAAATATATGAAAAAAATAGAAAAGAAAGTTTGGCCGGAATATTTTCAGGGGATATTTAACGGGAGGAAAACTTTTGAACTTCGTCTTAATGACTTTGATATTAAAGAAGGAGACATTTTGATTCTTAGAGAATATGATCCCAAAACCAAAGAATATACGGGTAGAAAATTAGAAAAAGATGTCGGATATGTTGGAAAAT
>Ga0265297_10008335_pt1 | contig 13853 bp, 11 predicted proteins | sample Munlanlwell13791_FD_192502 | JGI IMG/M metagenome (GOLD analysis project Ga0265297, IMG submission 192502) | Leachate microbial communities from a municipal landfill in Southern Ontario, Canada - Leachate well 137-91 | ecosystem: Engineered > Solid waste > Landfill > Unclassified | place... | reverse complement strand
CCTACAAAAACGTCGGATTCAATCTTCCGTACTTTTTCGGCATGGCTTTCGTTTCGGGAACGATCGGGGTTTTGTGCGCCATGGCCGTAAAAGAGGCTGGTTTGACTCTTTTTGGAACCTTCACTCCTGCCCTTTCTTTCATAGTCGGATATGCGGGAGGGGATTTCTTGGAAAACGTTTACAAGATAGTAGCCAACAAGTCTTCTTTGGGAGGGAAACAATAATATCTCCTTGAGAAATATGAAAACAGGGCTGGTCGAAAAATTGATCCAGCAGGGAAGGCTGAATACTCCGTCCGCAATTTCAGCCTTCAAAAGAATAAAAAGAATCGATTTTCTTCCTTTCAAAGAAAGAATTTTTGCAGACCAGGATTTCGCCCTTCCAATCGGATTTCACCAGACCATTTCCCAGCCTTCAGTGGTGGCTTTCATGTTAGAAGAATTAGAAGTGAAAGAAGGAGACAAAATTCTTGATGTCGGGGCGGGATCAGGGTGGACTGCCGCCATTTTGGCCGAACTGGCGGGCAAAAAAGCGAAAGTCATCGCTTTTGAAATCGTTCCCGAGCTTGCCGAGTTCGCCAGAAAGAACGTTGAGAAATACGGGTTTATAAGAGAAGGGAGAGTTGAAGTTGTTATCGGTAGCGCGGAAAACGGATGCGAAAAAGAGGCTCCTTTCGACAGAATCCTCTGTTCAGCTTCGCTTGCAGATGATATCCCTCTGCCCTGGAAAAAACAGCTGAAAATCGGAGGGAAAATAGTAGCTTCGGTAAGATCTTCAATCTTAGTTTTAGAGAAAAAAGATGAAAAAAGCTTCAAAGAAAAAGAATTTCCAGGATTTTCTTTCGTTCCTTTTATAAAAAAATGAAAAAAGCGGCATTCATAATTTCCTTCAAGGGGTTCAAAGATCCGGAATACTTCATTCCAAAAAACATTCTTGAGTCTTCAGGCATCAAGGTCGCTACCGTTAGCACTGAAAAAGGGGTTGCTTTCGGGGACGACGGAGGGGAGGCTTCGGTTGATTTCAATCTTGAAGAATTAGCGATTAAAGAATACGACGCGGTATTCTTCGTTGGAGGGCCGGGCATGGCTGAAAATCTGGACAATGAAGGCTTTTTGAATTTGGCGAAAAAAGCCTTTGAAAAAGGGAAAATCGTTTCTGCCATCTGCATTGCTCCCGCGATGCTGGCAAAGTCAGGAGTGCTTAAAGGGAAAAAAGCCACAGTCTGGCATTCCGCCTTGAATAAGCAAGGGATTGCGGCTTTGAAGGAGGGAGGAGCTTTTTTCCAGGAAAAAACAACGGTCGAGGACGGGAACATATTAACGGCCTGCGGGCCTGAAGCGGCAGAAGAATTCGGCAAGGCTTTGGCTAAAAAGATCCTGGGTTAAAGTATTGACAGGAATTTCTATTTGAGTATAATCATAAACAGCCGCAGACAATGGGCAAGGGCGCCGAAACTCCATCGTCAGATGGACAGAGGCGGCCGAATAAGTCCCGTTTAGGTTATCGGACTTTCAGTCCGGCTAAACATATTGTCTGTGGTATCCCCACAGTTTTTTATTTACAAAAACATGGCAATAACAAAAGCGAAAAAACAGGAAACGGTCAAAGAATTGAAAGACAAGGTCGAAAAGCAGCAGTCCTTGGTTTTCGTCGATTTTACGGGAACCAAGGTAAAGGATCTTTCAGCCATAAGGCTGAAGATGAGGGAAAACGATGCCGAGCTGAAAGTGGCCAAGAAAACCCTTTTCAAGATAGCCTTGGAGGGAAAAGGAATGAATTGGCCTTCCAATCTTCAGGGGGAAGTGGCCGCCGGCTTCAGCTACAAAGACCAAGTTTTTCCTTTCAAGCTTTTAAGCGATTTTGCGAAGGAAACGGGAACCGTAAGGATTTTGGGCGGGTTCATAGGAAATGTCTTTTATGAAGAGGAAAAAGCGAAAGAAATCGCCGAGCTTCCTTCCAGAGAGCAGCTTTTGGCAAACGTTGTCGGAAGCGTCGGAGCTCCGGTTTACGGGCTGATGAACGCCCTTCAGTGGAATTTGAGAAGCCTTGTTTACGCTTTAAGTTCAATTAAAAAATAAAAAAGTCCGAATCTGCAACAGCAGGCCAGCGCTTCAGCCGTCCTGAGCTGCAGATCGAGATTAAATTTTCATGGCCGAAGAAGAAAAAAAAGAATCTTCCCCTGAAAAAGAGGAAGAAAAAGTGGAAGTTCCGGAAAAATTCAAACAGCTGGTCGGAAGCATTGAAAGCCTTTCAGTGCTCGATTTGGCCGAATTAGTCAAAGTCTTGGAAAAGAAATTCGGAGTTTCAGCCGCAGCCCCGGTTGCAGCAGCTCCTGTCGCAGCCGCTCAGGGAGGAGAGCAGGCTGAAGAAAAGAGCGAATTCACCGTAGAGCTTAAATCCATAGGAGAAAAGAAGATCGACGTCATAAAAGTGGTCAGAGACGCTACCGGAAAAGGGCTGAAAGAAGCCAAAGACCTGGTTGAGGCCGCAGCTTCCGGACCTCAGGTGGTCAAAGAAAACGTAAAGAAAGAAGAAGCAGAAGATTTAAAAAAGAAATTCGAAGAAGCCGGAGCGAAAGTTGAATTAAAGTAGAGAGATTGAAAGCCGGCGCCCTTCAAGGCGCCGGCTTTCAGTTTGGAGATCAAAGGATTTCAATCTTGTATACTTCTTTTCCGTTAAGCAGGAAAATCGCTTTTTCATCCTCTGAAACGGCAAAATCAAGCAATTCGTCGAATTTTTCGCTGCTGTACTGCCTGAAGATTTCTCCGTCTTTGCCTGAAATTATCACTCTGCGGCTTTCGGGCTCCAAAAAATAAAGATAGGACGATCCGGGGAAAGTTATTATTTCTTCCAAGTTCTTCGGCGAAGGGAAAACGGCAAGGGAGAATATCTTTTCCAGATTTCCTTTGTAATATTTCTCTATTTCATTGTTTGAATTCAAGACCCATATGCTTCCGTCAATGGCCATTGATTCAGCCTCGATTATCCTTTGCTGATTCAGCCAGTCTTTCGCCGGGACGATTCCGCTTTCTTTTTCAGAAAGATTGTATTTTATTATCTGCTTTCCGTTTTCCTCCAAAAAGTAAAGGCCGGAATAAAAGCTTTTTGCGTCTTCAAATCTGTAGTTTTCCTTGGTTTCCAGCAAAATTTCCTCGTATCCTTCTTTTGAATATTCGCTCAAAGTTCCTTGGTCTGAATAAAAAGCGACGGATTCTCCGACAGCCAGAGCCAGATCAGGATTGCTTTTTAAATCTATTTCTTCTTCATTCTCTTCTCCTTTCAAAATAAGCACATGGGAAGACGCGGGATCGTAAAAGTAAAAGTCTTTCCCTGCAACAATCATTTTTTTCGGGATCAAAGAAGAAGATTCCCGGTTTATTTCGAACATCAGTTCCGGATCTTCAAGGATCACCATCCCGCTTGCGGAAAAAAGCTTTTCTTCTAAAGAGCTTTTCAAAGAGGAAAGCTCTTGGTTTTCTGAATCCGGGAATTTTTTGACTTCTTCTAAAGCGGACTGCAAAAGGTCTATTGCTTTCCCGTTTTCTTTTATGATAAGAAAGCCTTCGGCTTCCGCTTCCTTTTCCCTTATTTCCTCCATTTTTTCCTGGGTGATTTCCTCTTTTTCCTCTTTTTCTTCTTTGCCGAAAATGAGGTAGCTGAGAGCCAGAATTGTGAACAAGGCCAGGATTATTTTCGCATTTTTCTTTGAAAAGAGATTTTCAGCGTTCGTTTCTTTGCTTTTTTTGAATATTCCTGGAATCGGGAAAGAAGGCCTGGGAATTTGAATAAGAGGCAAAATGCGCGGAAGGGTTATTTTCAGCTTCGGGATCTTGAACAAGGGAAGTTTTAAGCGAAAGGCGCTCGGCCTGTTTTCCCCTTCAGGGACTATGAAAATGAATATTCCTGAAACTTCCGAAAGTTCGTTTTTCCTCGCCTTCAGTATCTGGTTCACTTCTTTCTGGGTTCTGGCTTCAATGAAATCATTGAGTGAATAGTCGTCTTCCTCTTTCTTTTTCTTTCTTCCGGGCTTTGGAACAAGGGCGGAAAATACATCCCTGGTTGCGACAATGACCCTGTCTTCAGGCTCCAGTCTTCCGGCGATCACGTTTTCAAATACTTTCAAAGGGTATATTTCGCTCTCTCTTGCTTCAATATCCCTGCTTATATCCAGTATCTCTCCTTTTTTCAAAAGCAGTATTTTCATTTCCCCGACCTGGGCGTAGTTGAGTATGAAAGGAATTCCGCTGTTCAGGGCGAAAGGGGAGAGATTGGATTCTTTTATCGCCAGGACGGAAAAGTTAAGGTTTCCCACCCAGTTTATTTTTTCCGCTTTTGCCAGCCTGGCCAAGTGCTCGTTGGCCCTCCTTAAGGATTCCTTGAGGGCGGCCTCCGAGGATCTTTGGAAATTCGAATAGTATTCCTCTTTTATGACCTCGGCCAGCCCGCTTAAAAACCCCTTGTCTCCGGGAAAGGCGTTGGACATTTCTCCCGCTATGCAAAGGCTTCCGAGCCTTTTTTCGGAAATATTTTCAGGCTCGTAAACGAAGCTTTCGAATACGGAGTTTTCCCTGGCTTTTGGATTGAAGAAGAATTCAAAAACTTGCATATATGTCCCTTTTTTATTATATTATATTAACTTTTGAGGATTCAGGCAATCTGGACGATTAGCTCAGCTGGCCAGAGCGCTACATTCACATTGTAGAGGCCGCAGGTTCAAGTCCTGCATCGTCCACCAATTTTTTTGGATATGATTTTGACGCCTATATTCAGCTTAAATTTATTTTAACAAACCCGCGTTATAAACTATTGTGGAAAAGTATTCTACAATGAAATTGCAATTTACGCTATAATAAATTTATGGGAATTTTCACTTTTATCGGCTGGGTCGCAATTTTGATTTTTATATTCAATCTTCGCGAAAGAGTGCAAAAATTAGAGCAGCACATCAAAAGCGGTGCGGTCCAATCCTTGCCTGAATTAAAGGATCAATTGCATCCGCAACAGCCAGCGGTATCAAATTCGCTGCTTAATTACGTCAAACAGCAGCTTAAGCAGGGAACGGACAAAGAGGAAATTAAAAGTTCGCTTTTGGCTAATGATTGGGAGACATCCGATATTGAAGGCGCATTCAAAGAAATAATCGCCCAGGAACAATCAACGGCCCCGGCGGCCGCGCCGGAAACAGTGAGGCCGACGTTGTCCGATAAATTCATTGAATGGATGAAAGAAGACTGGCTTCTTAAACTTGGAGCGCTTTTATTGCTCATAGGCTTTGGATGGCTTACAACTTATGCATTTCTAAACAATTGGATCGGACCGATGGGCCGCATCGCTCTTGGTATTATTGCCGGTGCTCTTTTTATATTGTTCGGCTACTGGAGAATTAAAAAATATGTCACTCAGGGCGGTATTTTTCTCGTTCTTGGTTCAACGATAATTTTGATGACTATTTTTGCCGCCAGGACCGTTTATGACTTTTTCACTCCGTTCACCGCTCTTGTCATAATGTTTTTAAGCACGGCATTCGTTGCATTTGCAAGTGTTAAATACAACAACCGAGCTCTTTCACTTTTAAGCTTAATACTTGCGGCTGTTGCACCTTTATTGACCAAATCTCCAGTGGTAAACCATGTGGGTCTTTTTGCCTATTTGTTCGTTGTTATTCTCGGTGTAATTTGGATTGTCGCATTGACGGGGCAAAGAGAACTCACCACGGCTTCGCTTATCATCATTTCCGCATACAGCGTCCCGCATCTTTTTTCGTCGTCTTCCTCGGCGGATATTCAAACTTTGCTCTTTTTCGCTTATGCCTTTGCCGTTTTATTTTTCTTAACGAATACTGCGGGCATCCTTAAATTGAAAGACAGGGAAATCGTTCCTGATCTTGTAACGGCCTCAGGCAACGGGTTGTTTTTGCTCGTTTGGATTATGACCGTCGCTCAAGACGAATGGAAGAGCTTGATTATTGCCGCTTGGATGGTTGTCTTTGCCGTTGGAGCATTCCTCATATTCAAAATTACCCAAAGGCGGGAGCCTTTTTACGTTTACGCCGGGATTGGCATTGCAATGCTGGCCGCAGCGACATTTGCGGAATTAAAAGGTGCAGTTCTTACAATTGCCTACACTGTTGAAAGCGGAATCATTGCGCTCATTGCATACAAGGTTTTGCGCGACGTAAAAATTGCCGAAAAAATAAGTTTACTATTGATAGTTCCTGCCGCCTTGTCGACCGCTAGTATTATTTCCCGATCATGGGCGACAAGCGTAATACACAAAGACTTTCTTGTATTGCTTATCCTTGGGCTAACGCTTCTTGGATTGGGCGCGTTCTTCCACCGACGCGTTAAGGAAATTGGGGATAAAGAATCGCATCAAACCAATACGGTATTGCTGATTGGCGGTTCGATATACATGTATGTGCTTTTGTGGCTTTCTTTGCACGCCGGACTTCTTAATGACAATACTGCCGTAATGATTTCGCTTGTCGTTTATGTAGTTATCGGACTTATCACTTATTTTTACGGCCTTAAGAACGGGAAAAAAGGCCTTCGACTTTACGGAAGCACGCTTATCGGATTCGTAGTCGGCAGATTGCTTTTAATTGACGTATGGAAAATGGAGCTTGCGGGCCGAATAGTTACATTCTTCTTGATCGGCGCGCTGTTGGTGAGTACGGCGTTCCTGGGAAGGAAAAAAAATAAAGCGATATCGGACAATAACTAAAAATATGAGATTTAAAAATTTAATTCTACCCATTTTTTTAATTTTAGGTTTTGTCGCAGCCGCAAACGCACAAGATTTGACGCAAACTTCTTCGGCTGTCAGCGCCTACCGCTACTATAAAGATATAGACAATGTTTTAATAAGTGTGCCGACCGTTCTGGAAATTCCTTTTTCAACCGATTTTATTGAGCGCTTCGATTTCGCCGTTCTTGATAAAACTACGGATTATTTTGAACCTTATTATTTCAAGCAAGAGGTATTAGCCAACGAAATACCGATGTCGGTGAACACCGTTCCGAACACCGGAGGCGCAGACAAGATGATAGACAAAGATACCCAAACATATGCAGATTTTCTCTTGCCGGAGAATGTTCAAGGACAAATTCAGATTACCTTGTCCAGTTCGAGCCCGGTTACTTCGTCTGTTTTAACCGTTCTTCTTGATGATAATGTCGCTTTGCCCACTTTTGTAGAAATTCGCGCTTTTGCGGATAATCAAAATAAGATCGTTGTCGCGAACAGGAAAATGGATCAACAAACCGTTCGCTTTCCGCAAACGACATCAAACAGATGGCAAATCACTTTTAGCTATAGCCAGCCGCTTCGGATTAGCGAGTTGCGGCTGAATCAGGATAATGCCGAGAAATCCAGCATTCGTGCCATTAGATTCTTGGCCCAGCCGAGCCATTCCTACCGCATTTATTTTGATCCGGACAGGTTTTCAAATATCCCTGTCGGAGAAGCGGGAAATCTGGCTTCGGCCCTTGATGTACTGGTAACTTCTGCAGAAGAACCGGCTCAAAATAATCCCGACTATATCATTGCGGATGTAGATGATGATGGAGTGCCGGACATTTTGGACAATTGCGTGTCTGTTGGCAATCCGGACCAGCAAGATATAAACAGCAATGGTCGGGGAGACGTATGCGACGATTTTGACCAAGACGGTTTGATAAATTCAAAAGACAACTGTCCAAACAATCCCAATCGAGATCAGAAAGACACTGACAGCGACGGCATCGGAGACGTTTGTGACGAGCAGGAAAGCAGGATAACTGAAAATTATCCCTGGATTCCATGGGCTGGCATTGGATTTGCGGCCATCGTTTTGATTGTACTTTTTGTCCTGACTGCCCGAGCGGCTAGCAAGGGGAGGCAAAATAACAATCAATAGCAAATTTTTCCCCAATAATTCATAACGCGAAGCGTTGATATCGGTTCAAACGGAGCCGCAGGAAAGTCTTATGTCTGTTTAAAGGAACTTTGCATGAAGGAGATTTTTTTTACTTTGGGATTCATTTTTATATTTCTGGGGGGGATATTGGCGGCATCCTTCGGGGCTGCGGCTGATTTTTTGTCTGACTGCTTTTTAAATAATCCTGGGTCTTTGCACTATTCTTTTTTTAACGGATTTTATTTGAAAACGATCGAGGATTTCAAACAAGACCTTATATCTGAAAACGAAAGCTTTTTGGAAGTAAATCTTTCTGAGATGAAAGTGAAAGCTTACAGGGCCGGCGCTCTTTTCAAGGAATTCGCCGTTTTGGCGAAAGGGGATGTTGAAACCTGGGGAGGGTCGGCCCTGGGCTTTTACAAAGTGATCGGAGGGAACGAATTCGGGTATTCCGGGATTTCCGAAGTTTACATGCCCTATTCCTTGCATTATTACGGGAAATACTACATTCACGGAGAGCCCTATTATCCCAACGGAGACGATCTCATTTCTTCGGTTTCAGGAGGATGCATCAGGCTTTCGACAAAGGACGCCGAGGAGGTTTACGAGTTTGCGGAAATAGGAATGCCTTTGCTCGTCCTGGCAGGAGAAAAAGACCGGCCGACTTTCATTGATTCTGAATCTTCAGAGCTCAATAATGTTTCAGCTGAAAGCTATCTTGCCGCCGACCTTGTCTCAGGATTTGTTTTTTCAGAAAAAGATCCAAAAGAGCAGCTTCACGCTTCCTCTGTCGCAAAGCTGATGACGGCCTTGGTGGTGGCAGAAAACGTGGACCTCGGGAAATCCATAACCGTCAATTCGGAAATGCTTCAAGCTTACGGCTCCACTAAAGGACTGAAAGAAGGGGAAAGCTTCAGGGTGGTTGAGCTGCTTTATCCTCTCTTAATGGAATCTTCCAACGATGCCGCCCAGGTTCTTTCCGGGTTTTTGGGGAAGATAAGGACCGTGGAAATGATGAATGAAAAGACAAAGTCCATGCTTATGGAAAATTCCAGGTTTGTAGACTCTCACGGCTTCGGGCTGGAGAACGTTTCTTGCGCACAGGATATGTTTCAGATGGCAAGATATTTGTTTTTCACCAAGCCTCCTTTGCTGGAGATAACCAAAGGAAAAGAAGTCAGGAGCTTCGGAGGGATATCCTTTGACATTGAAGAAATGGCGAACGAGAATGTCTTTTTCAAAGATCCCGATTTCATAGGAGGGAAAGCGGGCTATTCGGGTTCAACGGGCGACAGCGGTCTTTTTATTTTCAGAATCCCCCTTAAAGGAGAAGAAAGAGTTGTGGCCATCGCACTTTTAGGATCAAAAGATTTGAAAGGAGACACCCAGAAAATATACCAGTGGGTGGGAGAAAACTATTCCGTCTTTTAGCTTTGTTCCTCCTTAAGGTTTTTTTTGATATAATGGGATAATGAAGAAAGTTCTCGGCCTGTATTTAAAATGGCATTATTCAGACAGGGTCAAAGCCATTCTCAGAGGGTGGCGGGATTTTTTGAAATTCAACTTCTATTATTTTTCCGTTCCATTGCTTTTAAAGACCCTTTTTTCCCCTTGGAGGAAATACAGATGGGCTTACGGGAACGCCTTGGATTTCAAAGTGAACGTGGAGGTTTTTCTTTCCAATCTCATCTCCCGGGCTCTGGGAGCCATTGTCAGGTCTTTTTTAATAATAATAGGGCTGGCGACAGAGGCCGCCATTTTGGTTTTTGGGATTATGGCGGTTTTTTTATGGACAACCCTGCCTTTCCTTGTTTTGCTTGTTTTTGCCTTCGGCATAAGGCTACTTTTTTGAAAACATGTTTAACTTTAATTTAAAAGAAGCTGAAATATCCAGAGCGGTGAAAGGATACGGAGATCCTTTTTTGAGGGCTTCCCTTTTCCTGAAAAACGTTTTCTGGATTCTCTTTGCGGTTTTTTTCGGCGCTTTTCTTTTCGGATTTTTCACTTATTCTTTAGAAGATATATCCCTCTCTCGGATGCTGGGAGCTTCGCTGGTTTTCTTCGCTTTGGGAGTTGCGGGAAAAGTCTTCCAGGATTTCTTTTATTTAAAGCTGATTAAGCCGGAACTCAAGCCTGATTTGAAATCGGCTTTAGCTTCTTTCACGGATTATAATCTGGCGGAATATCTGAGCTTTTCTTGCGCCAAAAGCGTGCAGGCGGCTTTGAAATGGGCTGAAGCGAAAAAGGTTTCGGAATTGAGTTCTCTTGTTCTTTTTTACTTTCTGCTTTTAAAGAACCCGATTCTGAAGTTCGTTTTTTCCCGATCCCTCATAAGCTGGACGAGAATGAAGGGGGCTTTGAAGAAGGAAATGGAAAAGATGTCTTCTGACATTTCCTTTAAAGGAAAAGGAGGAGGTATCGGCTTTTCCGATGATTTTCAAAAAGTTTTCATGTCTGCCATGGAATTTGCAGCCAGGAAAAATCATGAAAGAGTGGAAACCGGGGATATCCTGGCAGGCTTGGCAAAGGAAAACGCTTTTTTCAAAAAAGTCCTTGTCAGGGCGGAAATGAAGGCAAAGGACGTTGAAAGCATCGTATTGTGGATGGAAAATCTGCAAGAGGACATAAAGAATGCCAAGCAATGGTGGAAATACGAAAACCTCATCCGAAAAGGTAGTCTTGGAAGGGAATGGGCCGCCGGCTTTACTTCCACCTTGGACAAATATTCGGTTGATTGGACCAAAATAATGAGGCAAAGAGGATTCCCCGATAGCATCGGCCATGACGAGCAGATTCAGATTGCAGAAAGGATATTGTCCAGGAGGGAGATCAACAACGTGCTTTTGGTCGGGGATGAAGGAGTGGGGAAAGAAGGGTTGATAAATGATATCGCCTGCAGGAGCATTTTGGGCCAGAGTCTGCCTGAAGTCAATTTCAAAAGGGTAATGGAGCTTGATTTGCCGTATCTTTTTTCCCAAATAGAAGGGAAAGAAGAAGTGGAATCGGTCCTGACCCGCATTTTCAGGGAAACGGTTTCCGCCGGAAACATCATTTTAGTCATAAACGATTTCCATAATTTCGTGGCCGGAGAGGATAGAGCCGGAGTGGCCGACATTTCCGGAGCCCTTTCTTCCTTTTTAAGCTTTCCCCAATTTCAGATAATAGCCGTTTCAAACTACGAAGGGCTGCATCAGGATATTGAAAGGAATTCCTCGATACTGTCTTTGTTCGAGAAAGTGGAAGTTCCCGAGCTTTCAGAAGAAGAAACCCTCAGGGTTTTGGAAAAGAATGTGCCGGCCCTTGAGAGGAAATACAAGATTTTTGTTTCTTTTCCCGCTTTAAGGGAAGCTGTCCGCCTTTCAGTGAAGTATCTATCCAACATTCCTTTGCCAAAGAAGGCCCTGGACCTTTTGGACGAGGTGTGCGTGGCCGTTTCTTCCGGAGGAAGGAAGATAGCAGCGGAAACTGATGTTGAAAAAGTGATTTCGGAAAAAACGCAGATTCCCATAGGAGAAACCGGCGAAAAAGAAAAGCAGATACTTTTGAATTTGGAAGATTTGATTCATCAAAGGATAATCAACCAGGAGCTTGCCGTAAAAGAGGTTTCTTCCGCCTTGAGAAGGGCGAGGTCCGGGATAACGGAAAAAACAAAGCCCATGGGCAGCTTCCTTTTCTTGGGCCCTACCGGAGTCGGAAAGACCGAAACTTCAAAGGCTTTAGCTGAGATATATTTCGGTTCCGAGCAGAAAATGATAAGGATGGACATGTCCGAATTCCAGCAGACCAGGGACATTTCCAGGCTGATAGGATCGGTTGACGAAGACGGCCTGCTCACCACCAAAGTGAGGGAAGATCCTTTTTCAATGATACTGCTGGACGAAATAGAAAAGGCCCATCCCAACATCCTCAACCTGTTTTTGCAGATACTGGACGAAGGGTTTGTCACCGACGGCCTGGGCAGGAAAGTTGACTTCAAGAACAGCATAATCATAGCCACTTCGAACGCCGGATACAGGATAATTTTGAAAGCCATTTCCGAGAAAAGCGAATGGTCTTTGGTAAAAAAAGAGCTGTTCAGCTATCTTTTTGAAAGGGGAATTTTCAGGCCCGAGTTCGTAAACAGGTTTGACGCGGTGGTGGTGTTCACCCCTTTGAGCAAGAGCAACCTTTTGGACATATCCCAGCTTATTTTAGGAAAGCTTAAAAAAGACCTTTTGGGAAAAGACATTGACTTTGAAATATCGCAAGATTTGAAAGAAAAAATCGTTGAGTTGAGCTACAGCCCGGAATTCGGAGCCAGAGAAATGAAAAGGGTCGTCCAGGACAAGATTGAGAATTCCTTGGCCAGGGCCGTGCTCGGCGGCGAGGTCAAAAGAGGAGACAGGATAAAAATAGACCCCTTAACGTTCAAAGTGGTTAAATATTAAAAAATATGAAAGGACTGAAATACATTTCAAAAAAAAGCGCGCTTTACAGCCTTATTATCGGAGAAGCTTCAGCCTGGTTCCTATACTTGGTGATAAAGAATCCTTATATAGGAGAGTTTGAAAAGCTGGCTGAAATCCCTTATTTGGCCTGGATAATGGCTTTGGCCTTCCCTTTGCTTTTCTTATTGGGAATTCTGGTCGCTGATTTTTTCAGCAGGTTCGTTAAAATCGCTTATCAGGCCATAAGGTTCATTGAAGTGGGAGTTTTGAACACAGCCATTGACTTCGGGGTCCTTAACCTTTTAATATGGTCTACAGGATTCATTGAAGGGCTGGCCATAGTTCCCTTGAACGTAGTTTCTTTTTTGGCCGCCACCGTCAACTCCTATTTCTGGAACAAATTCTGGACATTCAAGGCTCCCTCTGTTGTTTCCGGGGAAAAGAAAGGCATCAGCGCCGAATTCGCAGCTTTTCTCGTGGTTTCAGGCATAGGGATCGGAATAAATACCGGAATAGTGGCTGCGGGAACGGGATTGATACCGGCCCTTTTCGGGCTTTCAGCCGGAGCCTGGGCGAACGTAATGAAAATCTGCGCCACGATATTCTCAATGACTTGGAACTTCATCGGATACAAATTCATTGTCTTTAAGCCGAAGAGTTGAAATTATGCAAAACCTCGTATTATACAGGAAATACAGGCCTAAAAGCTTTTCTGAAGTCATAGGCCAAGAGCACGTTGTCAGGACTTTAAAGAACGCCATTGAGGCCGGAACAGTTTCGCACGCCTATCTTTTTTCCGGCCCCAGGGGTTCCGGGAAAACCAGCATTGCCAGGATTTTGGCAAAAGCCGTCAACTGCCAGAACAGGAATGGTTCTGAGCCCTGCAACAAGTGCTCTTCTTGCCTTGAAATAGACCAGGGGAAGGCCGTTGATCTGATTGAGATTGATGCTGCTTCAAACAGAGGAGTGGACGAAATGCGAGAGCTCAGGGAAGGAATAGGGTTTTCCCCTTCGCGCCTGAAATACAAGGTTTTCATAATCGACGAATGCCATCAGCTCACAAAGGAAGCTTCAAATGCCCTGCTTAAGACTTTGGAAGAGCCTCCCAGCCACGCCATTTTCATTCTGGCAACCACCGAGGCGAACAAGATGATTCCGACCATAATTTCAAGGTGCCAGAGGTTTGACTTCAGGAAGCTAACTTTAAAAGAAATAGAAGAAAAGCTGGAAAGGATATCTAAGGCGGAAAAAGTTAAGATAGAAAAAGAAGCTTTGCATCTTATATCTGCAGCTTCCACGGGATCTGCCAGGGACGCTGAAAGCCTGCTTGACCAGGTTTTAAGCTACGGAGCTGCAACTAAAAAAGAAGAAATAACGGCATTAGAGATAAAAGACCTTCTGGGATTGGTTGACCTTGAGCTCGTTTCCAAAATGGTTGACTTGATCCTGGAAAGGAAGAAGAAAGAAGCAATCAATTTTTTGAACGACATTTTTTCTAAAGGAAAAGATCCTCAGGAATTCGCCAGATC
>Ga0265297_10008333_pt1 | contig 13856 bp, 14 predicted proteins | sample Munlanlwell13791_FD_192502 | JGI IMG/M metagenome (GOLD analysis project Ga0265297, IMG submission 192502) | Leachate microbial communities from a municipal landfill in Southern Ontario, Canada - Leachate well 137-91 | ecosystem: Engineered > Solid waste > Landfill > Unclassified | place... | reverse complement strand
TAATCACAAGTACCATTATCTGGAACTACACAGTAACACTGAACCATATACATTCCTAAAAATGTCGTAATGGAAGTTAGATATACACCACTACCCCAAGTACAATAATTCCTTTGATAGGCGGAATTGCAAATACCAATAAAAATATAATTACAAGCCACATCTAAATTAACGCAACCACTACCACTGTAGGGTATAGCATTAGCAGGGTAGTAACCATCATTCGTAGCGTGGCAACACTGAGAAATAACGCAACTTCCAGTTGAAATACAATAACAGACGTTAGTAAAGACATAATGACCGTTATGATAATCACATTGATATGAGCCGAGACAACCACAAAAACAATAACATAAATAACTACAATAAACATTTGCAGGATTAGTTCCACTTAAAGTAGCACAACTGCAGCTAACACAACAAAACTCTTGGTCTCCTTCCCAAGACATGGGAAAAGAACAACCTGCAACGCAGCAACCTATAGTTCTACAACAACAACTATTGACTGTTGGATTTAAAGTTGTTAAACACCAAGTTAAACATAAACACTCCACTTGAATTTCCCAACAACCCGTAGAAGGAAAACAAATATTTCTACATTCATCATAACAAGTCTTTAAAGTAACTGTAGAATCATGAGGTTGTGTATAAGAATAATCACAACAATTCCAAGCACACCCAGCTTCACAGCATTTATATTTTATTCTATAACAAATAATTCCATATCCGTAGCAAGTAGAACAAGCACAATTAAAACACCACAATAAAAATCTGTTTCTAACTCTAGTCCACACAGCATCACTGTGTGTATAAACACTGGTATTAAAAGCACTGTCTTCTACACATTCTGCATATTCGCCAGCAGACTTATATAGAGTAGCGTGAGCAGTAAAACACCATCCGTAATCACTAGTAGAATTGTAATAACAACATAAATCACTATAATAAACGCACCATTTTTGACAGTTTACTGAATAGTTTGGATCATATGCGGCTAAATCTTTAATACCTAATTGTAAATATGGAGTACCTTTCCAGCCAAATAAACATACTTTAGATCCTGTATTAACTTCGCCAGCACAAATTCTTTTTACATATGGATTACTATTTCCAAGTTCGTCATGAAAATACCATTGACCAGCGGACAAATAAGAATAGCAACAACAACAGTTTGGGTCTTGTAATATCATTGTTTTTGCTATAACATTACCATCCTTAACTTCAAACATAACATTATTATCCGAATCATATGACCGAAATTCTGTTCCGCTAAATACAGTCCTTGCTCCCCCCGAAGCTGTTTGCATTGTAGCACCCTGTAATACCCCTGCCGTAACACATCCTAAATTAGCGGATAGCGCAGACAAACAGGCGACATAAATCTTTCTTGCAGTTATAACATTGTCTCCGAACATTTCTTCGGTAAGATTCTCAAAATTAATTTCAAGCGCAGAACTTAATATTCCCGCACCATATTGGTCAACACCCCTAACTTTAATCCAGATATTATCTGTTATATTGTATTGAGATGTATTGTCTAATCCAGCACCTATATCATCAAAAGTTAATTCTCCTGTTTCATCATCAAATCCTGTAATCTGCGCCGATAACCCCTCGCCCGTGCCTTTTGTAATTACTATTGTATCACCTGTAAAATATCCATCACCAAATCCTATTAAATTACTATCAACAAGAGTTGTATTTGAACCAGATTGAGCAGTTCCGCTCCGAGGAGATTTACTATTTATAGTTAGAGCTTTACCTGAAACCCTACCAATTAATTCTTCTTCACCAGCCCAAGCATTAGTTTCTGAACGATAAACTTCATAATATAATAAATTTGCAGGTCTATTATCAGTCCAATATATCCTTGCTGTATTGAACATAACGTCGACACCCAATCCCTCCGGAGTAGTAGGAACATATAATTCAGGAGTAATGCTGACGGCGTTTTCTGAGTATATCCCAGATGTATTAAATGTTTTAATGTAATACGTACCGACATCTCTTTCTTCTGGGTACAAAGTTTTCTTTGTGGCCAATCCTCTGTAAATTAAATCTTCACTACCTTCATTTGTAAGATAACTACCGTCTTCTGTTATCAAATTATTATTGTCTTCTGTAACTAAATTATGGTAGACAGTTTCTCCAATCCCCCATTCAGCGTCAATATCCCTAATTTCATATCCTGCAATATCTTCTTCTGTATTTGGTTTCCAAGATAAAACAAGTACATCTCCCCAAGAATACGTAAAATTCTGCACATCTGCTGGAGGAATTATTTTTCCTTGGATAGTAATATCCTCTTGGGGACTCGCAGGAATTATTCTTTCTTCACCGTCGGCACCAACTGCAACAACACAGATAACATAGGTTTGGCCTATTTTAATATTATTGGATATCGTAAACTCTATTCCAGAAGTTTCCCCTGCATAAATCCAGCTTGCACCGTCGTTGTCGGAGTAGTATATTTTTACTTTACTGAATGTATTAACTACGTAGCTTGACATATCAGGCTTGCTGAATGAAACGACTATGGCGTTCTCTATCGTGCCGTCGGCCTTGGTGATCACCGTCTCCGATAATGCCAAATCTGTAACGTTAGGGAAGTCAGCAGACAGCGATGAATACTTCTTTGTCGGCAGGACCACATCACTGTCATCAAATATATCCTCGTTGTACTCCGGAACGGTAAACTCTATTTCTCCGTTGCGATTCCTGGCAATGCGCATAATGCGCCCTGGCTTGACAACCTTGTCGACCTCACCGAATGAATATATGTCATACGGCAGAGGAGTCTTAGAGAACGCCTCGCCCACGTTGACCTCGGTGTAGTTTCCGGCCGGATCCGTAACGTCCCGCTCCTCATATCCGCCTTTGGCGAAGTCGACCCTGATGGCATAGCTCTTGGCCGCCTCTATCGTAACAGTCCTGTCGAGCTTTACTTTCGTCCGTACGACCGGCGACCAGTAGTCTGTGTCGGTCGGGAGATTTCCCAGGCTCTCCGCAATGCACTTGTACTCGCTGCTCTCGTAGGTAACGGCCTCGTTGACCGCATAGGTGGTCTCTGCGTCATAGTCGCCTTTATAGGTAAAGTCCGCCTTAACCGTGCCGCCGAACCCCCATTGAGGCACATCGTGGGCCATATCTATAACCTCGCCGCACTGACGCACTACCGAACCGATGGCTGATTTGAATTTAATAGTATTCGATATATTTTTTAGTGTCTTCAGATAATTCCTGCCGTGCCTTATGGCATAGCTTGCCTTTGTGCCATAATATCGAATGGTTACTGCATTCAGCGGTCTTCCGGCCGCAAGAGCCTCATCATCTACTATTGCCTGTATGGTCTGCGTCTCATAATTGTTTTCTTCATCATCAAACTGAACATTGACAATATTTGGAACCTCGCTTATCGAACCCCATGTCTCGCTGAAACTTCCCTCAACAATATTCCCGGGAGAAAACAGCTGGACAGAATCTTCCGGCTTCTCAATCACTATTTTGACTTGTCCCTTATCTGACTGGAAAGGATAGGCGCGGAATATAGAGCATAGCTGAACTATAAGATCCAAGGCCTTTTGTTGGCTGTCGATTACGATATCCATACGGAAACGCTTCTCATATCCTCCGTCACCATCCGGAACCTTCTCCTCGCAATGCTGCGACATCTCAATCAGTAAGGCAAGGTCATTATCGCCTGCGGTAATATATTCCCCCGCGCCGAATAGGTCGTTGGTCATTAAATCATACAAGCACCATACCGGATTAGCGGAATAGGCTGTAACGAAAGTCTCGCCATCCCAGGAAAGAATGGTATTGTCTTCTAAGAGGCGGTAGGATTCGATATCCGGATCCCAGTAATAATCTTCCCAATCGACATCTGTTTCGCCATTCATTACTTTAGGCGTTGTTATTTTACGCCCTTTAACGAGAAGTTCATATTCCGGAAAGGAACCAGAAAGATTCTCAAGGGCCAAAGTGTCAACCGCGGCAAGGGCAACGTTCGGGAATTCCTGCTCGTCCTCGCAGGATATCTCGTCAACCCTTTCCAGGTACATGTCGCCGTTAGTGATCGGGTAGTCCAGGTCTGACGGGTCATTTGACGTACGAGTGATGCGGATATCGTATTGCCCGGTTTCAAGGCCGTCCTTGCGGAAAATGCGCTTGAAATTGTTCCTTGTCCTTGCGCTTACCGTAGTCGATCCAAGATCAGTATAGCTTCCAGCGGAATGCAGCTTATATTCGACCTTATAGACTACATCCCAGGATGTTATGTTCCCAGAACTATCCTGCTGATACATCCCTGAGGGAAAGCTAAGATGCAATTCAAACGCCTCGATATCGCTATCCTCGGTCGTATAAACGTAGGCATTGTCCTTGGTAAGCTCGACGCCGACCGACTTGAGGTTATGGCTATCGTGGAAATTTGGAATAACCACCTGATCATTGGTCCCCATCCTGGTGGTGAGGGTGTAACCGGAATAGTTAGCCGCGGTATTCCTATTTATCCGGCGCAAGGTTATGCTTTCAAGCTCTCCCCATCCAACGCCGAGTAGGGTATGCAGGTAACTTTTATCTCCGTCGGTTGAGACATATTCATTAAGAACATTTACGGTCGGAGTAATTTCGCCATATATCACCTGTATCGGTGTCCCGACTTGATTGATAGTCCTTGTTCCATCCCAAGAGTATGACGCTCCTTCGTCAAGCCCATCTCCTGATGTCCCGTAGTTCGGAAGGCTGGGAGTCCTCATTGAAATGGCCTGGTAAATAGAATAGGCTGCCGTAGCTGCAACTGCAACATTAAACGCAACGACAGCAATTTGTTGCCAAAGCGCCATGGCCGCGAATTCAGTAGCTCCTGGGATATACAAAACCTTATTAAATATAGTTATCTCGTCTCCAGTTTTTAATCTTTGATTTAGGTTATTGATAGCTTTACCGTTAACAGCAACCTCCATATCCTTATAAGTAAACCTGGACTGTTTGAGATAATCTTTTATTGTTTTATCACGGTTAAAGACGAATGACTTCAGTTCCCTGCCCTCGTCGGCCATGATGTTTGGGATGAAGCGGACAGTGATGTCACGCTTTCTGTATGGCCGCATGGACCTGCGGACCGTATCTTCTACCTTAGCCTTTGTAGTGATAGAACCCATTTAACCGCCTCTTGAATGTTTCGTCGTTGTAGCTGTTTATGCTCATGCCTGATTTAAATAAGTGGATAAACCTGCTGTTGCCAATAACCACCCCGCCGTGATTGGCAATGCCTTTTTTGGTTTGAAACAGAACTATGTCATACAGCTCCGGTTTCTCCACTTTCTGGAAGAGCTTGTAATAATTTTCTATAAAGTGGCTCTTGTCCGCCTTGACCGCCCAGTTAACGTCGTAGTCTATGTTGAAGTCCGGCAGAGTAATCCCAAGAAAGTCACGGTAGAGCAGCATGATGAACCCGCCGCAATCCGCACCGCTATAGTCACGGCCCTTATGCAGGTAAGGTATTGTCATCGCCTTTTTCAGGAAGTCTTTAAACTCTGGACTATACATATCCCCGTCTCCCCGGTATCGCCCGCGCCCCCAGGAACCTCCTTTGATTGGCCAGGGCCTGGCATCTCTGCCAGGTGCGATTGCAGGTAGTTTCTCCCCCCGCATATCCACATTGCGTGCTCTTGAATTTCCACTGGCAGAAATCCCGCATCCACAGCTTAGTAGGAATGGATAAGTTCTGAATATTGAACTTGCTCATTAAATTGAAAACAACATCCTTGACATTAGACGTATAGCTGTCTATGAAGTTAGAAAACTCAATATAGCAGTCCGGATCGTCAAGGGCGTCGGCATAGACCATCTTGATCGATACTTTCTTGCCGCGCAGGTCATAGTTCTGGAGATAGTATTCAATCAGCCGTGAAATGTTGGAAAGCTGGACACTGACAGTGTCTATCTCGCCCTCGGTATTCTCGGTTATCTGGTCATGGGTAATGGGGAACTTGGTATAGGTTACTTCGTCGAATACCACGTCTTGTGAGTAGGCGGCGAAACACTTGTCCGAGCCATCTCCGATATAGTCGTAAATGGTATATAGGAATATCGGCTGCTTGACCCGAGCGCGTGATTTCTCCTTGAATGAGGCGTTAGTATCTAAAGGCATCAGAAAGTCCTCTCCAATTCAAAGTTTACTTGGTATGTTCCACTGACATAAGTCTCCTGCCAGGAACCCTCTACAAAACTAACTGTGTACTCAGTATTGTCAAAAGGGTATAGAATAGTGAATGGCGTCAACGATCCGAACTTTCCCTGCCAGAATGTTATGTATTCCTGCAGCTGCGCATAGGTAAGCTGAGGAGTAGTAATGCGGAAACTTATCAACTCGTCGGGAGTTATTAAACGGACCTCCTCTGACTTGTTTTCGAACTTCGTCTTGTCGACGTTGAAAGCCCTCTTGCCCTCTATCTTTTCCCTCTTCGGTGTCCAGTCGGCCATATTATCTCGTCCTCTTTACGGTTTTTCTCGTTTGCCCGCTTCTCAGCAGGTCAGAGTTAATTACATTGATAACGGTATTCGGATCGCTGGCAATAGCGGAATTGACGAAGTCAGTGGTTATCTGATTGACGATAGTGATATTGCCGTTATCATTCTTAGTAGCGTCATATTTCGGAGTAACCTTTTCGCCCTCATGGAGGCGGTAAACCCCGGTATAAGGGACGCTATCCGTGCCTTCGGCAAAACCAAATAAACCTCCCAATCCCATAGCCGTGAGACTTTTGACTACAACGAATCGAGCTAAAATCTGAGCCAGAGTCTGAAGAATAGCATCTCCAAAGCTTGCAAAAAGTTCCTTTGCTGAATCAAGCTGTCCCTTAAAAGCTCCATAAAAGAAATCCCCGAAGGCATCCTGTATATTTTGCGCCGCACGTTTTCCAAATTCAGTCATAGCATCAAAATTTTCTTTCACTGTTGGCATTACATTATCACTTATACTCTCTTTTAAACTATTAAAAGCATCTGCCATTTTACCAGTAACATCATCTACTATTGAATTAGAAGCGGCTTCATCCATTTCCGTAACAGCTTCAGAAACCCTTTGTCCGCAATATTCGGCTGACTGCCTTAATTCGTCAACAGCAACCCTCATTTCATTAACCGTAACTTTAAATTTATTACCTATTATAGGCAATCCGGATATTTTCTCTCCCCAATTAGCTATGGCTTCCGTAAGGTCAGCTAACCCAGAGTTAACGCCCTCGGCGAAAGACCACCAAACCACTTTCAATGAAAGCGTAATTGTTTTCCACTTAGCAATTACTACTATTACGCCTATAATGGCAGCGGTAATTCCCAGAATAATAAGAATTACAGGGCCAAGCGCAAGGTCTAATCCCAAAACCGATATTGTCGCTCCGATGACAGCAGTTTTGAACAAAATCATAGCCGTAACTATCCCAGGCAAAGCTAAGGCAAGAAGCCCTACGGCAGTAAGCACCACTCCCAAAGCTACCCCTAAATAAGTTAAAACAGTGGCGAGAGTTTTATTGTTGTCAACCCAACGCTGAATAGCAATCGCAATGCTTGATATTCTTTGGGCTAAATTATTTATTGCAGGAAGCAGTAATTCCCCAATTTTAGTCGCCAGATTCGTAACCGTGTTCCAAGTTGTCCTGATTATTGATTCGGTGGTAGCGAATCTCTTTCTTGCCTCTTCTGTAAGCGCGGTATTTTCTTTCCAGGCATTTGAGGCTTTTTTAAGTGTTTCTGTTAATATCCCCCCAGCCCCTCCAACCGAAAGAAATGCTTGTTTGAGTCGTTGATCTCCGAGCTCAAGCTCCTCAAGAATCTGCGCGGCTTGCAATCCACCCCTGCCAAGGCCTTCGATGAAGATAGCGAAAGCGTTTCCTGCATCTTTCTCAAACGCTTGTTTGAACTGATCAACAGTCATACCCGATACGGAAGCGAATGTTTTAAGCTCACTATTACCGGTTTTTATAGCCTCGCCTATTTTTATTAAGGCCTTACTGACCGCGGTGCCGCCTCGCTCAGCCCTCACACCTACAGAACTAAACGCCGCGCCAATCCCAAAAATATCGGAAGTAGCAAGTCCCACAACCTTTGCTGAACCGGCAATGCGCTGGGCAAAAGCCGAAATTTCGGCTTCTGTTGTGGCAAAATTATTTCCCAAGTCGACGATTGTTGCGCCCATACGGTCAACATTCGTAAGAGATTCCTGCATTATATTGGCGATACGGGCAAAATCAGTAGCGGCGGCCTCTTTGGTAAGGTTAGTCGTTACTGAAATTTTAGCGACTGTTTCGGTAAACTTGGTAAGATTTTCAACTCCTCGGACTCCTAACTGTCCAGCTATCTCCATAATACCCGCCAGATTAGACGCAGACATAGGCAAGGTATTGGACAAACCAATAAGCTCCGAATTTAAAGCGGCAAATTCTACCTCGGTAGCGTCAACAGTTTTACGAACACCGGCAAATGCGGACTCAAAAGAGATAGCACTTTTAGAAGATAGAGCATAAGCCGCAGATATTGCAGCTCCGGCAATAGTGAAGGCCCTGCCCATCTGGGTTACCTGCGCTTGATTACGCAAAATCCAACCCTGCATACTGGTGGTGTCATTGCGCACTTTCTCGACGGCATCAGACCATTTATTAAGGTCTAAAGTCATTCTACCTATTATTGCTCCAGCGTCAAAACTCAAAGTAGAAACCTCCTTTTAACCCTTTTTCATATCCTTAAGAGATTGCCAGCTTTCTTTTACAACTGCTTCTTCTCCTCTTTCAAGCATCGCCAAACTGTGAGACAGATCAGATAAATAACTTTGATACCCTGAATCTTTAGCCATTGCCACTCGCATAGATTGCGCCATAGCTATCCTATCGCGGAGGTGCTTCTTCTGAGCCTCTCTTGCCCAAAATGACAAGTCTCGGACATCAAGATTAAGCACCTCCGCATAGGAAAATTGACCCGGGAAAGCAGAGGCAATGGTGCTTATTATTTTGCCCCTGCTTTGGAAGGGTTTGGGTTTTTAATTCCTTCCGTTATAGAGGATGAAATAAAATCAAGAACCTTACCTGCCACCCTCATATCAACCCCGGAAAATTCCCCAACAGAAACTCCCAGCAAAAGAGCAAGCTGCTGGATAGGAGTATCCATATTTACCGATTTATCGCTGTCTTTATCAGGAGTAATTTCCTGAATTTTTTTCATTAATTCAGCAGTAACATTGCTTAAGCGATACTCCTTTTCTCCCAAGATCCCCGCCTCAATGATGATCGGTTCGGAAAGCTGCTTGACCTCTTCCCTCTTTAATATAGGCATTGCAATTCCTCCTTTTTAGGTAACTCCTGCTTCCCGCAGGTTATTATTACGCTCCCATATACCAAATCAGCCCGGTAGAAGCATCCGGGAAACCTTTGAACATAACCTTGTATACCCTCTGGCCCTCGTTGTTGAAGGCGATTTCAAAGTCCACCTTCGGATAAGCCTTCGGTATGTTCAACCAGTCCGCGGAGCTGGTAGAAGCCACATTGTTGACGATAGGCTTCAGCACCAAAGCCTTGGCGTTGTCATACATCGACACGCCGACTTGGTTATTTGCGTTAAGCCTGTTACCTGAATACGAAGACCCCCCGATGACTTGAGCCAAGATGGCCAGTGTAGCACGGGATAATGGCACTTCCACCTCGCAGGCAGACACGCCGACCTTTATCTCGTCCACGTTGGTGACACCCTTTTGGTCCTCGTTCACCGGCTTACTCTCTTCGGTGTAACGGAAAGTTACGCCCCCCGAAGTTGCTCCTAAATCCTCTCCATCAAACTCGATTACGCATGGTCCTAAATCCCTTAACATTTTACTCCTCCTTTTTTGTTATCATTAAAGATTATCATATATATAAACAAGACAACTTAATTGTCTTGACAAAATTAAATTTATCAATTAAAATATACTTGCTTAAAGGGAGTGGTATTTTTATGTTCAAAATAGCCGTTAGTAGGTGTGGAAGTTTAACCGCTTCCTTTAAGCCACCGAAAGCGGCTTTTATTTTGGAGATGATGAAATGCCAAGAGGATATAGAAAAGACGGCACAAAGCTTGGATTTCAAAAAGGAAATAAATTCAACCTTGGCAAACATCATTCTGAAGAAACACGGAAAAAAATGAGAGAAAATCATAGAACTAAAAGAGGATATCCAATTTTGAAAGGCGAAAATCATCCTTTGTTTGGTAAACACCATTCTCTTAATAGCCGTAAACAAATGAGTAAATCCGCTATTGGTAAACATCTTGGAAAAAATAACGGAAAATGGAAAGGTGGAAGATATAAAAATCCTTATGGCTATATTCACATTCTTAATAAGAATCATCCCTTTGCAGATAAACGAGGTTATGTTTTTGAACATAGGCTTATAATAGAAAGAAAAATTAATCGTTATATTTCTAACCCTGAAGAAACTCATCATATTAATGGTATTCGAGATGATAATCGCATTGAAAATCTTATGGTATTTAAAAATAAATCTGCTCATCGGCGATTTGAAAAAAATGGCATTGTTAATCCCAAAGAAGTAATTTTTGATGGTCACAATCTTAAGCATCCTGAATCCTTATAATAAAATTAGTAGAAATGTTATATAAACCAGCTTCATCTTGTCCAACATTCTGCGGGGCGGTGATTGCCTCCGCTGTGTTAACATAATAAACCGCGCTGTCTCCTGCGACAACCGGCAAAGTAATTCCCTTCATGCCATGGAGAAGGACGAATACCTTGAAGGCGTTAGCTCTTGCTGTCCAATAGTCCGAGGCGCGTGACAATACCTGGATGGCCCATTCCACCTTGTCGGTCAAATACGGGTCCGGAGCGCCACCGGACTCCCTGACGACGACCACGTCATTCTGCGCAGTGGAAGGAGCAAAACCGGCAAAAAGATTAGTGCCGATGGTGAAGCCGGTGGTGTTCTGCTGGATATAGGTAGTGATTTGCTTAAGCACCGCTACCCCCCTTGATTGTCTCTGCTATAACTTTCATATAGACATTCTTCTTGGTAATCATCTTGCTTTCCAGATACTTCGGCCCGGATGATGGTTCTGAAAAGTGAAAGTCAATGCCTTCATGCATCTTAGCGGCATAAGGAGTGTTAAATCCTATTAGCCCAACGAATTGATGCGGCGCTATGTTTTCTGCATAAACTGTTAAAGCTTTCCCTGCCTTTGCTGAAGGAATGCCCGTGCTATCCGACACAAACTTATTCTGCACAAATACACTGGCAGATCCACGTAACCAGCCTTCCTTCAATGGCACCGTAGGCACCTCCATAACGCAGTCGTTCATCAGGTCAAGCATCGCCCTGCCGAGGCCCTTTTCTATGAGTGCGGGAACAGCCTTCTTGACTATGTTGCCGAACTTCTTTTCAAAGTCTGAGGAATCAAAATGTATATTCATAAGTAAATCCTGTCCAAGTATTACTGCCGGTAGTATTTCCAAACCCATCCGTTATATCTATCGTAAATGCGTATACTGGTTTTCTGGGGTTAAGATATTCTCTTAATCGTTGATCATACAAAGCTTTATATTTTTTTAAGTCATCATACGCGCTATTAATCCCTTTCATTACTTCTTGATTACCTCCGCGATCGGGATGATGAAGCATAACCAACCGATGGAAAGATTTTTTAACTATATCCATCGGCGCGAAGTTCTCAACTTCCAGTATGCGATATAGGTTCGTCATGCCAAATAAATCAGCAGAAATCTATTGCTGAAATCTTTCTTTAGTTCAATGCTTAATATAGAATATGTCTTGCCATCATAAACCACCTTATCCTGATGCCCCAACGTCATAACCGGCAGCATCACGTTCGCGCTGGACACCACCTGCTCTCCTGCCTGGTTGCGGACGAGCTTTGTCTTATATTCAAATCTGCACTTATATGCCGTGTCTGCAGGCGTAGGAGATCCCCAGGTATCGTAAGACACCCTTTGGATAGTGATATTGTCGGTCATGTAGGCGTTCAGCATATCAGTAGTATCCCTCCGCAGGCCACGCGAACCCAGCGGCCCAAGTCTCCGGCAAACCAGTGGTTGTTTTTTCGTGTTCTCAGACTCCAGATACCGTCAACAATTATAAGTAATCCAATAAACTTAATTAGCATTTAAATTTACTCCAATCCAAAAGAATATGCTCTTTACAACATGGACAATCAATGGATGTTCTCTTCTTATCCATAAATAGCATAGGCGGTGTAAATTTTTCGCCTATCTTTTTTCCATGAATACATATCCCAGAAATGATGTTCCCTTTATCATCAAAAATAGCTGATTGATAAAAGTTAAATACCATTCCCTTAATTTCTTTACCGCAAGGACATATCATCATATTGTCGCCATAAGTTCTTCAAACCTACTGAAACTGTCCACTTTTATCGCCGGGGAATTACTCAACTTAATAGCCTCATTCATATATCCACGGCTTTCCAGATTAGTCCTTGTTATCGGCATGATAACGCACCGGCAGTTTCCACACCAACAAGTCTTACCGTTCCTGCGTATCCAAAGAGTATGATTTTTTTCCAACTCCACGCAATAAGAATAATCCTTATAATCTACTTCTCTAATTTCCATATTCTGTAAAGTGGCATATTGAGAATAACATTCTCTTATCCGCCAAAGATTATTATTAATCTTGTAATTTCCATTTTTAAATTTAACCCACCTGTCTTTACATTCCTCAAGATAAAAAGAAGGACGCCTGCCGACTTTAATTAACAATTCTCCCAAATCATCAGCCATCCTCTTGGAAGACGTAAAATATTCTCTTTCATTATTAAAATTTCCACCCTTCCAGTTATCTGTTTTTCTTATTGACCCATCTCCTGCTATAAAAGCATCCAGGAAAATCTTAATAATGTCAGGAGTGTTAGATTTAATATCTTCTGGGATAAATTTATTAAAAGATTTCCCTAAAGGCAGAAGATAATTATATAATTCTTTATCATAGAATAAAAACCCCTCTTTTGTTTTGCTGTATTTAATTCCTATTTTTTGTAATAATTCTTCAATCCTATGATACTTGTCAAAATTAACTTTCTCACTTTGAGATATGGAAATCGCATTGCGTCCTGTTACAATACTTCCTTCTGATAAAAACCATCCCATAAATTCAGCATACAATTCGGGAGTTATCTTATGGCTACCTAATAAATAAAATTCTTTTTTATTACCCTTCCATTCTGAGCTTCTATAAAAAACTCCTGATTTTTTATTCAATAATTTTCTTGCTTCCACAAATCCAAGTTTTCCTTTACTATATTTATAATTCCAGTCAGTAGAATAAAGCATATTATGATTATGGGTAACCAATAAATCAAAAGCCCTATTGGTAAAAGACACCATCTTATCTTCATAATGCCTGAATAATCTTTTTATTCCGGACCATTCAAGATCAAGGTTATCGATATTTAATGACAAGCATTTATCTTCTACCATAACTTCCCTGATATTAATCCACCCTCTTTCGGTGTATATTTCAGTAGCCCTGTCATATGAGTTCGGATGGAGCGGAGGCTTCTCTGTTAATTGCGGAAAATCATCGTCTGCTCCGCTTATCGAATACACTCTGCCGGAGAACTGCTGACAATATTCGCATACTTCTGCATGTGCATCCCATTGGACGAGGTCAACGCCATACCTTAGCGCCGTATTAATCGTCCCCTGCGAAGAGGCCTCGCGCGTGCGCGTGCGGGCGAGCATTTCCGCATATTTGTCCGGCCGGTAATTCCTGCCATTGATGACAATGAATCTCTCCTCGCCCAACTGTTTCCTCAATCCCTGGAGTATAGTATCCGAT
>Ga0265297_10008332_pt1 | contig 13860 bp, 14 predicted proteins | sample Munlanlwell13791_FD_192502 | JGI IMG/M metagenome (GOLD analysis project Ga0265297, IMG submission 192502) | Leachate microbial communities from a municipal landfill in Southern Ontario, Canada - Leachate well 137-91 | ecosystem: Engineered > Solid waste > Landfill > Unclassified | place... | reverse complement strand
GACAGAAAGCTGTTTACGCTTTCAGCATCATCGCTATATAGACGACTAGAGAGATGGCTGCTATTGCAATGCCCAGATACCAGCAGTAAGGGCAGTATAAGCAATAAAGCACGAACAGGGCAATGGCCGCCAGCGGCAAAAGCCAGCATATCTTTTTCCTGTCTATTTTGCCGTTTTTAACGCATAAAAAGAATAATACTATCAGGACGCATATCAAAAGCGCCAGCAAAAGGCAGTAATTGCTCATTCCTATCGCAGCAAGCAAGCTGCCGAAAATGCTCTCCTGCTGGGTTTGGCCATCAATATCTTCAGGAACTTCTTCCGAAGAATCTTCCTCTTCTCCTGCGCCCTGCGCAAGAACACCGCTTCCTTCATAATTATTGCTCTCCCCTCCTCTGTTAACCAAAGGATACCCTGCCACAATCTCATTTTGAGGAGTATAAACATTCTCTTCGCGCGAATCTTCTTTTAAGGTGGTAAAACTGTACTCTGTGCTTAAAGCAAGAGAACCGTGGGAAATACAGCGGTAATAATACGTAGTGCCCGGATTCAGACCGGTTAAAACTACCGTATGATGGGTGACTTTGTTCGTGTCTTCTTCAGTATAATACTCATAACCGTAGCCTGGTTCGCCCGCTGACAAATCAAAGCTTCCTGGAGTTTGGCTCCATAAAACCCTGCTTGTTGATTCATAGCTTGTTTCCCATTCTATTGTTGCGCTAGTTAATTCAGGAGTAATTGAAACCGGCTCGTATATTATCAATCCTCTCGGCAAACCTCCTCCACCGCCTCCGACTGAACCGCTGGTGAAAGTTTCCGTTTCTCCCCCATTTGTCCCTCTTGAGCCTATCAGGATATCAAATCCGGTTGTCATTCCCTGCCATTCGCCTCCTTTGCCTGAAGGAAAAGAAATCTCAAAATCATACTGGATATAGCTTTCATCGGAAACAGTTGAAAGAAACGTCTCCCCTTTTGAATAAAAGTCAAACAAAGATTCAGGTCCGTACAAAACCTCATCCCCTGCTTTAATAGTTATTTCCAGCGCTCTGGACAAGTCATCTGAAGGAATATCATCGGGATATGGAAACCCGGGCCAGTTTATCGCCTCTACGGCAATATCCTTGGCTTCTCCTGTCATATTGGAAACCATTACAAAGCCTTCTTCAATATCTCCGGGCAGAAAGTTTTCATTGTCAAACAGCGTCTCTGTTTCAAATTGGATCAGAAGGCCGCCTTCTGTGGCAAAAACAGAACTGGCAAAAAACAATCCTAAAAACAAACTTATGCTAAATATTTTCTTGTTCATTTTGGTTTTCATTATTTTCTGGTTCTTCTAAATTTGGCGCTTCTTCTGTTTCTTCCGGCTCTTCCACAATAACAGGCTCTTCTATCGTTGTTTCTTGGGCAACAGCCTGTTCAAGTTCTTCTGTTTCTGTTGGTTCTTCTGCGGGCTCTTCTATAATTGCTTCTTCAATAACGGCTTGTTCTTCGTCGGCAGATTCTTGTGTCGGCTCTTCTTCCGATTCTTCTGCGATAACAGACTCCTCTATTGTTGTTTCTTCAATAATAGTTTGCTCTTCATCGCTTGTTTCTGCCGGCTCTTCTTCTGTTACAGCATCTTCAACAACTGCAGGCTCTTCAAAAACAGGTTCTTCTGCAAGCGCCTCTGGCTGAATCTCCACGGTTTCATTAACAGAAGGAGTAACAACCTCAACAATGGATTCCGGCAATTCAATTTCCGGCTCCGAGTCTGAAGACTCTGCATTTTCCTGGTTAAGCATATATACAAGCTGCATTGCTTCAAAAGGAGAAAGCATAGGCGGACAGAAATCTGCGTCAGACATGTCTTCATCCCAGCTTCCAAGCGGGTCAGTAGCCTTTATTTTAATCCTTGCTTCATGGGATACAAAGCTGGAATCGTAAGGAATCGTCCACGTATGGACTCCGTCATTCTCAGTAGCGCTGGCAATCTGATAGAAACAGTTTTCTCCTGAATTCTTGCAATACCAGATATCAATAAGCAATTGGAGAGGCTCATAAACCGGACTGGAAGCAGTCCATGTAATATCATACTGTCCCAGGCCTGGCCTTGCATATCCCGGAGGAAGCAGATACCAAACCTCTCCTCCGTTGGGATACGTCACAGTCACATCAGGCCCCCAGACGCCGGTGGAAATATTGTTTTCTATTTCTTCAACGTCGGAAAAGCCAAAAGGCCCGACAAGGAAATTATCCTGCCAGCCGTTGAAGATAAGATTAAACTGGCAAGACTTGCTTTGCAGTTCCGGCGAAGGATCTTCAGGAAGATTGACTGTAAAGCTCCAGCTGTCTTCTCCTGTATCGCTTATTAGGATAGACTCTACGGCTAAACCTTCCAGGCTCCCGCTGTATTTTATTTCCAATCCAAACTTTGCTTCAATAAGCAAGGCGCTGCACAAAGCATCGTCTCCTCCGGTTTTCAAGCTGGAAACGCCGTATCTGAAAGGCAGTATTCCGCTGTCCACTACTTTGACGTCTCTTATTGAGTTTTCTCCGATGTTAATTTGGTCCGGGGAAAAATCGCTGTCAGAAGACAGATAAAAATCCAGGCTTCCTGCGCTGAAATTACCCGAAGAGCTTTCAGTATCATTGAAATAGGACATTGTTTCAACTACGGCAGAAAGGCTGTTCCAACTGAAACAGACTATAAGAAGGGAGGCGCTGATTTTCAAAACAGCCTCTTTTATAGTCTTGTTGTTCAAGAATCTCATCTCTCTGTCTATATTATAATTTATCTTTCCCGTTCTCTTCATTTTCTTTGTTTTCTTCTTTCTTTTTTTTAAGCTCTTTCACAATCTTTCTGACTTCGTCAATAATTATCAGACCTGCAGGCACTATAATGATTAACGCAAATCCCATAGGCTTTTTGGCGAAATCAACTGCGTAGCCGGCATACGGGACAGCAAACAAAACTTTGCCTATCACATCTTTTCTCTGAACCTCTCTTGCGTCCGGAGCATTGTTGACATCTCCCTTGGTAATATATACGGGATTGCCGTCTACAACCTTAATGTCAAATATCCTGTGCGTAGTCGGCGTTTTCGTTTTAACCGCAGGGCCAAAAGTTATTATGTCCCCCACCCTATAATCATCTGACGGCTTCACCGCCACCACGCTTCCCATTTTTATGGCCGGCTCCATTGAACCGGAAATCACGGTCATCACTTTATAATTGCCAGTAATAGGAAAGGTTGAAATAATCAGCAGAAGCGCCACAAGGATTATAGCTCCCACTAATATCCAATAAACAATTTTAAATGCTTTATTTCTTTTCATTGCTTATGTCCCAGTCCCTGTCCTAGCGGACATAGGCTGGGTTCATTAACAATCAAAACTAATCTGCTATCAATCCTTCAATATTTACATTCTCGCAGTTAAAATCAGGATTATTCCTTTGCTGAACTGCATATGCGACCAAATCAGCCAATACTTTGTCTGTTTGGACTTTGTTGGTCATACCGCTTCCATCGCAGTCAAGAGCTGTGACATCGGCTGTATCCTGAGGGCCGTATTGAGTACCTGCACACCATGCAAGACCGATATAGCCTACATTGCTGGTAGAGAGAGACATTTTGATTACCTCTGCCTGTATATCATTAAGAGATGTGCCAGCAGAAATCAATACCTCCTCTCCGCTTTCATATACTCCGTTACCGTTATCATTCCATCCGAAAAACTCAACCTCTCCTGAAAGTTCTCCATACCCCAAGCCGTCATCGGTTGTATCTCCAGCTTCCAATTCAGGGTCAACAACGACGTTCTCATCATCTTCCACGTTTACTGGAAATAGACAAACATACGCATCGTTTGAAGTAACATGAAGCGAGATTAAATTTGTCCCTTCATCATTTGGTTTAATATCGCCAAAGTTAAAGAATTTCTGCGTTCCATCAAGGTCTTGCTCGTTCCAAAGCATGCAAGCCTGTTGGAAATCAGAATCTTCCTCGCATTCATTCTCCGGACGCTGTACGGTCAAATCAAAGATAAGACCGGCAGGATTGCTGGCCGGATTGCTGCTTCCTGGTTTGTTTCGCACAGTAATTTCAAGCGTATTTTCACCGTTTTGCACAAGCGTAACCATTGCCGCTTCTACGCCTGCCGTATTCACAAGAGAACCATAGTTATACTCAGAAGCAAGCGTATCAACAAGAGTATTTCCATTAAATACAATCTTGTAACCGTTATCAGCTGCTAACGCGAGGTCAAGATTTACACCGCTGATGCTCCCATTCCAGTTAAACTTCTTCTGGAATGTATATTCTGCGCCATTTGTAGTGTCTGCAACAAGGACCGGGTTAGTCACCCAAATCCACTTTGCGCTAGAGCCAGGAATTGACTGTAGCCAGTTTGTGTGGATAAAAGTCAACTCTACTGCTGGTGATGGATATACTCCTGCAAACGCACCAGTACCTGCTACGACATCTGTTGATGTTGAGCTAAACACATTAACTGAACATGTCTCGCAATCAGCACCGTTATAGGTTTGAGCCAAATGGTCTACCTTCAAATCAATGCTTCCGGCAACCATAATGTTGCCTGTTGAAACCTCGGTATCATTGAAATAAGCAATAGTTCCTCCAATTACTGCCGCGCCAACAACTCCGATAATTCCCAAGCTAATTAGAATTTTTTTCATAGTTTTATTCTCCTATATCCTTTTAAGAAATTAGTTATGTGCATACTGTGCAACACTTTCTGGGTCATAGTCAACTTCATTGGCAGTAGTCTGATTAATTCCCCCATTGTTGAAGAAATTATTTTCAGCGTTGATAGTTGGAACTGCTCCATAATCGTTAATTCTTGTTCCATCCAAGAAATTGTTATAATTAGCAACGCCATCAACGTAAGAAGAATCTGCTCCTATTGCCTCGTTGCCGCTCCCTCTAAATTCATTATAAGCAACATTTGAATGATTAAATCCTCCGATACCAGCTGTCGTATCATAGATATCGTTGTAAGTAATCTGGAATATGCTGCCTGTATGAGGATTCTCGTAGACGCCAGTTACTACTCCATGAATCTCGTTATTGGTAATGGTAATTGCTCCATAGACACCGCCATATAAGGTTTCTATGCCTCTATCAGTATTTGTTTGAGTGGTGCCGTCGATGTCATTGTCACTAATTACTATATTCCCAACATTGTTAGTATCCAGATAAAAACCGGCGTAAGTGCCAGACCAGTAACCTGGGATTACCTTAAATCCTTTGATAGTTACATCGCTAGAAGCAATTCTGACGCCTCCATTAATTACAGCTGTATTGACCGGACCGTTAACAGCAGCTAAAATTAATGGTTTGTTAATAGTAACTCCATTATAATCACCATCGTTTACGCAGACGGTTGATCCATCAGAAGCACCATTTATCGCAGCCTGTAAATCACCTTCATCATCCACATAAACATTACAGTCTTGAGGAGCGGAATAATTACCTAAATTCGCTCCAACTGTTGGTCCCTGTTCTTCCTGTTCACCGCATATAAATTGACCATTATTTCTTGCCTGTTCTGCGTAGAACGTTACATCGGCCATAATGCCGTCTGTCTGGGAAACGTTGGTTACCGGTTCACCATTGCACAAAAATCCGGTTCCTCTCGCTACAGGATCTCCATCTGTTTGAGGATCTTTTGCGTCTTCTTGCAATTCACCATAACACCAAACCTTGCCGACATAATAAACTATTGGCTCTTGTCCGACGACACCACCCTCCAAAGGAACATTTTCTGCTTCCCAAACATTTGTTTGAGAATCAGCTAATGCCCAAAATGCACCATCAAAAATCTCTCCGGCAAGACCTTCTTTGAAGATTACTTCGTCCGTTTCATAAACATTATCTCCGTCATCTGCCCAAAAGGCAAAATACAGTTCATCCTGAAGTTCTCCGCCGTCAGGATCTTCGCAATTTGAATCTACTGATTCTTCAGGTTCTGTGCATTCGTTTTCAGGAGTGTCAGTTATATCAATGGCCATGCATGCCCAAGCATCATTGCTATTAACATGCAAAGAAATTGTGTCTTCGCCAAGGTCTCCTGGCTTTAAGTCTGTAAAATTAAAGAATAATTTATGATCCGGGGCATCCAAATCGCCATCTTCAATTCCCCATGAATTTTCATCCATTCTTATAACTTCGCCGTTTTGTACGAGATAACTCTCGTTGTCGATTTTTAAATCGATTGCTCCGGCAGTGAATACATTACCGGTGCTTGTCTCTGTGTCGCTGAAATAAGCAATGGTTCCACCGATGATAGCGGCAGCAGCCACGCCTATAACGCTTAAACTGATTATTACTTTTTTCATAGTTTTATTTCCCTTGTCTGCCAATCAGCCTATTCAGCTGGTTGCGCAAACTTTTTAAGTTAATTTATCTGTTTTTCGACCTTTTCTTCCGCCTGCAAAAAAAGAAGGCGGAAGAGTAAAAAATAAAAAACAAAGCTCAGAGCTTTGCTATTTTCCTAGACAAAAAACGCCGGAGTTCTCCCAAACATTAAATTTGTGCGAATATTTTATGTTCACAACTTTAATCATTACCCAACTCCCTCCATTAGGCATCTATATCAGATATTATAGAAATAAAGGGGGTATGTCAAGTAAAACTTAATACCACCTTTTCCACAACCATAAAAAAGGGAGCTGAATAAATCAGCCCCTTCTTGATTGTCGCGAATATTCCCCTGTCACGCAGGGAATAATCAAAGAACTATCCATTATCTGATACGGGGAAAACAAAGTGAATTTCCAGCCGTAGCCGTCTTTTGCAAGAAGGATGAACCTTCTTTCAGCTGCCACCCTTGACCACTCAGTGTCAAGGACGGCAATCTTCCCTATCAAAGACTCGTACCGCCTTAGTTTGCTTATCCTCAGCAGAAGCAGAGTCTCGTAAAAACTTGCAGGCCTGACATATCTTTCAGATATAATCGTAATCGTGTCCAATGGGTCAATCCCTTTGACCGACCCAAGCAGTTCAATGTCCACGTCGCAAGCCATCTCCAAGCGCAAGGCATGGCATATATCTCCGGCATACTCCCCTTTATTATCGTTCAGCCCCAAAATCCTGAAAAGAGCCGATATGGGAAGACGCTGTTGGGGAGAATAAACACGAAATACGGGCAACTCTTTTATTACTGTCAATCCTTTGCTTATCATGACAGTTCTCCTCATCAATTGGGAACGTTCACAAACCTACAACTATGTTTATTTAATACCCTAAAGGGCATTTTGTCAATTGAATATAAAAAAAGAGGGGCAGCGCGCTAGCTAACAAAGCGTTAGCTAACGCACTACCCTTAAACGAGCGGCTGCTTCTTACAGCGCTCTTCTCCGCCGGAGGAAGCCGACGAAGGCCGTGCCCATGGCGCCAAGAACGAGGGCGCCGGGCGCAGGAACGACTGTGGCCTGCACTCTGTCGATGGCCACCTGCCCGTACGTGGATTGGGACGCCCATGGATCGCCGGTTACCCAGATGGTCAATTCATAGCCCGGGGTGCCGGAGAATGTGGTCGTCTTCCATGTCTCGGTGGAGCCCATATCGGAATAGGAGCCCCACTCCACGCCGTCCATACAGACCATGAACTGGTCATCGGCAATGCCATCCAAGTGGCGGATGTCGACTGAACCGATGAGGTCCGAGAATGTCATCGAGGCGGTCTTGCCGGTGTTGTCTTCGCCTGGTCCCCACACCGTCCTGCATAGTCCATCATAGGATTCGGGGTCCGTAGTGATTCCGCCCCAGGTGCCGCCGGTCGTTGTCGGCTCAACCGGTCCCCACTCGTCCAACGGGAACACGACCTGACCCTCGCTGGCGGGCGTACCGATGTCGATGATGATCGTCGGAGCGGCATTCGTCGTCGTAATCGCAATCAATAGAACCAGAACCGAAACGCACAATGTCTTCATGATTTCTCTCTCCTTGCAAAGACACGATTCCTGCTCTCTGCCGCATACATACGGCAAAGACTGACGTTTTCTCGACCTCCTTTCATCGCGTTATAATCCCAAAGAACAAATAAACAATATTAGATATATTAGCATTAAACAAAAGATATGTCAATAGAAAAGGCTGGGAACGGGCGTCGGTCAGGGAGGAAAAAACTAACCTGACGCCCATTCTCAGCCTTTTATAACGATATGCCATACTATAAAAAGCAAGAGAAATTGTCAAGAAAAAAGGCGAAGCCAAGGTAGGGCTTCGCCCGACAAACCGAGGGGTGGCCCCGGAATATCTCAAGCAAAGAACTGCGTTATCTTCTTTTTAGCAGTTAGCAGGATAAAGTCAATGACATATAAAAAAACACCGCGTCAGAAAACGCGGCGTCTTTTCAAGAGGCAGAGTCTTACTTCAGTTCAACTGAAGCGCCTGCAGCCTCAAACTTTTTCTTCATATCTTCGGCTTCTTCCTTCTTTGCCCCCTCTTTTATTGTTTGGGGAGCTGAAGCAGCCGCATCCACCATGTCTTTGGCTTCTTTTAAGCCTTTGCCTGTTATGTCTCTGACAACTTTTATCACTTCAATCTTCTTGTCCCCCACTCCTTTCAAAACAACCGTGAACTCTGACTTTTCTTCCGCTGCCTCTGCGCCTCCCGCAGCAGGAGCTGAAGCGACAGCAACCGGAGCCTGGGCTGAAACACCGAACTTCTTTTCCAGAACCTTTACCAATTCCGCCAAGTCCAAAACAGACATTTCTTCTATCTCTTTTACTATTTTTTCAAACTTCTTAGGAACTTCAAATTCCTCTTTTTCTTTTTTTTCTTCTTCTGCCATAAATTTATTTCTTGATTGCGCTTAATGCGTAAACTAAGTTTCTTAAATTGCCCTGTAATACATTAACAAATCCTGAAACAGGGCTGGAAATAGAACCTACGACCTTTGATAACAATTCTTCTCTTGAAGGTATCTGAGCCAAAGTCAGAACCATTTCTTTTGTAATGATGTTATTCTCAAAAAAACCTCCCAATATCTTCAGATTCTCGTTCTCTTTGCTGAATTTGTGGCTTATCTTGGCCGGAGAAATCTCGTCTTCTGAGCCGAAAATAAAGCCTACCTGGCCCTGCAAGCCCTTGGAATCAAAATCAATCTTGCCGTCCTTCAAAGCCAAGTTGAACAATGTTTTCTTGCCAACCACAAGCCTGCATCCCTCTTCCTTCAAACGCTTTCTCAAGTCAAACATATCGCTGGCTTTTAAACCGTCATATGCCACAAAAACCATTGATTTCTGCTCGTCAATGTTTTTCTTCAAATCATTAAGCTTCTTCTGCTTTTGTTCTTTTGTTTGCGCCATAAAAAAAATACTGCCCGCAGACAGTAAAACAAGAACGTTTTGCCTTGGCAGGATTTGCTTATCGCCTAAGCGGATAATACCTGCTGTCTACGGCTTTAACTTTATATCTCAATATTACTTATTTAAAAAAACTTGTCAAGCTTTTAGTTCTCAATGCATACAAGATATTGCCTGTCCGAGCAAAACTTCCCTGTGGAAATATCGTAGGTGCCTGCATTCTTTTCCCCTATAAGGTCAGTGGCTAGACCCGCAACGCCTACCGCGTAAGTGAAACCTCCGGTAGGAGTATAACAGGAAGGAAAGCTGTCATCCAGCTGCATTCCGCGGGAATAACCGACCACTGTCCCGCCTCCGTAAGTCCAGTTTTGGCAGGTAGTGGTATAGCTGTACCTTTCGGCATTGGCTCCGAATATTGAAGCAGTTCCCTGAACAGCAACGCAGGACCTATTGCTTTCTTCATCCAGCCTGCCCAGCCAGATATCCTTCATTCTTACCATAAAATCATTGCTTAACCTTACTTTGTTTAGAATCTCCTCAGCAGTGAACTTTTCTACGAAATTGGCAAAGTCGCTTCCTAACAAACGGTGACAGGTGGCGCCTCTTAAAAGCTCCAGAGACGGAGCAGCTTCTACAAATATCCCCGAAGTGCCCCGGGGCGTTGCCTCTATTCTTTTGACAGCTGTTTCTTCCGGATTCTCTCCGCCTATGAAAGCTGTCCAGTTCCCAGAATAACCCAACTCTGCGGCTGCTATCTGGCATTTTTCATCCGCGCCCTGCAATCCTTCCAAATCGCCGGTAAACTGCTCTTTTGTTATGAATACCCTCCTTATGTCAGGAATATCGCTGGCCATAAAAGGCCAATTGCTCTGAATTGACAGTTCGTCACAGCTCGCAAGCGCAGGGAAAGTGACTGAAAAAGAACCTTTGGAATAGCTTATCAGATTGCCTGTTCTCCAGGGGTATTCTACAATCGCAATCCAGAAATTAGGGCCGTATGCATGTCCGGACGGTATCTTCCATTCATATTTTTCGCTGGAAGCCGGTATATTTTCAGCTATCCACTGCGGATTCTCTCCGTTGAAAAGGACTATTCCTATTCTCTCCACTCCTTTTGCTTTCCATGTAATGTCATAGCTTTGGCCTATCTCCCATTCTTCCCTGCCCATAGGAGAAACCAAATCCAGATTTCTTGACTTATCTCCGTAGAACATAAAAAGAATTGCCGCTACAACTCCAACAATGGCTATGATTATAACAATAAACATAACCTTTTCTATGCCGATTTTTTCAGGTAATAATTGGTTCATTTTTCTTTGCCGCAGATAAAATTAATATCTCTTTGAATTTTATTGAGCGAAGTGCTGCCTATGTAAGGCTCGTCAGGCGAAGTCCAGTATCTGCCGATATAAATATTGTTCTGGTCGTTGCCGCAGTTCTCCAGCCAGCATTCATAATTAGGGGACGTGGATACCGGTTTTCTCTTCTGGCTTATTCCTGCATCCATTATATCATAACCGTGCTCTTTTTTACAAAACACTCCGTAAAGATAATCCTCGGCCCTATCCTTCATTTCCGCAAACGGCCATGGCCCTGAAAAACTGTAATTCCCGGCAACAACGAAATCAGGGGCAGGAGGAAACTTGCCCATGGGTGAAATGGGAAAATCTGTTTCTTCTTCCGGCTCAAAAGCGCCGCCCATTCCAATAAGATAACTTACAACGATAAAAACCAGAAAAATAGCAAGGAGCATAATAAAATAAGTAAGGGCTTTTGCTATCGCGTCTTTTCCTTTTTCAGGGTCTCCGCTGAAAATCAAAGTAAAGGCTCCAGTCATGAAAAGGCCGAATATGAACAAAAGAGGAACTCCGAAAAGAATGAACGGGATAATTGTCAGGATGCTGCCGAAATTAAGCATATTAATATATTATACCTTTAACGACAAATCATTTCAAATATTCCTGCCTGGCCTGCTCGTGCTCCTCTAAAGTAGAGCTGAAAATAGTTTCTCCTTCTCTAGTAGAAAGGTAGAACCAGTACTTTGTATTAAATGGATAAACAGCCGCTTCTATGCTGTTAATTCCGGGATTGCATATAGGACCGGGCGGCAGCCCCTTGTTAAGATAAGTGTTATAGGGTGATTTAATCGCAAGCTCTTCTTTCGTAAGCTCTGTTGATTTTCTTCTTGTGATATAGCTTATCGTGGAATCAACCTGCAAAGGCATATTGTTCTTTAACCTCTTCCACAAAATGCCGGAAACAATCTTTTTATCTTCAATAGTCTGGACCTCTTTTTCAATAATGGAAGCCATTGTTATTATGTCTGCCAGGCTCTTGCCCTGCCTCGCCATTTCGTCCTTTAAATCGGAGGCGACTTTCCTGCCAAAATTATCTTCCATTCTTTTAATTATGTCTTCAAGCTTCTCTTCCGGAAAGACCTCATAGGTATCAGGAAAAAGATACCCTTCCAGGCTTTCGTCTATTTCCCCCATATTGAGATGCTCCTCTATATCCCTGACCGTCCACCCCTCTATGATTGTCACCATTCTTTTAATCCTGTCTCCCGAAGAAATCTTTTCCAGGATATCAGGGATTGCCATGGATTTTGACAATTCATACTGGCCCGCTATGAGGTTTTTCGCCTCATTCTTATGCAAGGCGTATATTGCGAAAAGATATCTGTTCCTTATTAGCCCTTCGTTCTGAAGATTGACGCTTATCTGATTCAAACCGTCTCCCTTTTTGACTAAAAAGACGCTGCTCTCCGCAGAATTCGCATCAACAGGCGCATAAACCAGGTAATACGCCAGAATCAGAACGCCCAAGATAAATATTGAAATGATAATAAATATGTGTTTCATACCAAAGGAACGAAAGAAAATCCTTCATACTCTTTTTCTTCAAATTCGCTTTCTGTTTTTTTAACAACAACGATGATGGAATTTCCAACAGGCACCACCATCTTTCCTCCTGTTTTCAGCTGCTTTTTAAGATGCGCCGGCATTTTTTTAGCTGCAGCAGAAACCAATATCCTGTCATAAGGAGCTTCTTCTTTATAGCCTCGGGAGCCGTCCCCCAAAATAAACTTTACCGTGCCTTTTTCTATAAAACCGTATTTTGAAACATTTCCTTCCCCGAACTCCTTCAATTCAGGTATTATCTCCATTGCTATAACCCTGCCCTTGCTGCCGACAATGCTTGCCAGAATGGCTGTTGTCCAACCCGAGCCTGAGCCCACATCAAGAATCTTGTCTCCCTTTTTCGGAGAAAGCTTCTCCATCATGAAAGCAACCGTCAAAGGCTGCGATATTGTCTGGCCCTTGCCTATGGGCATCGGTTCGTCCACTTCGGAAAGAACTTTAATGTCTTGAGGCATAAAATCTTTCCTTTTTATCTTTTTGAACGCCCTAATGATGCCAGGCGTTTTCAGCCAATTGTTCTTTACCAAAGAGTCCACTAAATCCATAGCTTATTTCAGATATTTTTTCTTAAACAGAATCCTTTTTATAAGTCCGAGACGCTTATAGAAAACTATTCCGTTCAAATGGTCTATCTCATGCTGGATAACCCTGGCCATAAGGCCCTCTGTTTCCACGACCACATTCTCCCCCTTTATATTCTTTGCCTTTACTTTTATCTTTCTGCTTCTTTTTATATCAATATAAATATCTGGAAAGCTAAGGCAGCCTTCTTTGTCTATTTCCTTTTTTCTGCTTCTTCTGACAATTTTGGGGTTAATCAAAGCCAAAACGCGCTGATTCTTGAAATCAGCCTCCATAACAATGATTCTTTTCATTACGCCCACCTGATTTGCTGCCAACCCTACGCCCCGGCCCGACTTCATCGTTTCCGCCATGTCCCTTGCCAGCTGCACTATCTTGTCGTCTATCCTTCTTATCTTCTTGGCCCTCTTGCTAAGAACCTTATCGTTGAATTTTTTAATTCCCAATAACGCCATATTTATTGTATTATAACCAAAAATAAAGCAAAAAACAAACTTGGAATCAAAATAAACCAAAGCTTGCCTTTTGTAAAATTAGGCTCTCTTTTCAACCACTATCGTGCAGTTTGCAACCAAAGCGATGATGGCGCCTATTGCCGCCCAGACAGGAAGCAAAGCAGCTCCGACAACGCCTACGGTAAGAGGAAATTCAATATGCTGTTTCCTTTCTCGTTCTTTATAATAATCCTTCTTACGCTTCCCTCTTTTACAAGCCTCTTGAGCTGTTTCAGCACGTCTTGGCCTGAAACCTTAAATTCTTCTTTTGTTGTTTTTTCTTCTTCCATATTTTTTAAAATTAATGCTCTGCGGGGACTGAGGGAGTCGAACCCCCATCAACGGTTTTGGAGACCGCTATTCTAGCCATTGAACTAAGTCCCCTGTGATTATAAATATACCATATAAACGGTCTTTTTTCAACTTCTCTTTAATCTTATCAGCTATTGACATTATAATATAATAGATGTATAATAAAGGTGTTATAAGGGATGGAAATTTGAAAGGAGACTTAAAATGGACGAAGAAATGACGGCATTAGTAACAGTTTGGC
>Ga0265297_10008331_pt1 | contig 13861 bp, 11 predicted proteins | sample Munlanlwell13791_FD_192502 | JGI IMG/M metagenome (GOLD analysis project Ga0265297, IMG submission 192502) | Leachate microbial communities from a municipal landfill in Southern Ontario, Canada - Leachate well 137-91 | ecosystem: Engineered > Solid waste > Landfill > Unclassified | place... | reverse complement strand
GTTCCTTCATCTCCGACTTCAACGCCTCCGCGAGGAGCCGGTATTGGGGCAACGAGTTGTAAAGCTGCGCGGAGATGCGCAGCAATCTCTTCGGTGGCGCGGGCCACGGGATGATCGGAACTTCAATGCGATGCCGGAGACGGAGCTTGTCCTGAAGCGGATCGGCGTAGAGCGGTGACGCCGGAGCGCCATCGTCGGCTGCGTCGGCAATCGGAATCGATGCCAGCGAACCGATGAGTTCCTCCGGGCACGGCAACGCGATACTCAGCGCGTCGCAGAGGACTTTCCTTCCCGCCAACGCCAGCGCGCGATTGCGCCGCATCACTTCCGGCCAGCCGCCGGGCAGGAGCGAGCCGACCCACCGCAGCGATTCCGGCACGCTCAGCCATGCCGATGGATCGCACGTGCCCGTCCAGCCAAACTCAATCTGGAAACGCGACCGTTCGGTCCGCGTCGAGTTCGCGCCGTGGCTGATGGACAGCGGCCGGATGAGCGCCTGCCGGTCACGGCGCACGGCGAGAAAACCCGCGCCCTTCGGCGCGCAAAGCCACTTGTGGCAATTGCCGGTGTAGTAGGCCGCGCCGATCTCCCGCAACCGCAGCGGCATCATGCCCGGCGCGTGCGCGCCGTCCACGAGCGTCTCGACTCCGCGCTCCGCAAGCTTCTCCGCCAGCCGCTGGATCGGCATCACCAAGCCGGTCTGGCTGGTGACGTGATCGAGCAGCGCGAGCCGTGTTCGCGGCGTCACGCGCTCCATCACCGCCGCCACGATGTCGTCCGCCGACGCCAGCGGAAACGGAACCGCAACCACCGTCACGCGCGCGCTCCACTGCGCCGCCGCGAAATCCAGCGCGTTGCGGCAGGCGTTGTATTCGTGATCTGTCACCATCAGCTCGTCGCCGCGCTCAAACCGCAGCGAGCGCAGCACCGTATTGACGCCGGCGGTGGCATTCGGCACGAAAACCAGGTCGTCCGCATCCGCCCCGACAAACTCCGCCAGCACCACTCGTGCCGTGTCGAGCAACCCTTCCAGGTCGCGCACGAAAAACTGCACCGGCTGTCGTTCCAATCTCGCGCGGATTTGCTGCTGGAATTCGAACACGGGCCGCGGGCAACTGCCGAACGAACCATGATTCAGGAAGACCACATCTGGATCGAGCGGCCAGATGGCCGGATCGCTGGCGGGCTGGGATAGTGAAGATTCTTCGACACTCACGGCTCAGACCTTCTCGACTTTTTCGTAAACGACCAGTTCGTCCCGGCCGCTGAGGTCGTTGGGATGATAGCGCGGAATCGGCATCTCGATCTGCTTGAACTTCACCGGGGCGGTTTTCTTGTCCACGAGACCGACCGCAACGGCCACGCCGTAGATGATGGCCTCGGGCCGCGGCGGGCAGCCAGGGATGTAAAAGTTCACGGGCACAACCTTCTCGACGGGGCCGAGCACGGAATAGGTGTCATACCAGATGCCGCCGCCGCAGGCGCACGAACCGATGGCGAAAACGAGCTTCGGCGCGGGCATGGCATCGTAGGCGCGCTTGAGTGCCTTCGCTGTGGAACGCATCGCAGGCCCCTGGCAAAGCATCACGTCCGCGTGGCGCGGAGAGCCGACCAGCTTGATGCCGAAGCGCTCGACGTCGTAGTAAGGCGTAAGGACGTTGAGTACCTCGATGTCGCAGCCGTTGCAGCCGCCGCTGTTGGCGTGATAGACCCACAGCGACCGGCCGAACATTTTCTGGCAAAGGTTTTTCAACATAATCTTGTTTGCCCGCTAAACACGCTAAAAGGTGTTCGAACTCGATCTCCAAAACACTCCTGATAAACAGACTCAAGGAAACCGCAGCCCTTGTCTTTATAGACCGCGAAACAGGCGCCGAGAATGGCGTAACATTCCTCCTTGTAGATGAGGTTGCCGACTATGTTCTTCATCTTTAGCGTCATTTCGCGTGTTTAGCGGGCAATCAGTCCATTTCAATCTTGATGTCGTCCACCACCGGCTCGGTGTCGAGATATGACTTCGAGCGGAATACCCAGCGTTCGTGCGCCACGTCATCGAGGCGATAGCCTTTCAGTTTCAGTTGCTCCAGCGCCGACGGTTCCTTGAAGCAGCGGCCGCATCGCTGGCAGGTGCTCATGAACAATTCCAGCCGCTGCTGAATGTCGCCGATGCTGTTCGTGCCGGTCTCGAACTCGTGGCTCATCGTGATGGCTTTTTCCGGACAAACATCCGCGCAGCGGCCACAGTAGGTGCAGCGGCGGCCGAGATACTGGAGGATGCGAATCTCCTGGCAGAGATCGAAGAGGAGGATTTCGCGCGCGGGGCAATTGTTGGCGCAGCCGCCGCAGCCGGTGCACTTGGCCACGTCGAAGACCGGCCGGCCGCGGAACTTCTCCGGAACCGGCCGCGCCTGCGCCGGATACGGCAGCGTCACGCGCCCCGCCTTTAGGCAGACCAGCGTTTCTTTGAGTTTGCTCAAGACAGACATGCGTTTACCTCAATCAGTAGCCATAGCTCGCCAACACCAGCGCCACCAGCGCCAACACCAGCAGGCCCGCGAAGTAACGGATCGCCTGGTCAATCCGGTAGCGCGCGTGCGTCGCCGCCACCAGCGTCACGAACAGCACGAGGCCCGTGACCTTCGCCCAAAACACCAGCCAGCCCAGCGGAAACACCAGGCTCGATCCCCACGGCACAAACAGCGTCACGAAAAGCGCGCTGTAAATGACGAGCTTGGCCATCTGCGCGTATTTAAAAAGCGCCAGCTTCGGCCCGGAGTATTCCATGAGCGGACCTTCCATCAACTCGGTTTCCGCCTCCGAGATGTCGAACGGCACGCGCTGCACGAACGCCTGGAACGACAGCAGCATCACGGCCAGCATGATCACGCCCGACCACGGAAACGCAGCGCTTGCGTAAACCGATCCGTTCAGCACGGTGTCGAGCCGGAACGAATGCGTATGCACAGCACCGACGACCAGGGCGATGGCAAACAACGGCTCCAGCGCAATCATCGTCATCATCTCGCGGCTGATGCCGAGCAACGAGTAGGTGGACCCGGCCGCCAGGCCCGCCAGCAGCGTGCAGATGCCGCAAAGCGTCAGCAGGTAAATCAGCAGGATCACATCACCCACGGCATTCATCGGCGCCGCGCAGCCCATCGGCACGAGGCAGGCGATCGTCAGCACCGTCGCCAGCGACAGGTAAACAGCAAAGCGCTGCATGAGTGGCGATTCGCCGGATTCGATGTCCTCCTTGCCAAGCAACTTCAGCAAATCGAAATAGGGCTGCCAGACCGGCGGGCCCTGGCGGGACTGGATGAGCGCCGTGATCTTGCGCAGCACGCCCTGGAAGAACGGCGCCACCAGCAGCACGATGACTACGTTCGCCAGTCCGATCAGAATCATCCAAATGATGTTGCGGTGCATATCCGATTACGCCTTCTTCGCGCGCGTCAGCTTGATCAACTCCTCCTGCGTCCAGACCTTCGCCACGCCGGAACGCAAGTCGATCGTCTCCAATCGATCCGTGCACGAGAAACACGGGTCAATGCTGCCGAGCGAGATCGTCATGTCAGCGAACTGCTGGTCCTTGATCATCGCCGGGATGCCCTGGAGATTCTGGTAAGTCGGGGCGCGCACGCGCCAGCGGCGCGGACGGTTGTTCTCACCGGTGATGACAAAATGATGGCTCTCGCCGCGCGGCGCTTCCACCGACGACAGGCCAAACCGCCCCACTGGCAGTTCGTCTTTGAGCGACAAGTGCAACGGCCCGTCTTCCATCTTCTCAAGGCACTGGCGGATGATCTTGATGGACTCAAACACTTCGTTGGCCCGGACCAGCACGCGTGACCAGACGTCGCAGCCACTTTCGACGATCACCTTGAAGTCCAAGCGGTCGTAGGCGGCATACGGATGATCGCGCCGGCAATCAATGTCCGCGCCCGAGGCCCGCGCCACGGGGCCAACCAGGCCGGCGTTCTTCACGAGATTGCGATCCGCGACGCCCACGCCGCGCGTGCGCTTCTGGATGTTCTTGTCCTTGCTGACGGCGGCAACCACCGGCCGCCATTCGGCTTCGAGCTTGTCCAGCACGCCGCGCAACTCGTCCTTCACTTCCGGCGTGATGTCCCAACGCACGCCGCCGATGACGCAAAGCGCGTAGGTCTTGCGATTGCCGCTGATCTTTTCCGCGATCCACATGATGGGCTCGCGAATGCGCCAGCTCTGCATGAACATCGTGTCGAAGCCGACAATGTGACAGGCGAGACCGACCCAAAGCAGATGGCTGTGCAGGCGCTCGATCTCCAGCATGATCGTGCGGATGTATTCGGCGCGCGGCGGCGGCTTGATGGCCGCGGCGCTCTCGACGGCTTGCGCGTAGGCGACGTTGTGCACGCAACCGCAGATGCCGCAGATGCGCTCGGCCATCATCGGGATTTCGTTGTAGGTGAGCACGGACTCGGCGAGTTTCTCGATGCCGCGGTGCACCATGAAACCGCGATACTCGCAACCGCGCACCATTTCACCCTCGATGTAGAGCCGGAAGTGCGTCGGCTCATCCAGCGTGGGATGGAACGGCCCAAATGGCACCACCGTGCAGCCTTCCGGCGGTTCATCGAACTTGAACTCCTTCGTGTCGTCGAAACCTTCGGGCACCTGGTTCCACGCGAAATCCTTGCGCAGCGGATGCACACCATCGGGCCAGCCGTCCGGCAACACCAGCCGTTTCAGATAGCGGTGGCCCACCGGCTCAATGCCGATCAGGTCGTAGATCTCCCGCTCGGCCCAGTTCGCCGCCGGCACCACGTCGGTAATGCTGTCCACCTTCGGGTTGTCCGCCGGCACATGCGTGAGCACGCTGCAAAGGAGGTGCTCCCGGTCGAACGCGAAATCGTGCGCGACCAGGAAGTGGCCGGAGAACGGCCGGTCGTCCATGCCGATGCTGATCACATAGCGGGCGTCGAGGTCGCGGAAAAGATACTGGCAGACGGCCTTCAGCGCCGACGCCTCCACAAAGACGAACAGGCGTTCGTCGCAAGGCATGTCGGCCCGCTGGACCGCGGCGCCAAACTTTCCCTTCAACAGATTCAGTTTTTCTCGAGCGACCATGCGAAATCTTCTTTCTTCACTTGTCATCGGACACTGGAACCGGCTCCGCCTGCGGACGAGACGCGCCGCCCATCCAGCTCACGTAGCGCTTGATCTCGCCGTAAAAGTTGCGGGCGCGATAACGATGCATGTCGGCCTCCTTGACGTAACCGCACAGCCAGGGCTTCGCCGAGCGACGCTGCGAACCGCCCAGTTTGGCCACACGGCGCGTCACGAGGAATATCGTCCCCAGCACGAGCGCCAGGATGACCGGCGCGTAAATGGATTCGTGGTTCAGGCCGCCGAGACCCGTCCATCCGCCGGGAGCGAGAAGCGTGGCGCCGGCCAGCACTTCACCAAATCCATGCCGGCTTCCTTCCAACGCATGGCGGATGATCGAAATCGGCAGCACCGGCAGCAATCCAAAAAGAACACACACCGCCGCCAGCGCAATCTGCGGCACGCGCATTTTCCAGCCCACCTCCAGCACGCGGTGTTTCCGGGCTTTTTCCGCCACCAGCGCGCTGGTCCGCGTCAGGAACATCACGCCGAAAAACTTCATGAACAACGCCAGCGTGACGGCGCTGGTGATGATGGCCACCATCACGCACAACGGCAGCAATCGGAACCCCGAATGGCCCTGGATGGCCGCGGTGAAGATACTCCACTTGCTGGCGAAACCGCTGAAGAGAGGCACGCCCGCGATCGAGAACGACGCGATGAGCGTCGTGACCGCCGTCACGGGCATAAAACGCATCAAGCCGCCCAGCTTGTTCAGGTCCTGCGTGGATGTCGCATGAAGCACGGAGCCGGCATTGAGGAACAACAGGCTCTTGAAGATGCCGTGATTGAGTGTGTGAAAGAGCGCGCCGTAGAACGCCGCCACGCCCAGCGCCGCGACCGCGCTGTCCTTCGAACCTATCAACGTCATGCAAACGCCCAATCCCAGCAGGATGTAACCTGCCTGCCCGATCGTGGAGAAAGCCAGCAGACGTTTCGACAAATCCTGTTTCAGCGCCTGCACCGTGCCGGTAAACAGCGTGATCGTGCCGAGCAACGTCAGGGCAATCCCCCAATAGTGAACGGGATAATCCCCACACGCCTTGGCCGGCACGAGCCATAGGAAGTAGCGCATCAGACCATACACGCCGGTCTTGATCATCACGCCGGAAAGCATCGCGCTGACCGGCGACGGCGCGGCAGGATGCGCGTCCGGCAGCCAGATTTGTCCAAATGGCCACATGCCCATCTTGATGCCGAAGCCGATGAGAAACAGCGCCAAAGCCATCGCGACCGTGCCGGGACTTTTGAGCAAAAGCTGCGGCATGTTGCTGCTCACGCTGTCAAAATCATACATCAACATCGAGGACGCGCCCGACGGCCCACCCGCGACGACAAGCAACTGCGCGCCGATCATGCTCACGGCGCAGGCGATCTGCATCATGATCAGGAACTTGTTGGCGGCACGGAGCCGGCCGGGATTCTTCGGATCGAAGCGAATCAGTGTGTAACCCGTCAGCGTCATCATCTGCCAGAAGATGAAGAAGAACCACATCATGTCGGTGGTGCTGATGAGACCATACATCGCAACGATGAAAAGGAGGAAATCCGGATAGTAGCGCCCTGTCCCGTGCTCGAGGTGGTGCTGCATGTATTCGATGGAATAAAGCGCGGCGGGCATCGCGACGGTCGCGACGAGTCCGAGAAACACCGCGCTCAAACCATCCACATGCAACCGAAGCGCAAAACCGAACGCAGGCACGGCGAGACACGTGACCGGTTTGCCTGAACCAAACATCAGCACGCTGGTGACGCCCGCCAGAACCAGCAGGCTCGACACAACCACCGTGCCAAACGCAATCCACCCGACGGTGGACTTGCGGCACGCTCCCGTCCAAGTCGCCAACGCCCCGCTGAGACAAATCAGCATGGCGGCGGCAACGGCATATTCAGCATTGATCATGATTAAACTAGTGTGAATGTGGCTGTGACACGGAATGAGGCCGGCTCGTCCCGTGATGAGACGACGGCATTCCGCCCAGCCAATGGAAATAACGTTTGATCTCGCCGTAGAAATTGTGCGCGACGTAGCGATGGCAATCCGCCTCGAGCACGTAGCCACAAAACCACGGTACGTCGGCGCGGCGCGGCGCGCTGCCGAGTTTCGAGACAAACCGGGTGACAACGAACGCCAAACCCAGCACGACCGCGAGCGCAACCGGGACGAACAACGCGGCGGAGTTCAGTTCCTCCAACCCGCGCAGCGGACCGCCCGCCATCGGCGCAGCCTTGGCCAACAGAGCGCCAAACCCCTGCTGTTGGCTGGCGTTCATCGCGGATTGTATCAGGTTGAACGCGATGGCCGGCAATACGCCGAGCAGCACGCAGAAGAATGCGAGCACAACCTGCGGCAACTGCATCATCCAGCCCACTTCAAGCCGGCCGCGTTTTGCCGCTTGCGCGGTGACGAGCTTGCTGGTGCGCGAGAGGAAGCTGACCCCGAAGAACTTGATGAACGACGCCAGCGTCAACGCGCTGGTCAGGATGGCGATGACGGCGCAGACGGCGAGATACTTCGCGCTGCCGCTGCCCTGCACCGCCGCGACATAGATGCTCCATTTGCTGACGAAGCCGTTGAACAGCGGCACGCCGGAAATCGAAAACGACGCAATCATCGCCGTGATCGCGGTGAGCGGCATGAACTTGATCAGCCCGCCCATCTTGTTCAGGTCTTGCGTGCCCGTGGCGTGCAGCATCGAGCCGGCGTTGAGAAACAGCAGGCCCTTGAACAAACCGTGGTTCAGCACATGGAACAGCGCGCCGAACAAGCCGATCGTGGCAAGCGCCGCGGCGTTCGGGCCGGCGGCCGGCAGCAACGCCATGCACGCGCCGGTGCCGAGCAGGATGTAACCAATCTGGCCAATGCTGTGAAACGCGAGCAGCCGCTTCGATTGTTCCTGCCTCAACGCCTGCATGGTGCCCGTGAAGAGGGTGATCGTGCCCAGCACCGCGACGACGCAGCCCCATTTCGCGAGCGGGTAGTCGGCCAGAGCGGCCGGCGGCACGAGCCAGAGGAAGTAACGCATTAAACCATACACGCCGGTCTTGATCATCACGCCGGAGAGCATCGCGCTGACCGGCGACGGCGCGGCAGGATGCGCGTCCGGCAGCCAGACCTGGCCGAACGGCCACATGCCCATCTTGATGCCGAAGCCGACCAGGAACAGCGCAAACGCCAGCGCGGTCACGCCGGACCTCGTGGCAAGCATCGCGGGCAGGTTCGCGCTGACCGTGTCAAAATCATACTTCAACGCCGCGCTGCCGCTGACCGACGCGCCCGTCACCGCGAGCAGTTCGGCGCCGATCATCGTCGCGACGCAGGCAATCTGCATCATGATGAGGTATTTGTTCGCGGCGCGGATATTCTCCGGTTTCTTGTTCTCGAAGCGGATGAGCGCGTAACCCGGCAGCGTCATCATCTGCCAGAAGATGAAGAAGAACCACATCATGTCGGTGGTGCTCACCAACCCATACATCGCGGCGAGAAACAGCAGGAAGTTCGGATAGTAGCGCGCCACGCTGTAGTCTTCGTAGTGCCGCATGTAGGTGATGGAATAGAACGCCGCCGGCACCGCAATCAGCGCCGTCAGCATCAGGAACAGTGCCGTCAACCCATCCACATGGATGCGCAGTGCGAAGCCAAACCTCGGCATCGCCCAAAACGCCGCCGGATGCGACGAAGGCCCGACCGTCAGCACGTGCGCCACGGCAGAGAAGATCAAACCCGCTGTCGCAGCCGTCACGATGAACGCGAGCCAGCCCGCCACGGTTTTGTTCCGCGACACCAGCAGCGTCAACACCGCCCCGGCCATGCAGAGCAGGATCGAAGCAACGACAGCTTTTTCAGGAGTCAGCATACGATGGCAGATGGGACGGAAGCGCACGCGGGCATCTTGCTCAGAAGTTCGACCAATGCTTCGAGCGTTCTCTGGACGGTCGGCGTCAGGCCAGCGCCGGGCTTGAGCGACTCCGGCTGGACGCCGAGAAGCCATGCCCGCGTCGAGCCGTTGGCCTCGATCCATTTCGCCAGCAAGCCCAGCGAAATCTTGTGCGTGGAGATCTGCGGAAAGCGCGCTGACATCTCTTCCGCGTTCAAAAAGACCACCGAGCCGGGCGCGCTGCCAGACTCAACGGCGTCGAGGAAAATCAAATGCTCGAAGCCCCCGCCAGCAACGCGGCCAACAAAACGGTCGGGCGACGCGCCAGCAATGACGACATCCGGCACGCCGGCGGCGGCGAGTGTTTCCGCCAGGCGCACGCCGAAGCCGTCGTCGCCATAATCGGTGTTGCCAAGACCCATCAGGCAGACGCGGCCCTGGAAGCACACCTCAAGTTGTTCGCCGAGATCAGGCATCAGATATCTTCGCCAAGTTTCTGGATTTGCTCGTAGGTGAACACCGGTCCGTCCACACAGACGTAGGCAACACCGATGCAACAGTGGCCGCACTTGCCGACGCCGCACTTCATGTAGCGCTCCAGCGTCGAAACGATGTTCTTATCCTGAAAACCAAGGGCCTTGAGGTCCTTGATGACGAAGCGAAACATGATCGGCGGGCCGCACACGAATGCGACTGTGTTGTCCACCGCCACCTGCACGCCGGGTTTCTTGAACAGGCTGCCGACGACGCCAACGTTGCCGGTCCAGCCGTCAGCGGCGCGATCCACGGTAAGATGGCACTCGACGCCGGCGGATTTCTCCCACTCGCGCAGGTTGTCGCGATACATCAGGTCGCGCGGTGTCTTGGATCCAAGGAAGATCTGGATGCGCTTGTATTTCTCGCGATGGGCCAGCGCATAGATGATGCACGAGCGCAACGGAATCAGGCCGATGCCACCGGCAACGAAAACAAGATTCTTCCCGTAATACTCCTCCATCGGGAAGCCGTTGCCGTAGGGACCGCGCACGGCGAACTTGTCGCCGGGCTTGAGCTGGTGCAGCGCCGCGGTGCAACTGCCCACCGTGCGAACCGTGAAGAACGTTTCCTCTTCCGTCGGGCTGGGCGGCAGCGACGCGGGAAACTCACCCGCGCCGAACAGTGACACCTGCGCGAACTGGCCGGGGCGGAATTTCCTGAACGCCGCCTGCTCCTCCGGATCCACGAAGCGCCAATAGAACGTCTTGACCTCGGCGATTTCGTCCACCACCCGGTCGAGGACCGCGATCTTCGGCAGGTAAACGTTTTTAACGGGCGACAGGTTCATGTTTGTCAACCTCTGCCGTTTCCCGGCGGATCATTTCCACGATGCTGGGCATGCCGATGTCGCCGTGGCAGACGGCGGCGCAGCGGCCGCAGCCGACGCAAGCCATCGAAAGCTCGCGCTGGATGAAATAGTGCGACAGTTTGCGGAAGAAGCGGCGGTTGCGGCGGTCGTGGACGGCCCGGCGCGGGTTGTGGCCGCCGGCCATCCGCGTGAAGCCGCCGAGCGCGCAGGCGTCCCAGATGCGGACGCGCTCGACCTCGTCCGGCCCGATCTGGCGGTCGCTGACGGTAAAGCAAGTGCAGGCGGGACAAACGTAAGTGCAACCGCCACACTCGAGACATCGGTTGCCGATTTCCTCCCAGGTCTTTTCCTGAATCCGTCCTGCGGACACGTGGCGGATGGCGGCGGAAAACCAGCTCGTGGTGGACGGTTTGAAACTCTTGCGAACCTCGCCGAGGATCGCGCGCCGCCGGGCGACGTGAGCCCCGGTGCCTTTCCGGAAAAATGGCGCACTGAACAACGCCTCGCCCGCCGGCGTGCCGGCCACTGCCATGAACTCGCCGCCACCGAGGTCCATCAACTGGAGATCGAAATGGTCGCGCGCCGCCGGACCGGTGTCGGCGCAAACGCAGAAGCATTCCTCTCCGATGTCACGCGCCGGGTCGGTGCAGACGACGTTGACGAGGAACATGTTCTTGCGGCGCTTATCGTAATAGATGTCACGGAAATCGCGCCCCAGGAAGAAGCGGTCAAGGTGCCAGATACCCGCCACGTCGCACGAGCGGATGCCAAAGATGGCCCGCTTCGGCTCGCGGTAGGTTGGCTCGATCTGGATGCCGCCGTCGCTGCGCTGGACCTTCATCAATCGCTCGATGTGCGGGAAGATGAACCGCTTCGGTGGATAGTAAGGATTGGGCAGGTGAATCTGAATCTGGTCGCGGTTCTGGTCAGTAACCTTGTCGTAACAGGTGTCGCGACCCCGGCCGCCAAACGGCGCAAAGACCTCGCAGCCTTGCTGCTGGAGTAGGTCCACGATCTTCAACACGTCGGTGCTGTCAAGGATGCGGGCTTTCATGCGATCTCCTTCTCCACGCGCACCGGCATGATCTGGCGCCCGCTGTACGTCCCGCCCAGAATTTGTTTTTGCACATCGCGAACGAAATGCGGCACGAAGACCGTGCCGGCCCGCACCTCGTGTGTGACGCGCGCGGCGGCGACGGCTGAGCCGCTGGCCGACCGGAGCCGGATTTTCTCCTTGTCGCGGATGCCGAGCGCTTTGGCGTCGGCGGTGTTGATCTCGACGAAACCGTCCGGGTAATCGAGCAGCAGAATGCGGTATTCGCGCTTGAGCGTCTCGCTGTGCTGGATGAGGACGTTCTGGTTCCAGTAGTAGAGCGAGTGGCCAAAAACCAGCGTGAACGGGAAATCCTTCGGCGACGCTTCCAGCTCCGGTTTCGGCACCGGCACAAACTTGAACCGCCGGCCGGCATTGCCGTCTGCGAAGAGGAACTGCGTGCCGAGCGGCCGGTCCTTGGTGCACGGCCACTGGCGGCCATAGTCGCGGGCGAGATTGTCGTGGCTGGCGCCGCTGTAGAACGGCACCACCTCGCCGATCTCGTCCATCACGTCGGCGGCGGAGCTGTATTTCCAGTCCGCGCCCATGGCCCGGCCCACGCGCGCGATTTGCTCCCACGCCGGCAGCGGCCCTAGCGGCGGCTCGATCACCTGTTGCGCCAACTGGATCCGCCGGTCGGTGCTGGTGAAAGAGACTTGCTCCTCGCCAAAGGCGGTCATCGGCAGCACGACGTGCGCAAATTGCGCCGTACCCGTCATGAATAAGTGCTGCACCACCACCAGATCGAACTGCTTGAGCGTGTTGACCGTATCGCCGAAGAACGCCGTGTTCACCGGATCATAGCGGCAGAGCCAGAGCGCCCTCACTTTGCCGCCGCCGCGGTCAGTAAGCAACGAGCGGGCATCCAAGCCGGACGTGGAGGGCAGCTTTGTCTTCCAGACCGTCTCAACCTCGGCGCGGCCTGCGGCATCCGTCACGGGGCGGTAACCGGGCAGCCGGTCAGGCAACATGCCCATGTCGCAGACGCCCTGAAGATTATTGTGCTCCGTGAGTGCGAAGATGCCCGCGCCGACCTTGCCGAGCTGGCCGGTGAGCAACGCAAGATTTACGATGGCCTGGATGCTCTCGGCGTCGCGCGCTTCGATGCCGGTGGAGTAGAGGATGGAGGCGGACTTTGCGGAAGCGTAGGCGAGCGCCGCGGCTTCGATAAGTTCCGCCGGCACGCCGCAGCCTTCGGCGCCAGCCAGCAGGTCGTAGCCGGCAACTTGCTCGAGGAACTTCTCATAGTCGCGGCAGTGGACCTTGATGAACGGCAGGTTCATCAGGCCGCGGTCCACGATGACCTTGGCCATCGCCCCGTAGAGCAGCGTTTCGGTGCCGGGTTTGAGCTGGATGAAATAATCGGCGCTTTCGGCCACACGATGCCGGCGTGTGTCAATGACCACCAGCTTGGCGCCGTTGAGCTTGGCGCGGATGACGTGACCGCCGATGGTTGGCAACTGCCGGCCAAGGTCCACGCCGTCCACGACGATGACCTCGCTCGAAGCCAGTTCACCGATCGAGTTGGTCGTGGCCGGCACGTCCAGCATGTCGAGCAGGACATTGATGGAATTGTTGCAGTAGACGCCGGTGCCGTGCTCTACGTTGTTGGTGCCGATGACGGCGCGGGCGAGCTTCTGGAGAAGATAGGACTCCTCGTTGGCGCAGCGCGGCGAATTCAGAAACGCCAGCGCATCGGGGCCGTACTGGTCGCGAATGCTCTTGAGACGTCCGGCGATGAAGCTGATGGCTTCGTCCCAGCCCACCTCCTCAAACCGGCCGTTCTTGCGCAGCAACGGACGCTTCAGGCGATCCAGCGACGTGGCAACCTCGTGAACGTTCCAGCCGCGCACACAGATCTTCCCGTCATTGGTCGGGTGCGACATGCTGGGATAAACACCCGCAATCGTGCGGTTGTCTGTCGTCTCCAGATAGAGACCACATCCCACGCCACAAAACGTGCACGTTGTCAGCTTATGCGCCATGCCGACAACTTGTGTTGGAACAACAATTACGGCGGCGGTTCATGACCGCCTAGGTTACACAGCAGCCGCTTTCCTGCAAGCAGCAAGCATCGCCGTCGGCGGCGACAAGAACTCCGTGCCGATGCCCAACCGCTTCGCCGGAATTCCCATGGAGAGGCCCACCAGTTGCGTGAAATAGAAGACCGGCACGGAAAACTTCGTGCCGAATTCCGAGTTCACCATCTCCTGATAGCACTCCAGGTTCACCTGACAGAGCGGGCAGGCGGTCGCGATCACGTCCGCGCCGGAATCCACTGCGTTCTGCAACAGATTACGCACCATGCTCAGCGCCGCCTCGCGGTTCGTGATGATCAGCGCCGCGCCGCAGCAACGCAGCCGGAGCAGGAAATCCACCGGCGTCGCGCCGATGGCG
>Ga0265297_10008330_pt1 | contig 13861 bp, 20 predicted proteins | sample Munlanlwell13791_FD_192502 | JGI IMG/M metagenome (GOLD analysis project Ga0265297, IMG submission 192502) | Leachate microbial communities from a municipal landfill in Southern Ontario, Canada - Leachate well 137-91 | ecosystem: Engineered > Solid waste > Landfill > Unclassified | place... | reverse complement strand
CCCATCAAGCACGGGCGCACCACCATGAGGTCCCGGAGGCACGAAACGGTTTCGCCGTTTCTTGTCGAAGATTCTGTCGAGGATTGATTTATACCCCGACTCGTCCTCTGGTTTCACTGTCTTCTTTGGTGCAGTTTTCCAGGGAGAAGCAGGAATCGCAGGTGCGTCTTTTTGAGCGCGTTGAAAAACTGAAAGCCGAAATTCCGGGTCGTTTTCATATTGATATTTTTCAGCCGGAGTCAAATCGTTGAAGGCGGCTTCAACCAATTTGCGCTGATCAACAGTCAATAATTTTTCGACGTTATCCGGTTCTTCGTCTTCCGCTTTTCCTCCTGGGTTGTTTCCCGATGGCTTCCCGTCCGGTGCTTGTTTCCCAACACTCTTGCCGGCCTTCAGGTCGGCGATCAAAGCTGTGATTTCGGTGAGACCGTTCTTGGCTTCGTCCAGCGCCGTTTTCAAAGCGTCGCCGATTTTACGAATGCCGCCCACTTCATTGGACCATTCGTTGAATTTCTTTTCGGCATTGGCTACACGTTCATCTGCTTTGCGTTTTTCTTCAGCGAGACGCACGATCTCCGCGTCATCCTTTTCCTTCTGAATTTGCTCGGCAGTTTTTTCGCCAGCCATAATGAGCCTCCGTTCGCGGGGTTGGTTTCTCTATCTACTTATGCTTTTAATCAAATTATCGAATCTTGTCAATGAGAAAATAAAAAAATCTTTACCTGGTCGGAGGACCCTCGTGTTTCTTGTCTTCGATGGCCGCCGCAACGGCCTCTTGGCGCAGTCCGAGAAGACGTTGCACACGGGATGCCGACGTGAGGTTTTCGAGTTCTTCGCTGAGTTGCTGTTCTCGCCCCTGCAATTTATGGAGCATCATCAACTGCTCCTCGAAGGGACCTTTGATGCCGGCATATTTTCGGCGGATGGCATCGAGATCGGCGGTCAGTCGCTTCACGAGTTTCTGTCCGGGCATACTATTGGCTAACGCGGCATTATCGGCGGCGCCGCGAAGACCCTCCTCGATCTCCTGCCTCACAGCGTCAAGATCATCGAGTGATTTGCCGTAGAATTCCGATCTGTCGATTGAATTTTTCTTCATGCCGGGACTCCTGTGGGTATTGCTTCAGCGGGTGCCGCGGTCGCGCCGGCGCCGGGAGCCCCTGCGGGTTGCTGGCCGGCAATGCGAGCGGCGCGTTCTCTCATTGTAAGTTGCTGAGTCTGTTCTTGAATGGCCTGGATTTCTTCCGGCGACTTGAGTTGGCGTTCGGCTTCTTCAGGACTACTGCACAGCATGTCTTCCGAAACAACATCGTGCCGGAAATATGGCGACGCAATCTTGCGGTCGTACACCGCTAAGGAAGTCTGACTTTCCATCGCGCCGAATCTTTTTTTCTCACCGAGGTCCAGCGACAACTCATAACCATGCACCAGATCGTCCTCGGTTACATTGATGTCCGTGATTTCCTCTTTGCGCGTAGTCTTGTTGAGACGGCGTTGGTGAATCGTGACGCCCTGTTGGTCCACGTTCGACTGCAAGAAAATCATGGCGTTGTTTATCAGACTTTCAACGAACGTCATCTCCAAGATGGTCCACTGCAAACGCGCCATGCCTTCCGTGGTCCCCAGCAATTCGGTGAAAGCCTGGCCGCCGCCGCGTGTGAAATTCTTTTCCATGAAATCGCGTTGGCCGGTGATGCGATTGCCGATCTGATTGACGTACTCGTAGAACGTCATCGCCGTGGCATCGACTTTTGGGCCGTCCATGTATGCGGCTCCCATGCGCGCGTCCGGGGCATTCGTCCTGATCTTGTCGTCTGGACCGAAGGAAGGTTCCTTGTCGAAGAACTCTTGATTGTAGATCAACGGGCGTTTCAGTTGCTTGGTGAGAATATCAAGGAACAGGTTGATGATGATGTTTTTGGTCCATCCGATTTTCTGGAAGGCTTCCGGCGTGCTCATCGGATAAAACCGCGTGCTGTCCATCCACGCCGAAGCTTTGATCAACGGACAGCGCATCGTCTGGAACAAATCGATCTTGTCGTAGATGATCGTCGTGCCGTTGGCAATCCACAGATGCCGGCGTTTGTAATTATCGTAACACTTCAACATGGGTACGCGGCAAGGCACCTGTTCGTCGTCCGGCTTGTTGGACTTCGGCGAAACTCCCGCCATTTTCTTCACCAAAGTCTCGATGGTAGTTTCGGAAGTGAACCCGGTGCTGCGCGCCTCCTCAATGATTGCGTCCACGTTGCCGAGCATTTCGGGTTTCTCGCCGTCGAGCACCGAGTCGTCGTACATATCCCGAAGTTGGTCTTCATTGTAACTGTCGAACAGATACGCAACGCTCACAGGATTGCCGCCGCTATCACCGTTGAAATTCGAGCCGTCGGGTGTCACCACGATCTGTCCGGGAGTGACGTAGCGTACCCGATAATCCTGGCGGGCTTCGCCGATTGCCATTGTGCGCGTGGTGCGCCCCTTGGAACTCAACTGAAAACTGGTAGGTGGCGATGTGTAGAAAGGTTCGACGATACCAAAACCAACACTGCACTTGAACACGTCGTTGACGATGGGAATGGAATTTCGATGGGCCTTCATCCGGTACATCACCAGATCGTGAAGTGCAAGTTCGGATTTCTTGATCTGATCGATAGTGATGCCTGGCTCTGTGGCGTGCAGACGGATGCGATTCGCGGGAGAGAAGATGCCGTCAAGGGCAATCGGCACGGCTTTAGATGTGGCTTCAAAAAAGGCGGCAATGGGAATCTTGGAAGTCGTGGGCCATGCGGAATCGAGAGAAACATTATCGTACGATTGTTGCAAACTCACAATACGCGCAGTGTCTTTACTTGATTTTTTGAATGCCCATGAAAAAATCTTCATGTATTTTTCAACATCAAGATTCTGGTTTCCTGATTTATTAGTCTTCCCGCCTTTAACTGTTTTGGCCATAAACCACCTCCGTTACCCTGCCGCAAGAAATTTGCTTTTAGATATTTTAAGACAGGTTTCTTTAGAATGATGTTTCCCATAGAAAGGATGTTTTGCCCCAACCTTGCCGTACATAGGATTTTTGTCGCCCATCTTACCTTCGGAAAGTTTGCGGCGATGTTCTTCGGAAGGTGAACCAAGCGTGATTCCTTTTTTTGACCTCGAAATCTTACGTCGAGTTTTTCTTAAAACCTTATGACCCTCTTTTGCTTTAGATATATTGCGGCAGTATTCCGCAGAACGCGGAGAACGCTTGATTCCTATTTTTGCTTTTGACATCTTGCGACGAGATTCATCAGAAAAATACTTATCCCTTGCTCCGCCCCCGGTCAGGTTGTACCCGAATTCTTGATGATTGCTTTTGTAAAATGCAACCCAAGATTTTTCTCTAACATCCAGCATATTGTCAGGAACGATCTCTAAGACACGATATTCAAAATTGTCTTCTCCGTACTCGATAAATTCCGATTGCAAACGTTCGTTTTGATGTTTAGCGGAGCGCAACAGTCGGAGGTGAATGCGTTTTCTTTGAGGCATATTAACAGATTGTCCAACGTACCACTTCCCATTTATGACATTGAAAAATCCGTATATACCACAATAATTTATATTAGTCTTCATCTGATTCAGCAATTACATCCTCGCCGCAAAATTGTCAAGACAATTCACCTTAGACTTGATTGTCCCTCGCCAAGATATACCGGCGGCTTCTCTGGTTTCGTGCGTTCCGCCACAAGTTCTCCGAAACGATGTTGGTCCGGGCGCCGAATCTCGGCGCGGCATCTGATCTGTTCCGGGTTATGTTTCCAAACGTACAAACCCTGGCCGTAACAAATCGCCGTGTCCAACGAACCATCCGTCGGATGGTCCGGGCGTAGTTTCCCGTTTTTAGTAGCCAGGATACAGGCCGCGAGTTCTTTGAGCAACGGCACGTCGCGGATTTCCGGGATGTCCAGAATATCATACTCGCTCAAGACCTCCGTGATGCTGTCGAAGATCGCGGGCCGCGTGGCCACGTTCGTGTCGAATCCTTTGACGGTACGATATTTTCTGGTGGACCAGCGTTCGGATGGTTGGTTGTACCAATACGGATAATCGTCGAGTTCAGCATAGAATATCGCGTTAAAACTTCCGCGCGTAGGACCCTCGGCGCATAGCAATGCGTTGTTGAAATATCGTAGAGCCCACGAGCATACGCGCGCAAAGTACACGGTCTTCAATGTCGAACGCAAAGACGCCACGATCTGTGGAAACATCTCGTCGCCCACCGGCGGCCGCATGACCAGCGACGCCAACACGTCGCCGGATTCTATCGGAACATCACTGCCCTCCGAACTGTCGGCCATCAGAAAGTACGCCGTATCATCCTTGCGTTTTTCATAGATGCGCCACACATCCTGTTGATTTTCAACCGTGGCTTTTGTCTCCAGGAGAATATCAACCGAGAACAATCCGGGTTTCTCGTGATCGGGCCGCGAGTACATACCGTCGTATTCCTCGAAAGCGCGGAAACGACCGAGTTCAAACGGAATCTTGTTTGCGCGAATCCAGGCGTTAATCTTCGTGCGGTCGAAATAAGGTTTGCCTTTGAGTTCGGTGTGCAACCCCCAAATGCGGGCACCGATTTCGTGGACGGGATACAGTGAGCGCCGATGGTCGATGGTCTCTTTATCCATGTAGGGCGAATCGTAGATCGTCGCATGGAAAACCTGATTCTTCCGTTTATCCTTTTTGGGATTGAAGATCAACCCCTTAGTGTACGTGATGCCAAGATACGGAGTCTCGGACAAACTAAAATACTTGCAACGAGTAACCGCGGCCGTCACGCAGGCCTGGTCCGGCGGTTCCTCATCGAAGAATACCGCCCAAATTCCGATGGCCTCCTTGCCGGCAGCCTCGAACTTTCTGAACCCGGACTCATAGGAAATCAACGCTACGCGCATTCGGCGGACACCAAATACGACGTTCTCGGATTTCATGTAACCATTGTACCCGCGTTTGCGGTCGATAAACTCCTTCGGGAAAACATCGTCGTCCTCCTCGTTCTCGAACGCCGGCCACCAACGTTCCGTCAATGCGCGTTGTGTGCAGCCAATCCACAACGTCTCCCCTGGTTTGGGAATCTTCTCGTCAGGGTAGATGCCCGCGCCGACGATGTAACCGCAATCCCATTCCTCCCATCCTTCGGGGCGTTGAGCGTTGATGTCGTGATCGATGAAGGCGCCGCTGCGAATATCGAAACGGCCGAACCGGGCAATGTTCTCTTTGCTGATCTTGCGTTTGAACCCGGTCTTGACCCCTTTCTCCACACGCATCGAGATGGGTTTTTCGCCGGAAACCATGATGGCGAGTTCTACGAGATCGATGCAGGTCTTACCGTTACGCGAGCCGGCGATTACCGTGCGGAAGGGAGCGGTGGAAAGGAGGAAACCTGTCTGGAATCTGTGAGGGTCGGCGCCGATGTGCGTCAGCATTTCATCGGTATAGAGGTCAATCCCGTCTTTACGGGCTTGTTCAAGCACCCATTCCGGGCGTTTGCCCACGTCGTAGGGTTCAAAAAGGTAAAACGGATTTTCATCGACAACGCCATTGGTCTTTTTGTCGAGGAACTCCGCGATCTTGGAATGCGCTGATTGGTCCTGCATTGATCTCCGATCATCTACTCGGCCGCCATCCCATCCTTCTCATGGTTCCCCAAATGTAACGGCGCGCCCGTTTCGACGTTGTGCTGTGAAATTTGCGGCGGGCCGCCCTTTTCAACGCTCGTTCCATTGCTATCGGCATTTGAACCTCCCCGGAGACCTCGCGGCCGCCGGCCCTATGTAGGTTTTCTGATTCTGATTGCTTTTATGACTGAAGATCAGAACCTGACGCGCTTCGCGTATCGATCTATTATATTCTTCTTAGAATATAATAGGAGATTACCTTAGTACACTCAATCCTTAGTAGTGTCGGTTTTACCGCTTACGGCTTTTCAGGAAGCGGTGGAAGGAGACTCGATGGCCGTGTAGTCGTAACCATTCATACGGCCGTTCTTGTCTTGGAGCTTTTTTCGTTTGATATAACCGCGTTTTTCAAGTTCCCGTAGAATAGAGTACACTTGGTCGCGTCCGCCTGATTTGCGTTTTACCAGATCGGAAACATTGATATTCCAATTATCAGGAAGTCCTATTAGATACGCATGAAGCCCCGTGGCTTTCCAAGAGAGCTTTTTGTCGTTTAGGCAAGTTTTGTCGAGCATGACATAGTTGCCTTCGTGCTTCTTGATATGGATTACGCTCATCACGGACCTCCTGGGTTTGAAGTGGATGTTTTTCGATTCGGGTTGTATCACCCAAACCGGCGGATGTCAAGGAATTATCGGTGGGGTCCGATTGTGAATGTATGATGCCCGATGACGATCATAATAAACGGCATCCAGTTCTCGATCAAGATTGCGGCACCTATTCCGGGGCACAGAAATGTAGAGATGTGGGTGAACCACTTGAGTTTCGGGTTCGTCGAACGCAGAATGTTTTTGTCGCTCATGGCGCTCCTTTGTCTTCAAACGTATCTCCGGGACGATAATCCCGCTTCTGTTTGGCTTTGATCTCTATTTTAACGAACCTGCGCGCGGCAGCAGAGATGCCCTTGGGAATCGGACAGTCATCGCAGTCGCAATCGTCATGGCAGAAGAACCTGCAAAAACAATGACGCGCAATCTGCTTTTTGGTTAGCCAACGAGGTTTTTTATTCATTTTCTTTTCTTTCTTGGGGTGAAGGTTTTAACGCCCACGTGCCATATCTTCGACTTGGGAATGCGATGATGGCAACGGTATTCGGTCAACCACCAACTCACCTTCGGATTGTTGGCGCCGCTGCATGTTTCGTAAGGCGCTACCACATCGGACCATACGCACCACAAATCCCATCCGCCCTTCTTGCCACTGTGCGTCGCCGACAATGCCCAGGCCACGGTCGGGAAACGACAGAAGCAAACATGCGGCGGCCGCCAATCCCCGCTTACCGAAATCTTGCGAGGACATAGACCGTCGCGGAGAATTCCCTTGCGCCGCGAAACCGGCGACCAGTGATAGAGCATGAACGGCCTCATTTACGCTTCTCTCCTGCACAGCACTCCTTGTATTTCAACCCACTGCCGCACGGACACCTTCTCGCTTCCTTTCGTTCATCGTCCGTCAAAAAAGGACTTGACGGATTTATTCCCGGAACTTCCAGCGATGCCGTCCTTTCTTCTATCTCGACTCGTTCTCGCGCGACGGCGTTCTTTATGAATTGAGGAATTTTATAGAACCCGTCGTGCCGTTTTTTGCACATACGTCTTACCGATAGACGGCACAGTTCTTTCTTGCACGATGGGTTGCGGCAAACTTTACGGGTATTTGTCCTGCTCGTATCCTCGAATATTTTATTACACACCACGCACCTTTTGTGACGACTTTTTGCGGCAGGAATTCCCATTTCATTTCCTCCGACGACCTTGTTTTGGTTGCGGGATTTCACGCAAGTCACGCATCATTGCTGACTGAAAATCCTTCATAGGCATTTCTCCGGCAAGCATTTTCCGGCAGTTGCGTTCCAAAGCTTGAATAATGGACCAAAACCAAGTTTTAACCTCATCTATAGCCACATAGTCCTGCTCGGTGATGACGTACTGGTCGCGGGATAGACGGCTGATTGAATTCGTCAACTTCGTCAGACAGGAGACTTTCACGTCGTCAGTCATCGGCGCGGCGCCGTGCGCGGTCTTCATGCGGAGTTGTTTGGCCGGGTCGGCTTCACGCCAGAATTGCTCAAACTCTTGAATGTGCGTACGCAGCAGGACCAGATCGTCGCGCAGACTGATGACGTTGCCGCTGGCCTCGGCCTGGCGCCGGATGTCTTCGATGTAGGCGGAGTCCGATTTGTACTTGATCGGGTCCAGCGGGTAGCCCTGACGGAGAGCGATGGTTTGTGCTTTTGCCATTGGTCGTGCCGCGTCTATGTCGTGATAGTAACAATATCCCACGCCGTAATGCGTTGTACCCCAACCGGCGACACGTTCGCAACGACACAGGTTGCAGACGTGATTCTTCTGTGTGCCACTGTGCGTGAAATCGCCGCGTTTCTCGAACAACTTAACCTTGGCGTGAACTTTTCCCCGGCAACGCAAGAACGGTTCATTCGCCTCCATGCCCAAGGAATTTTTGATCTTGGTCTTTTCGGCGCGTCCGGGAATAGGCGATCTCGGCACTCGTTGCCTCGCAAGATTCCATCTGGTTTTCCGGTAAGGCACATTACTCCTCGAAGGCTTTGAGAGCATCGGACGCGGTTGCGGCGATGGCGACGACCTCATTCATCTTGGCCGGCCGTTCCTTGAATTCCGTCTTGTCGAAGTCCGGGCTCTCCTGGGCGAGTTTGAGAATCGACTTCAACGCCAGTTCGTAGGTCTCGGCGCGGTTGGGTTTCTGGCTTTTCTGTTTGTCCTTGATGAGCGCGCGCAATTGAGCCGCCGAGAGCCGTTGTTCAATGGCCAGTTTCAGAAACTTCTTCTGATCGGCTTGTTGGAGCGCGGCGACTTCCTGATGATGCCAGAAGGTCAGTTCCTTGCGGCGGACATTCGGTGCCACGTGTTCGGCCACGTAGCAGATGTTCCTGAGCGTATTGTACTCGTAATCCGTCGAGTCGATCAACTGGGCGTACTTCTCGCCGTAGGCCCGTTCGGCGAAAACCAACAGATCGCCAATCCACCATTTCACGCAGTTCTGCAATCCCTGCATGGCGACCATCATTCGTTCGGCGGCCTCGAACGAAGTCCCGTCCGGGACGAGCAATGAGGTCTCATCGAGTTTCGCCTTGACGCCGAGTTCGTGGGTTGAGAACACCTTGAGGGCCAGGGACTTTTCGGACATAACGGACTCCTTTCGTTAGGGTTGTAGTTGCAGTTCGCGGTCAAAATTCTGCGCGGTCTTGGATTGGGGCGCCACGGCGCGGGCGATGAAGCCGACGATCAGGAACTCCGGCGGGACATGCGCGACCTTGGCGGTCTCCTCGATCTCCTGGACCACGCGCTCGTCGTCAATTTGAACAGAGTAGGTTTTCATGGTTTCTTCTTCTCGTCATCCGGCTGAATTCCCAGGGCCTGTTTCAGTAGAAACGAAGCCATCCAACTCCGGCTGCGTTCGATGTCCTTGGCCTTGGCGTCCAGGGTGTCGATGATCTTGGGGTCCAGCCAGAGCGTGACCCCTCGGCAACCGGCCTTCTCGTCTGGTTTCTCATCCATGCTATTAGGGTCTCATAGGGGCTAATAGGTTGTCAAGGGAAATCGGCCGATTTTTTGGCCGGCGGGGAAACTCTGAATATGCGAATTGCTAATCCTGAAAAAGCAAAGAAACAAGCCCGTGAGTGGAGGCTGGCTCACCCCGAACAGGCGAATGGTCATGCACGAAAATGGCAGCGCGACCATCTTGAAAACGGGAAGATAAGACAGGCGCGTCGTCGCGCCAGGAAGTTTAGAGCCAAGGGGCATGGTTACGCTACCGACCAGCATGTCGCCTGGCGCTTTGAAATGTGGGGCGGAAGGTGTTACGCCTGCGGGGAAAAGGCAACTGACATCGACCACGTGATTCCGCTGGCCAAAGGCGGGGCGCACTTCCCCGCCAATATACGGCCGATCTGTAAGCGATGCAACAGCCGCAAGGGCGCAATGCCCTTGCGTGCGTTTATGTCAAAACGCCAGCAAAAATGAGGTATGTCCACCGGCCGGACACCCGGCGTAAGGCGCCCGTTTTTACCCCCGCCGCGCACCCCCGCGTTCGGCGACGATTTTTTCAGGTTAAAGCTGGCAAACTTGAGTTGAGTCAATGGTGACGGCCTTGTTGGTACTTTGGCCAAGAGATGTTTTACAAAGTTCATGGAGTGGGGCGAGAAGGGATAGTCCCCTGTTCCTACGGCGCCGGGGAGGGGGCATGGCCTTGGGGGCTCCCCTACCCCTTCAAACTTGGCTTGCTTTGGCTTGCCAAGGACACACAACAGCAACACACAAGTCCAGGCAAGGCAATGGTTTGCGTAAAAGTTAGAGAGGGCTACCCCCTGCAAGTTTGGCTTATGTCTCATGTTGTATGGCTGTAAGTCTCTATCCTTGCTTATTGTTTGGGTTGCTGCTGCTTGCCGGTGTCTTAATGCGTGCGCCTGCACGTTGCCGGGCGCGTGTATGCTATATGCGATAATTCGCATATCAGCAGGACGCGGCGCACTGATTGCCTGCCGGAAAATAAACGCATTATATGCTTGCATTGCGTTAGAGTTATGTTAGACTATTCTTGACGGTAAAGAAGCGTTCTTTGACATAAGCCAGCGCAATGCCTGACAGGCGGACAATGCAGACAGGCAACGCGCTAATAATCTCATGCTTGCCGGTGTCTAATCGAAAGCATAAAACCATGAAGACAACCGACAAAGCAAAGCAGAAGACAGCAGACAAGAAACCCATCAGCAAAAACTTACAGGCCGCCATAACCGGCCTGTTCGAGTTATACGGCCATTGCGCCGTTCTGCTGGGCACGGGTAAAAAAGCGGCGCTTGATCGCGTGCGCTCTTACGTTCACGGCAACCGTGAGCGTTGGCAAGAAGTGGCAACCGGCCTGAAGGACCATATCCGCTATGCGGACATGAAGCCGGATGACAAGCAACGCGCTTCCAACAATTTGCGCTATTTGCGCTCGATTGTTGGCGTTGCGGCACGCCCGACCACCAAACGCGGCAAGAAACCGGAACATGCGGGCAAGTCCCCGATTGATACGCAGGATATTGCGAACCGTGACGGGCGCGTTATCTTGCCGGAAACCGGGAAGACGCAGAACGAACGCTATGCCCTTATCGGGCAAGTTCTGACCGCGCTTGACAATGCCTTGGGCACAAGCCGGGCCGAAACGGTAGAGTTAATCTTGTTGGCAACGCAACAGCGCGGTGCCCGCAAGGCGGCGTAAGCAAGGCAGAAAACGACAGCAACCATAAACTGCTGGTAGGCATGAGAACGGCTTACAGAAACCCAGGCGGGGAAACTTGCCTGGGTTTTTTGTTGCCCGCTTATGCGAAAATTCGCATATCACCCGGTTGCCGTATGTTGTGAATAATTGTAATGCCCGCTTGGCTAAACATTGTCAAGTGTACTTGACAAGTGAATGAATGATAGAATTATGTGTTGACTTATCTAATGGATTATGTTAGACTATTGTTATGTTTGAATTAGATACGTTCATTGACATACAGTAATTAAATATCTGGCTTACGGCTTCCCGCAATCCACGAAACGGAAACCGATTACATAGGCTGGCGCGGCAAGGTTAAAAAAGTGTGCCGTGTGATTATCCGGTCATGGCATGGCGTCCATGAACGGAACACCCCACAGGATACAGGCCCGGCGTCTCTTGTTGTCATGTCCCGGCTGAGATAAGCTGTTGAATGACGGCAACGGATACCGACAGCGGATTGTCCGGGCTTCAGATCATTGTGCTATAAGCAGGAAAGTGTCTATGCTTGCGAATTGCAATGATATGCGAATTTTCGCATATCCTCTTGTTCGCAACGCTGGCCGCAAAACGGTGCCCGATAATATCTGGCTGAACCGAAGGCCGACTTAATAGCTTTCCAATCTGCGCCAAGGAATGCGCTCGCTATAGAAGACACCCGCAAAGCAATCCACGACACCGGGAAAAAATCAATATGCGAATTTTCGCATATCACCGCCGGAATACAGGCGATAGCTTTGCGGGGCTTGTCCGGGAATATATTGTTCCCGCTGATGATGGGCACAGAATGCCCGAAACAAGAAGGTAAAACCATGAATGTAGAGATTAAAGGCAAGCAGTTGGTTGTCACCATTGACATGCAGGAACCGGCGCCCAGCGCGTCAGGCAAAACGCTGGTGGTTGCCAGCACGCACGGCAATCAGGCGACCACGGCCACGATCAAAGGCAAGCCGATTATCATCGGCCTGAACGCTTATATCAGCAACAAATAACCGAAAGGCCCAGCCATGAGTAACGCGCAACAGATCAGGCTATCCCAAAGCCCAGCGGGCCGGATTGTTCTGCATCTGGCCGCGCTGATAATAGACCGCAGAATTATCTGTCATGTCGGCGGTATCTGCCGTGAATTCCAAAGGAGAAAACCATGCAATGCGTAAAAGTTGACAGCCCGCACGTAACGATCAGACGCCAAGGCTTTCAGCCTGGCCGGTGGATAGCGGCGAATTACAAGCCGAACTTTCCACGGCGGATTGCCGATATTATTTACCTGAGCAATCCATCCTGCCCCGTTCACAGTCAATTCAATCTGGCAAGGCGATTGCTGACATGAAGACTAAATTCCGTTGGCGCAAGTGCCCGGCAGTACGGCAAGGCGGCAAGGCGTGGTTCTGGCACGCGAAAACGGAAAACGGTCATCAGTTTTGGATTGCTTGGCATCGCTTCCGGCGTGCCTATACCATCAAACATGAAGATCGCAACGGTGTGGACAATATCGGCACGGCTTTGAAGCCAGCAGAAGGCCGGAAATTTGCCGAAAACTGGCTGGCATCAAAAATCATAGCAGGTGAACAATGAAGGGAAAAGCGCTCAGCAAATTCCATGTCGGCCAATTCGTGAATTACGATACCACCCTCAATGAGCGGCAGGCGTAGCCTGTACGCTCGATTGGTTGGTTAGAACGGAGAATACATGAGAGCAATTTGCACGGAATGCGGATCGGTTATCTATTGGAGCGGTCGCCGAGGGGGCCGACTTGCAGAACATACGCACAACTCGTTATCAAATACGACGTGTCACGGGAAATTGACTGCGTGGACCGCAAAGAAGGAAATGAGAATGACCGCACATCTTTTGGGTTTGGTCGATGCGCACGGACGTAATATTTCCTGTAGTTCTAACAAGGGCATCGGCAATCGAACCGGCCAGATCGTAAAACTGCATAAGTCATGCAGTCACGGGGTAGCGGAAATCAGGCCTTCCAACGGCTCCAGCAAAGTCAGCCGCCGCTTGCAGGCGGTATCGGCAATATGAACGCAGAATCAAAGGAAAGGAACCCCGCCATGACAGTCAAAAATGTCACCCTGAATGGTCAGCCTCTGCAATTCTGTTCGGTATGCGGTCGCCAGAAAAAGCCCGGCGTGTGCCCCTGTATGTTGCCGCCAAGGCGAAGGAGGTTTCATGGGAATCATGGCTCGAAAATGGGATGAAGCGTGGAAATGCTGGACAGTCAGCCTCGTTCCCTACAAGTTTAACCCTAAGTTTCTGGAAGGAGCAAACGCATTCAGTCGGGACATCATGCGCCGGGCGATTGTCCGGGGTGTCATTCACAACCAGAAGCAATACGACGAACTGTTAATGACGGTCAGTGAATGGGGCTATTGCGTAGAAACCCCGGCGGAATTCCAATTTGCGTAGTAACAATATGCGAATTTTCGCATATCCAATGAAGGAGGTGTCATGGCTCAAAGGATGAATAACCCAAGATATTTTTACGCTTACTGTAGGTGTTCCAATGGTTTTTGTTCCCTTGCGTCTTCGCTGGAAGATGCCAGAGTTAAGCTCGAAAAACACGAGTCAATGTATCACGGCAGAAAATTCGTAGGAACAATGGGAGCATCAATAGATTATCCGTATTGGTTGAATATAAAGGAGGTGAACGGATGAAATTCGGCATGAACATTGCGATGGACAACGCCGCGTTTGAAGACCCTGCGGAACTGCCGCGTATTCTACACGACCTTGCCCGTCTCTACGAAGCGAATGCTCTTGGCTGTGCGCAAAAACCGGGAAGCACTCGCTCGTTGTTCGACTCGAATGGCAACAGGATAGGCGAAGCAAAAATAACAAAGTAAGGGAGAACA
>Ga0265297_10008329_pt1 | contig 13862 bp, 13 predicted proteins | sample Munlanlwell13791_FD_192502 | JGI IMG/M metagenome (GOLD analysis project Ga0265297, IMG submission 192502) | Leachate microbial communities from a municipal landfill in Southern Ontario, Canada - Leachate well 137-91 | ecosystem: Engineered > Solid waste > Landfill > Unclassified | place... | reverse complement strand
GGCAAGATACTCCAGATCCTCGGCATGGGCGTCATGTCTGTCGGTTTCCTTTTTCTTATCTTAAACATCCAAAAAACAGCGGGATACGTCTCATCGTCAGTGGGCCAAAGCGCAGGTGTCCTGCCCAGTTCCCAGGAGCAGGAATGCGACCCGGAGGCGGACGCGCTTTGCGGGATAGACATAACGTCAGAAGGCGCAGTGCAGCGGATTTTCAAGAGCCAGGTTTATGGCTTCTTAACCTATCTTGGCGCAGGCATATCCCTTATAGCCATCGGGCTTTTGCTTCAGGCAAGCGAAGAGATAAGCGGCTTTTTGGGCGGGCTTTCGCAGAAGAAGAGAGATAAATTGAAAGTCGGCAGGCAGCGGCGGGCTTGGCGGATTCTAGCCTGCAAGCCAGTACGTCCTTTCCCTATAGATTATCGTGTCCCCGGCAACCGTCCTTTCCCCTATGGTTATCCTCGTGCCGTTCCCGTCTTTCTCAAAGCTTCCGACCAGGTGCGCGCCCCGCCCGAGCTTCGATAGGGATTTTTCAATCGGCGCGATTTCCTCAAGCGCGAAGCGCACGGTCTGCGTGAGGGGTATCCTGACTTTCCGCATGTCCGTGGTAAGCGTGAGGTGCTTGGGGTCCACGAATATCCTGCCCTTCGCATTCTTCCTTAAATGCGCGGAAATATCTGATTTGGCGCAGGCTATCTTTTCCTTGAGCCTTCCTTTGGCAAGCCTGTCGGACGCCTTGCCAATGCCTGCGCGCAGGGCCCGGACCTTCCTTTTCGCGGCTTCCAGCCTCCTGTAGCTTTCCCTGCTTTTGGAATCATAAATGGCGCGAAGCTTCCCTATCCTCAGCCTGCACGCAGCAGCGTCCCTCGCAAAAGACAAAAGCGCGTTTCTTGCCTCCATTCCCGCTCCTTCCCCTGCGGCGCCTTTCATCCTTTTCATCTGAAGCGCCATCCGGTCAAGCGATTTTCGCGCAGCCTCGAACTGCATTGCCCAGTCTCCTTCGCACTCAATAAGCCCCGCCCCGATTGCTGAGCCTTCCGCATCCCCGATTTCGCCTTCAACCTTGTCCGCAATGACTGCAATCTCATTAAGCTCAAGGTCGGCACCCTTCATGCGCCTCGCCCCCTGCGCAAGCTGGCTTTCGGCCTTTTCAATCATTTCAAAGAATTTTTCCCCTACCTTTGCTGACGAGAGGAAATTGTCAAGGAGCCTTTCCACTTCTTTTTCAAGGCTAAGGTATGTTTTCCTGCAAGCATCCGCGCTGCCCGTCGCCTTTGGCATGATTCCCTTCCGCGCCAACTGTTTATTAACTTAACTTTTTTGGGAAACCAATCAGCCGACGCCGACTTTCTGCGAGAGCAAAAGCTTCCGCCCTTCCGTATCAGTCAGGTATGCTTCCACCAGGTAATCCCCGGATGGAATTTCGGAAAAATTAGCGCCCAATTTAGAGAAGCACATGCACCTGCAAGGGCTTCCCCCCCAATTTTCAACAATCGTTATTTTCCCCTCTTCGATTTCCCCGCTTACATTGGCGCTCAGGCAGCAGTAGTGGCTTGCCGCGCGGGCGTATGACACCGAATTCCCGTCCACGCTTATTGCGGCTGCGGCTTCCTCGCCGGAAGCTTCGCCCCGTTTCCCTTCCCTTTCCTTTGCCGCCTCCCCCTCGGTTGCGCAGCCTTCCACAAATGGGGTGAAAACAGCTTCCGATACGTTGCCAGGGCGCTGTTGCGCTCCAGGCGGGAATAACACGGGATAAAACGCAACCACCGCAAGAACAGCAACGAGCGCTACTGCCGCTGCACGTAGTTTTTCCATCGGAATTACCTACCCTTTCACAACCCCCAATGGGAGAAGCTTCGCAACGACATCGGTGATTCCCGCCATCTGCACCGACTTGACGACCTCATCAACATCCTTGTAGGCGCCCGGCGCCTCTTCCGCAAGAAGCTCGGACTCGGTCGCCTTCACCATTATCCCCTTCCCTGCAAGGTTCGTTTCAATCTGCCTGCCCGTCCAGGTATGGATTGCCTGCGAGCGGCTCATCACCCTTCCTGCGCCGTGGCAGGTGGAGCCGAAGCTCTGTTCCATCGCGCCCTGCTTCCCTACAAGCACATACGATGACGTGCCCATGCTTCCCGGGATGAGCACCGGCTGCCCTATGTCGCGGTAGAATGTCGGCAATTCGCTTCTTCCTGCGGCAAACGCACGCGTGGCGCCTTTCCTGTGCACGCACACTTTCTTCCTTTGCCCGTCCACCTCATGCTCCTCGAATTTTGCAATGTTGTGGCAAACGTCATAGACCAGGGGCATTTCATCCCCGGTCCCCTTCCCGAAAACGGAATCGAAAGTCTCCCTCACCCAATGCATCATGATATGCCGGTTGCAGAACGCATAGTTGACCGCGCACCTCATCGCCTTGACGTATTTCTCGGCTTCCGGGCTGCTTATGGGCGCGCAGCAAAGCTCGTTGTCAGGAAGCGCTATTTTGTATTTCCTTGAGGCGGCAAGCATCTCGCGAAGCGAGTCGTCGCACACCTGGTGCCCGAAGCCGCGCGAGCCGCAGTGCAGCATGACCACGACATTCCCTTCCTTCAGCCCGAATTTCTTTGCAACTTCAGGGAGCATTATCTCCTTCACTTCCTGCACTTCCATGAAATGGTTTCCCGCGCCGACCGTGCCGAACTGCGGCAATCCCCTTTTCATCGCCTTCTCGCTCACAGCCGATGAGTCCGCGCCCTCCATCCTCCCGTTCTCCTCCGTCCTTTCCCTGTCCTGCTCCCTGCCATACCCTTTCTCAATCGCCCAGTCAATCCCCCTTGTAACCGCCTCGTTGAGCTCCTGGTGTGTCACGCGAAGCTTCCCCTTCGAGCCCACGCCCGACGGGACATTGGTGAAAAGGAGGTCGATGAGCTCGCGCATTTTAGGCATCACTTCCTCTTTTGAAAGCGGAGTGGTGATAAGCCGCACGCCGCAGTTGATGTCATAGCCGACACCGCCCGGCGAAATGACGCCTGTTTCCATGTCAAAAGCCGCAACGCCGCCGATTGGAAAACCATAGCCTTCATGCCCGTCAGGCATCAGAAGCGCGTTTTTCACAATGCCTGGAAGAGTTGCAACATTCTTCAATTGCGAGAAAGTCCTGTCCTTTCCCATGGACTCGAACATCGCGGGGGTCGCGAATATCCGCGCCGGGACGCGCATGTTCCCCTCCTTTTCCATCTCAAAAACCGCAGTACCTACCTGTTTCATCAAAACCACATCCAAACCAATTCAAATTCACTTATGTCGGTCATTCGCCGGGCTTCCACTCACGCGCCAATCTCCTTTTTCACCTTCAAAAGCCTCTCCAGCCTCTTCGCAGTGAGCGGGTGCGTCATTATCAGTTCAAATCCGCCTTTCTTCTTCTCATTCTCAATCGCAGCCGCAAGCGCGGAGTCGTTCCCGCTGTCAATTGCGCGGGTCAGCTCGGCAATGTCCATCTTTTGGCCAGTTGGCTCGGCGACATAAAGCGCCTTCACCATCGAGCCCGACTCAACCTTCTTGCCTCCAGCCGCGCCATAAGAAATCTTCGCAAGCGCACTCATCAATCCAGCCGGATTGTTGGTGAGCCGTGCGGAAAACTCATCTGCAAAATATTCCCTCTGTCTTGAAAGCCACATGACCATAAGCTGTCCTATGAACTGCGCGGCAAAAGCCCCCAATATCTGCCCAAGCCCAAAATGGTCGTCCCGGCTTCTCGGGGCGAAAATAAGCACGCCATAATATAGCATCACTGGAATCACGCTTGCAAGCGTCATCACTGCGACATCCCGGTTGTTGATGTGCCCTATCTCGTGCGCAAGCACGCCCTCCACTTCCTCCTTGGAAAGCATCGCCATCAATCCGGTGTGCACTGCGATTCCAGAATCCTTCTGCGTCCTGCCAAAAGCGAACGCATTCGCGGAAGGGTTGTTCACAATATACAATTTCGGCATCGGGAGATTTGCTTTTCCAGTAAGCTTGGAAACAATGGCAAAAAGCTCAGGCGCGTCATTCTGCTTTAGCTCTTTTGCGCCTGTCGCCCATTTGATTATCGATGGCCCCATCCACCACTGCACACCTATCATTGCGAGTGAGACAATTATCCAGAAGAATATGCTTCCTGAGCCGGCAACGCCGCCCCAGTACATTATCGCCCCGATTACCGCGGCAATAAGCCCGAAAACAAGCACTGACGTGAGCATTATCCTAAGGCGCATGCCTAAGCCCGGGTTGAAACCTGCATCTGCCATATTCCCACCTTTCCAATCCCTAATTCGCCTTTTTCGGCACGAATATCCACGCTATTATGTAGAGGAGAATGCCCGGGCCCATAAGCCCGAGCGCCACGAAGATGAGCCGGATGATTATCGGGTCGACGCCGAAGTATTCCGCCATGCCGCCGCACACGCCGCCAAGCAGTTTCTCGCTGTTGGAGCGGTAAAGCTTCTTTGCAGGTTCATTTTCTTTGGCCATAAATATCACTCCCGTCGTTTCCTTTCACTTATCACCTTATTAAGGGTTATTCTCACCAGCCCAAGGGGGCTTTGCCCCTTTAGTCCGGCATGTGCATTTTGCAGCTGCAAAATGCATCAGACATCGAACCGCCGTTCGATGCTGACCGCCCAAACCCCCGCGGCTGCTCCCAAATCCATCTCTTTAAAATGCGTTATCTTCAAAAGTCATTCGCGCCCTCGTAGTCTAACCTGGATAGGACAAGAGCCTCCGAATGGCTCTATGCCGACTGCGGCATTCCGGACAGGCGAGAGTTCTTGATCCGCGTTCAAACGAAATCCCTTTTCTTGTTCCAAGAAAAGGTCTTTCAACCCCAAAAGAAGCGGGGTGGTGAAAATCGCGGCGAGGGCGTTTTTGTTCCAAAAACTTCTCGCCGACCCATCAGTCGCTTTTGCTCCTGACGGTCGCGGCGAGGGCGTCATTATCATTCCGCCCTCGTCTGTCGCAGACTTCCGGTCTGCTCCATCGCGGCGATGTGCATTTTCTTTCAGAAAATGCATCAGACATCTTCGTTGCGACGAAGATGCTGAGGGCGTTTTTGTTCCAAAAACGTCTCGCCAAATCCGTGCGGGATTTGACAATGGCGTTTTTGTTCAAAAAATGCTTCGCCAAACCCTTGCTGATTTGACGAGGGTGTTTTTTTCTGAAAATTGTTACCTATATCCAAATTTCTTGTTGTATTTGCGGTGGTCGGATATATCGAGCACAAACGAGATTATCTCGACCTCGTCATTCGCAGTGAGCGTGTAGAGCATCCTCCAAAAATCCGGCAAGCCTACCCAGAACAGGTTGTTCACGCCATACTTTGCAATGTATTCTGCAGGTATCTGTTTCTTCGGAATCGGCTCCCCATACTGCGGGTTTGCCTTGATAAGCTCCTTCTTCCTGTTCACCGCATTGAGAATGGACCGTTCCAATTTTGAGTGCGGCGCGCGCTCGTTGAGCATCCAGTATGCTTCCTCAGCTTCCTGTGACAATATTACTCTTACCTTTTTCATATTTCCATGCCCCGTGCGATTGCGCGCCGGAGGTCTGCATTCGGGTTGTGTATCCAGGTGATGCCGCGCAGGCTGACAGCTATCTTGTTGCTCTCCTCAAGATATCCAAGTATCGCCTTGAGCGTGCAGTGGTTCACCTGCCTTGGGAGGCTGCGCTTGAGCTCGGGCACGCTCACTGCGCTATTCTTCGCTCCCTCAAGCGCGCGCTCCACCATGACGACTGTGTTCAAAGTGGGTGAGTGCTCACTTTTCGCAGCCTTGCTCCTCTTAGCCAGCTTAGCCATACTTATCACCAATAGTTACAAGTTGATAACTAATTTATATCAAATCATATATAAACCCATTGGCGCTTTCGCATAGGAAAAAGCCAGTTCCGGGATTTATAAACGGGTGCGGGGTAAGGTGCCGGTGGATTTTAGGATAAGCCAAATCGAAAAATAGCGAAAAGATAACAAGAACGTCTCTCTCAGTATTTCCTAGAACCTTTCCCTCTTCTTGTAGTGCGTGTGCAAGAGCTTCTCAGCCAATTCGCTTCCAGGCTCGCCCAAAAATTCGCGGTAAATCTCTTTCACAATCGGGTTTTCGTGCGACTTTCTTAGCTTCATCGCACGGTCTGCCGAATATATCGCTTCCATCCTCTTTCTAAGCGTGTCTGGGTCCTTGTAAATTGGCTGGCCTCCGCCTCCGATGCACCCGCCCGGGCATGCCATCATCTCTATGAAGTGGTATTTGTCCTTCATCGCAACGAGCTTCCGCAAATTCGCGCCGCCGTGCGCGCAGGCAAAGCGGATTTCCTTGCCCTTAAGCACGACCTTGCCCTCCTTTATGCCTTCCATGCCGCGTATTTCGGTGAAGTCTATTTTTGGAAGAGGCTTTCCTTCCGCTACTTCGTAGGCAGTGCGAAGCGCAGCCTCCATCACGCCACCGCTTGCGCCGAATATCACGCCCGCGCCTGTTGAAATGCCAAGCGCAGGGTCGAAGTCCGAATCCGGAAGCTTCACAAAGTCGATGTTCTTCATCTTGATGAGCCTTCCAAGCTCGCGGGTGGTAAGCACATAATCCACCCCGCTCTCCATCTCGGGGCGGGTGGACTCGAACTTCTTCGCGGTGCAAGGCATTATGCTCACAACCACTATATCCTTCGGGTTTATTCCGGCTTTTTTCGCGTAATAGCACTTGATGAGCATTCCAAGCATCTCGTGCGGGCTCTTGCAGGTGGACATGTGCGGGATAAGCTCCGGGTAGAAATACTCCATCATGAGTATCCAGCCAGGGCAGCAGGTGGTGATGAGGGGCAGCGTCCCGCCCTTACTCACCCTGCGCAATAGCTCCGCGCTCTCCTCCATTATCGTGATGTCCGCGCCCAGGTCCACATCGAACACTTTCGCAAACCCGCAGGCTTTCAGGGCGGAGACCATCTTGCCGGTGACAAGCGTGCCTGCCGGCATGCTGAAAAGCTCGCCAAGCGCTGCGCGCACGGAAGGCGCGGTCTGCACCACCACATGTTTTTTCTTGTCAGCAAGCGCCGCGACCACCTCTTCCACGTGCGAGCGCTCGCTTATCGCGCCAACCGGGCAGTTGAGTATGCACTGCCCGCACATTATGCATGCCACGTTTGCAAGGCGTTTCTCCCCATAGGGCGAAACGTGCTCATAGTGCCCCCTGCTTGAAAAATCAATGGCATAAACCGCCTGTATGTCCGCGCACACGCGCACGCATCTCCCGCAGTTCACGCACTTGTTGTCGTCGCGGATTACCGCATCCCCCAAATCGGGCTTGTAGTCCTTGAGCGACTTGAAGCGGGTGTTGTTCAGCCCCACCTGCTCGTATATTTCGCACACTTCCAAGTCGTCCGTCTTCTTGCAGGAGGGCGATTTTGGAACCATAAGCTCCATGTTGAGCCTTCTCGCCTTGATTATCCTCTCAGAGCTTGTAATCACCTTGCAGCCTTCCCTCGGACGGGTGGAGCAGGAGGTGACAAGCTTCCCGTCCATCTCCACAAGGCAAATCCTGCAGCGCGCCTCCGGGAACAGGCTTGCGTGGTAGCAAAGGGTCGGTATGGCGATTTTCATGTCCTGGCAAATCTGGAGAAGGGTTTTCTTGCCGTCCACTTCAATGTCTTGCCCGTTAAAATTGATCTTCATGGGTATCACTTATTCTTTTTTTGCCGCCTTCCTCGCTTTCTTGGGCGTTGCCGCGTTTTCCAAAGCCTTTCCTTCTGCCTGCGCAAGCTTTGCCGTTTCAGCAGGCGCTCCTGCGCCTGCCTTTCCCTTGTTTATATAATGCTCATAATCTTCCGGGAAGTGCAGAAGCGAGGTAATCACATGGTTTCCTGAGGATTGCCCTAAGCCGCACAGGCTGGTCGCCTGGACGTGGAGCGCAAGCTCGCGCAGGGTTTCAAGCTCCTTCTTCTCCGCCTCGCCGCTTTTCACGCGCTTGAGGTAATCCAGGATGCGTATGGTGCCTTCCCTGCAGGGCGTGCACTTTCCGCACGATTCGTAAGCATAGAATTTCGCGATGCTAAGCGCGATGTCGACCACGTTGTTGGTCTCGTCTATAAGGATTGCGCTGAAAGCCCCGTGCTGGCATTCCTCCATGTTGATGGTCTCGGGCGTGACCTCCATGTTCGGGTCAACCGGCATTATCCCGCCAAAGCACCCGAAAGAGAGCGCCTTGAGCTTCCTCTTCGGCCTTGCTATGTCGATTATGGTGGACATCTTGACGCCAAGCGGAAGCTCGTACACGCCCGGGTTTGATACATTGCCTGAAACCGAGAAGAGCCGAAGGTTGGCGTTCCAATCATCAAAGAGCACAGCCTGCGCCGCGCAGGTGAGGGTCTCCACGTTGTTCACCACGGTGGGCTTGCCCCAAAGTCCGCATTCGGTTATGTTCGGGGGGGAGTATTGCGGGTTGCCCCTAAAGCCCATTATGGATTGCACCAGCGCGGTCCGCTCGCCGCACACATAGGCGCCAGCGCCGCGAACAATCTCGATTGAAACGTCCATCTTCGAGCGGGCGACAACATCGTCAATCTGCTGCATCAGCCTCTTCCGCAGGTATTCATATTCCCCCCTTAGGTAAATATAGCACTTTTTCGCGCCAATCACATGGGCGCAGATGAGCATGCCTTCTATCATGGTTTCCGCGTTGTATTTCATGATGAACTTGTCCTTGAAGGTGCCAGGCTCGCCTTCGTCCGCGTTGCATACCACGAACCGCTCGTCCGCAGGCGCATTTTTGCACCGCTTCCATTTCCTGGCGGTGGAATAGGCGGCGCCTCCCCTGCCCTCAAGCCCCTTCTTCTCAAGAAGCTCAAGTACTGCGTCTGCCCCAATGTTTCGCGCCCTGTCAAGCGCCTCAAGGTTGGTCTGGCGGAGTATCTGCACAAAATCATCCCTGTTTTTTCAGCCTTGCGATTATTTCCCGTATCCTCTCCTCTGTAAGCTTGGTGTATGCCTTGTGGTCCACAAGCATCGCCGGAGCCTCGTCGCAGCACCCTATGCAAGAGGTCTTGTAAAGCGAAAAGAGCCCGTCCTTGCTGGTGCCCCCCATCTTCACGCCTATCTCGTTCTTGAGGAATTCGGCAAGCTCCACTCCGTTGTTGAGCACGCAGGATGGCGAGCCGCATATCTCGATGACGTGCTTACCCTGCGGCTCGGTGCGGAACATCGAGTAGAATTTCACCACGCCGTAAAGCCGAGCAATCGGTATGTCCTGCTCCAGGCTTATCTGCTTTAGCATGTGCTCCGAGATATAGCCATGCCTCTCCTGGACCTCCCAGAGGATGTTCATGAGCGGCTTGTCGCTTTTCTTTTTTTTGGCGTCTTTCATGGCATCGGGCATTTCATCTGCAATCTGTCTTATATACTTATTCGTCCTCCCTTTTTCCATGGCAGGCAAAAGAAAGCGCGATTACCCGTTCGTTCCAGGCTCGTTCTTCAGGCAGGAGTACGAGTTGAAGCACGCAAGGGAATACATCGAGACATTCGCCTATGCGCTTGTCTCATTCTCAATACCGTTCCTTTTCCTCCACGCCCAGCTTTTCGTGGGCACAGCGGTGAATGCCGCGCTCATCCTTGCGGCGCTCAACGTTCGGGGGATGCGCCTTTTGCCCATAATCGTGCTCCCCAGCCTTGCGCTTTTCATAGGCGGCGTGGCATTCGGCACCGACACCTCCTTTCTTGTTCGCATGATGCCCTTCATCTGGCTTGGCAATGCCGCGCTTGTATGGAGCATAAAGGAGCTTTATTTGGAGAAGAAGAAAAGCAAATGGATTTCGCTCGGAATCGGCGCAACCGCAAAGGCTGGCTTCCTCTTCGCCTCCGCATTCGCGCTTTTCTCATTCGGGCTTGTGCCTGCGCTTTTCCTGACCACCATGGGAATCCACCAGTTCATAACCGCAATAACCGGCGGGATAGTGGCTTTCGGAATACAGGAAGCGAAAAAGAGGTTTGCCTGATTCTGATTATTGCGCCATTTTCCCAAGCTTCTCTTCCTGGAGCTTGATTTTCTCATCAGACACTTTCTCAAAGATCGGCTTAGGCTCAGAAAGCTTCAAGCCAGGGGCAACAAGCTCAGCATCCGCATTCTTCCATGCGACCTTTTCTTTCGGCACGGAAAGCATCTTCTGCAGTTTCTCCGCAGTGAAAGGCAGGAACGGCTCAAGAAGTATGGACAGCCCCGTGATTCCGCGCAGGCACACATAAAGAGTCCTTTCCACCTTCCTCTTGTCCTTCTCCTTCCAAGGCTCGCGCGCGGACAGATAGCGGTTGAACACACCTGAGAGCGAGAGGATTTCTTCCTGCCCCTCCTTCAGCTGGAGTCCTTCCACGAGCTTTGCAATCTTTTCTTTCGAGGCGGTTATTTCGCCAAGCACGCGCGTATCCTCATCATCCAGCCCCTCTGAGCTTGGCACCACGCCGCCATTCAGCTTCGCGGCAAGCACCAGGCTCCGGTGCACAAAATTCCCGATTGACGCGACAAGCTCGTTGTTCACCTTCGACTGGAAATCCTTCCAGATGAAATCCGCGTCCTGAACCGTGTGCGGCGTGAATGCGGTCTGGTAATAGCGGAGGTAATCCGCAGGGAAAGAAGCCAAATATTCCTCAATAGACACGAACCAATTCCTGCTTTTCGAGAATTTCCTGTGCTCCAAATTAAGGTAGCCCCTGACGGCAATCGCATCAGGCGCCCGAAGCCCTTCGCCTACGCCCATGAGCATGGCGGGCCAGAACAGGAAGTGATGGTAGACAATGTCCTTGCCAATGAAATGCACTATTTTCGAGTCCTTTTTCCAGTAATCTTCCCATTTCGGCGTAAGTGCCGCAGTCGAGGACACATAGCCAATCGGCGCGTCAAACCAGACATAGAAAACTTTCTCGCTTTCGCCAGGCACAGGAACGCCCCAGTTAAGGTCTCGCGAAATGTCCCAGTCCACCAAGCCATTGTCTATCCAATTGACAACGTAGTTGACTACCTCTTTTTGGAGCGCCGGATTGCCTGTCAAATACTCCTTTAGCTTTCCAGAAAACTCGGAAAGCTTGAAGAAATAGTGCTTGCTTTTCCTTGCAACCGGCACCCCGCCGCAGGTTATGCACTTCGGGGAAATGAGCAGCCCGCTTCCAATCGTGCTTCCGCACGAGTCGCAGTAGTCGCTGTATTGCCTTTCAGCCTTGCAGTGCGGGCAGGTGCCCACAATGAACCGGTCAGGCAAAAAGCGCTTGCATTTTTCGCAGTACGGCTGCTCCACCTCTTTTGTGTAAATGAACCCCTGCTCCAAAAGCCGGTTGTAAAAATGCGTGGCTGTTTCCTTGTTTTCTTTGCTTCCCGTCCTGTGGAATATGTCGAATGAAAAGCCAAGCGCGGCAAATTCTTCCTTGTCCTTCTTATGGTAATAATCCACGAACTCCTGCGGCGTCTTTCCCGCCTTCTCGGCGGAAACCACGATGGGCGTGCCGTGCTCGTCTGTTGCGCAGATGTAGAGCACGTCATTGCCCGCCAAGCGCTGATACCTCGCATAAATGTCAGCAGGAAGATAAGTGCTCCTGATATGCCCTAAGTGAAGTGGCCCGTTCGCATAGGGCAGTGCGGCAGTCACGAGTATTTTCAGGCAGATTCCTCCAGATTTCGCCGTTTTCCCAGCGGAATTCCTGCCAAGAAAGCTATATATACTGTAGCGTGCCATATCTTGCCCCTGGCCCGCCCTCGCGCGGGCGCGGGAAGGTTTGGGAGATGCCTTCTGAAGTCGACATAAGCCCGTATGTGGAAAAATTCGAGGAATTCTACTCAGTCGCCCTAACCGAAAGGATAAACGAGCTTCTCATCCGCTACCCTTCCCAAAAGAGCCTTCTTGTGGACTTTTTCGAGCTGGAGCGCTATGACAAGGACCTTGCGGACATCCTCATGCGCCAGCCAGACCTGCTCATAGGCGCAGCCGAGCAGGCCCTCATCCAGTCCCAGGAGATTTCGTTCAAGACCGCTCACCCGGATGCAGCATTCGAGCCGCACGTTCGCTTCTACAACCTGCCTGAAGCCGGGCTTCTCATCCAGGACATAAGCTCGAAAAACATCGGCGAGCTTATCGCGGTCAAGGGCGTAATCACCAAGAGGGGGCCTGTGCTCCACAGGGTAAAGGTTGCGGTCTACCGCTGCCAGATGTGCGACGCGCAGGCAAAAGTCGCGCTCACCAAGAACACGCAGGCGCCGCAGGTGTGCGCCGAGTGCAAGCGCCGCGCGCTCAAGCTCGACGAGGAGGCATCCTATTTCGTGGACGTGCAGCGCTCGGACGCGCAGGAGCTTTTGGAGCGCCTCAAGGGCGGCGCGCCTGCGGCAACAATCTCGCTTTGGATTGAGGATGACCTGGTGAACAGGATAACGCCCGGCGAGACGGTCACGATAACCGGGGTGCTGCGGCTCCGCCCGCCCCAAAAGGAGAAGAACAAGAGCGAAACTGGCGGGCAGATATACACCCGCTACATAGACGTCGTCTCCCTCCAGAAGACCCAGCGCGAGTTCGAGGAAATAGAGATGACCAAGGACGAAGTGGAGCGCATCATCGAGCTTTCAAAAAGCCAGAAGCTTTACGACCTTATCCGCGATTCTATAGCGCCCGGCATTTACGGGCACAACGAAGTGAAAGAGGCGCTCGCCCTCCAGCTGTTCGGCGGGACCCCTGACAAGCTCATGCCCGGCGGCGCTTCCATCCGCGACGACATACACATCCTTCTCATAGGCGACCCGGGCTCTGCCAAGACTCGCTTTCTCCAGCAGATAGGCAAGATTGCGCCGAAAGGCATTTACGTAAGCGGAAAGTCGGTCACAGGCGTGGGGCTTACTGCCGCAGCCGAAAAGGACGAGCTGGGGGATGGCGGCTGGACGCTTAAGGCGGGCGCGCTTGTAATCGCATCGGGCGGCATCGCGGGCGTGGACGAGTTTGACAAGATAGACGAGACCGAGCGCGCGGCAATGCACGAGGTTATGGAAAGCCAGTCGGTATCGGTTGCAAAGGCGGGCATCGTTGCCCGCTTCCGCGCGGAGACAAGCATACTTGCAGCGGCAAACCCGAAATTCGGCAGGTTCGACCAGAACAAATTGCCCGGGCAGCAGTTCGACATCCCCCCGACCATCCTATCGCGTTTCGACCTCATCTTCCCGATATTGGACGTGCTTGACGAGACAAAGGACGGCGCGCTTGCGCAAACCCTCCTCAACATGCACCAGAAATCGTCGGAATCGCTTTCCCGCGGCACCGCGCTTGCGGATGCCGACCCGAACCTTATCGAAGCCTCGTTCCTTCGGAAATATGTCGCATACGCTCGCCAGCACATAAGGCCGGTTCTCACCGACAAGGCATCCGAAAAAATACGCGATTTCTACGTGCAGCTTAGGAAGATGGGCAAGTCCGAGGGCTCGGTTCCAATCACCCCCCGCCAAATCGAAGGGCTGGTGCGCCTTTCCGAAGCTTCCGCGAAAATACGCCTCTCGGAAAAAGTGGAGGCAGAGGACGCCGAGCGCGCCATCCGCCTCACAAACTACGTCCTTGACAAGGTGAGCCGCGACCGGGAAACGGGCAAACTGGACATCGACATAATCGCGACCGGCAGGCCTAAGTCGCAGGTGGACAAGTACAATGCGATACTCACATTCGCGCAGAAGATACAGGACCAGCTTGGGGCGGTGGAGATAAGCTCGCTCATCGCAACTTCAGTCGAATCTGGCATAGACGAGGTCACCGCGCGGCGCATGGTGGACGACTTAATCTACAAAGGGGAGCTCTACAAGATAAAGCCCGGCTTTGTGAAGATTGTGAGCCAGTCTGGCTAACACCATCATTTT
>Ga0265297_10008328_pt1 | contig 13863 bp, 12 predicted proteins | sample Munlanlwell13791_FD_192502 | JGI IMG/M metagenome (GOLD analysis project Ga0265297, IMG submission 192502) | Leachate microbial communities from a municipal landfill in Southern Ontario, Canada - Leachate well 137-91 | ecosystem: Engineered > Solid waste > Landfill > Unclassified | place... | reverse complement strand
ATAAGCCTTTCCATGGGCAGGCAATCTGGCACCCACATTGTTTCAAGCGGCGCCAAGCTCGTGAGAAAAACGAAAAGAAAGCGTTCGGTAAAAGAAATCGGGCAGATTATCAGGAATAAGGTTAAGCAGATCCCCGGGGTGGTCAAGATGGATGTTACCACCGGTAATCCTGTAAGCTCAATGGTCAGCGGCACGGGAGGCAAGCAGATACAGGTGGAGATCATCGGGCATTCTTTCGAGGATACCGATGAGGTGGCGAATAAAATAAAGAAGATGATGGAGGCTATCCCTGGCACCGCGGACGTATCGATTTCCCGCGATTTGAACCGTCCAGAGTTGAGGATCCAGGTTTACCGGCAGAAGGCCTCGAGCCTCGGCCTCAATATGCGCACCATCGCCGACAGCGTAAAGACATTCGTGGAGGGCTCCACCGCGACAGATTACAGAGAGAAAGGCGAGACTTATGATATATATGTGCGCCTGGAGGATGAATTCCGTTCTAGCCCTGAGGATGTAGGCGATTTGACGATCGTTTCCCCTTTTACCGGAAAGCAGATAAAATTAAGCAGTATCGCCCGTATCTATGAAGTTACCGGGCCGGTTGAGATAGAGAGAAAGAACAGGGAAAGAGTGGTCAAGGTGGAATGCAACACCTATAAGCGTTCCATGGGCAAGGTGATCGAGGATATCAAGAGCGAACTGCGCAAGATCCCTATTTCTTCGGATATCAGTATAGATTTCGGCGGAGACGCTGAAGAACAGGGGAAGGCCTTCAAGGACCTGACCTTGCTGCTTATCCTCGGCATGTCCCTGGTATATATGGTTATGGCAGCGCAATTCGAGTCACTGCTCGACCCTTTTATAGTCATGTTCGCCGTCCCGTTTACCTTTACCGGAGTAATATTCGCCTTCCTTCTTACCAACACCAATTTAAGCATGATTACCTTCCTGGGGCTGGTTATGCTTATGGGTATTGTCGTGAATAATGCGATTGTCCTGGTAAGCTATATAAATATTCTGCGCGCCAGGGGGTTGAGCATGATCGAGGCGGTTACGCTTGGGGGAAGGGACAGGTTAAGGCCTGTGCTCATGACTACGATTACTACTTTGGCCGGGCTCCTTCCTCTGGCCCTTTCCACGGGGGAGGGTTCGGAAACCTGGCAGCCCCTGGGCATTACTATGATCGGAGGTCTCTCCGTATCCACCTTTGTTACCTTGCTTTTTGTCCCCACGCTTTATGCCGTATTCAATACCGTGATCCGGAGAAAGCAGGCAAGCCCGTCAGTTAAAAGAGAGGTGAAGAAATGACCAAGATGGCAATGCTGGTTTATAATGAGGCAATCGATGACGAGATGATGGAAACTCTGGATGCCTGCGGACTGAAAAACTATACCAAGATAAAGGGGGTATTCGGAAAAGGCGAAACGTCCGGGGCCCATCTCGGGGACGATGTCTGGCCGGGCAGGAATAATATTTTGTATGTGTCTTGCGCAGAGAGCGAAGCGCAGAAACTGCTTGCTCGCGTTAAGGAGCTGCGCAAGAGCCTGGGCAAGGAAGGGGTGAAGGTTTTTATCTGGAGCATAGAGGAAATCAGTTAAGCGGAAGCGCAACGGAACAGACCGGAATTATTTTCCTGTTTTGAGAGGTGAACGGAGAATATTCCGGTTATTTTTTGGCCCTTTTTGCTTGACAAAAGATGAAAATGTGCTATATCTATAGTATGTTCAGTACTTTTAGTAATTACTAAAAGTGCTCAAGATCTCATCACTGCTAAAGGCGCTATGGAAAAAAAACTGATATCAGCACAGGAAATAGTGGCCAAATTCAATACCCCATACCAGACAGTCAATTATTATACTGCTCTTGGCCTGCTTCCGGTAGCCGGAAAGGTCGGGAACAAAAGATTGTATGAAGAACCGGTCATAAAAGAACGGCTTCAGAAGATAGCTGATTTGGCGAGAGAGGGGTATACTTTACATTTGATACGTAAGAGACTCCTTGGGATGTAACAGAATTGTAAACCTTTATATTGCAGTAAGTTATAACCCAGAGGAAATTAATATAAAATGAGTTATTACGCGGTAATAGGATTAAACAAAGAGCCATTTTCGACCAGCCCCGATCCAAACTTCTTTTATGAATCTAGCGAGCACCGCGCTGCCTTGATGCGGCTTGTCATAGAGATCCGCCTGAAGCGGGGTTTAAGCGTGGTGCTGGGTGATGTCGGAACCGGCAAGACTACCTTATCGCGCAAATTGTTTCAAATGCTTAAAGAGCGGGATGATATTATTTTCCATATGGTGCTGGATCCTACTTTTGATTCGGAAGAAATTTTCCTCGATTCCCTCGTGCGTACCTTCCAGATAGAAATAAATGTTGCAAAACCTTCCGTTTTAGATTATAAGGAAGCGATAAAAAGATACCTCTTTCAGAAGGGGGTAGAGCAGAACAAGACCGTAGTCCTGTTGGTCGATGAAGCCCAGAAATTGAATTCATTATCCCTGGAGGCCCTGCGCATGCTCTTGAATTATGAGACAAATGAATTCAAGCTTTTGCAGCTGGTGATTCTTGGGCAGATGGAGCTTCTACCCCGCCTTACCGAAGTAAGGAACCTTATAGACCGGGTAAGCCTTTTGTATACCCTGACGCCTTTCGGCATAGAAGAGACCAAGCAAATGATAGAATTCCGTTTACGCCAGGCGGGTTACCAGGGCAGAGAGAGATTATTCAGTGAATCCGCGGTCCAGGAGATTTTTAAATACACGGAAGGTTATCCGCGCCGCATAGGTATGTTATGCCATAAGGCTCTTAAATTGCTCGTGATGAAGAACAAGGCGATTGTGGATAACGAGATTATCAAAGAGATTGTCGAACATGAAGCTAACTTGAGATGGCAAAAAACAAACCTACTCCTGAAGAACAGTTATTAAACCTGATCGAAGACCCGCAGATCAGCGGAAACCTGAATCTCAGGCGGAGAAAATCCTCTCCGTTTTCCTTCTTGAGTTTCAATTCCCTTTCTGCATCCTTCGCCAGGTTTAAACTGTCAATGAAGGATTGGCTGGTACAACTAAAAGGGGGGATCGATGAACCGAATCTCAAGGCCTGGAACAAGATCCTGGCGGTTTCCGCAGCGATACTCTTTGTTTATCTTACCGCGGATTTTACCTTGCGGCGGCTTGATATAAAACAGTTTACCAGGAAGGTCGCATCGGAAAAAGGCAGGAGTTTCAGCAAGAACGTGAACGCGGAAGTGAAGCCGTTCCTTTATTACCTGGAGATGGTGCAGAGGAGGGATATTTTTTCTCCCATAAAATTAAGAGGCGCGGAGAATCCGGAAGACGAAACAAAGAAGGCCCTGGTTGAAATGTCCAAGGACCTTAAACTGGTGGGGATCTCCTGGGGGGATACCCCGGAGGTAATCATCGAAGACACGAAGGCCAACAAGACATATTTTCTCAAGGCCGGGGAAAGCGTGAACAAGTTCAAGATAACCACAATATTAAGGGATAAGGTTGTATTGGAGGCCGAAGGACAAAAACTGGAACTGACATAAAATGAAAAGACTTATTTTCTTGATTGCTGTTCTGCTGATGGTATTGTTTGGCATGATGCCGATAATGGCCCAGGATGCCGTTGAGGAAAAGCCTCAGGCAGCGGACCAGGCGGAGACCGTTGCCCCGGCGGCCAAGGAAGAGGCCAAGGATGCAAAGAACGAAGCGGCCAAGGAAGAGGTTGTGGAGGACGCCAGCGATCCGTTTTCCGGCCTCTCCAGGAGGATATCCCTTGACCTGCGCAGCATGGACATTATGGATACGGTAAAATTCCTTTCCAAACAAGGCAACCTGAACATAGTCGCCACAAAGAACGTAAACGGTAAAGTAACCTTGTTCTTGAAAGACGTAACTATATCCGACGTCCTGGATATGATCCTGCTTACCAACAGCCTCGCTTGCGAGAAGAAGGCCGGGATAATTACCCTGATGACGGAAAACGAATACGAAGCGCTTTACGGGGAGAAGTATACCAACAAGAAAGAAACCAAGACTATATCACTTAAATACGCTGACCCCAAAAGGGTGGGAACGATACTGGGGAATTTGAAGAGTTCCGTAGGCAAGGTCATCATAGACGACGCTACCGGGATGATTATCCTGATCGATACCCCGGAAAAGATAAAAGAGATGGAGGAGGCCGCCTCGAGAGCGGACATTTCTACCGTTAACCGGGTTATCCCTACGATCAGGGAAACATTCGAATTGGAATACGCCAAGATCGGGGAGGTTAAAGGGGAGATCTCCAAGGTTTTGACCAAGGACGTGGGGAGTATAGAGGTAGATGAGAGGACGAACAAGATCGTAGTAACCGATCTGCCGCATAACATGGAAAGGATCCGCCAGTTGATAGCGGATTTCGATTCCAAGACCAGGGAAGTGCTTATCGAGGCAAAGATCGTGGAAATCACCTTGAGCGATAATTACGCCATGGGGGTGGATTGGCAGAAGGTGTACGGGTTGGCGGAGGATTCTCTGACTCTCACCGGGACATTCCCCTTCAGCGCCCCTACCGCTACCTCTTCCACCATGAAGTTGAGCATCGGTACTTTGGCCGATAACAAATATGAGTTTGCCCTTACCCTTATAAAGAGTTTCGGAAAATTGAAAGTGGTGTCTTCCCCGCATATAGTGGTGTGCAATAACGAAGAAGCGAAGTTCATGGTCGGTACCCGCGAGGCCTATGTGACTACGACTATCACTACCGGGGACGTGACCACGACTACATCCGAGAGCGTCCAGTTTATCGATGTGGGCGTTACCCTTTATGTCACGCCCACGATCAATAAGGGCGGTTTTGTAAAGATGCACATAAAGCCGGAGGTCAGTTCCATATCGGAATGGCTGGAAACCACGGAGGGTAACAAGATCCCCATAGTGGATACTTCCAACGTGGAAACCGACGTGCTCGTCAAGGACGGCAATACTATAATCCTGGCCGGGTTGATAAAAACAACTACGGACAAGAATGTCGCAAAAATGCCTTTGTTAGGGAGCCTGCCCGTGCTGGGCAAGTTGTTCAGTAACGTTTCCGATACGAATTCCAAGAAGGAGCTGGCTATATTCCTTACGCCTCACGTGATAACCGGCGGGGAGGCAATGCTCCAATTGAAGGAGAATATAAAAACAAGGAAACCTCCAAAAAGATGAACAAGCGTTTTATCCTAACCGTTTCCCTGGGTGTTCTGCTGGCGGCCCTTTTGATCGGCCTGGGCGTGGCGATGTTTGTCATATCCAAGAAACGTGCGGAAATCAGCTCCTTGAATGACGATATAAAAAATAAAGACGCTATGCTGCGCCGCATGGAAAAACAGGTGGAAACGCTGGATGCGGAGAAGAGCTCTTTGGCGGGAATGAAGCTCAGCCTGGAAGCGAAACTGTCCGGCCTGGAGGAAGAGATAGACAGCGCCAAGGAAAAAGAGTCGTCCTTGAGCAAGAAACTGGTTTTATTCGCTTCGGAAAAGAGCAAGCTGGAGGCAAAGCTGAACGAGACCAACCAGTCGATGCGCGATAAGCTCGAGGCGCTGGAAAGAAAGAATAAGAAGGAGCTGGTACGTAAAAGCAAGGAGTATTTGACGCAAAAAGAAGTGTTCGTCTCCCGGATATCGGATTTAAACAAAAGGCTGGATAAACTTGGGCAGGATAAGGCGAAGCTGGAGAAGAATGCGGTAGGCGCAGCACAGGTAACCGCAAGGTTGATGAAAGAGAAACAAAAACTCGACCACTACAAGCTCGGGTTGTTTTATGAAAACCAGAAGAATTACGCGGCGGCAGTAAAAGAATACGAGGCAATATTGGATCTTGACCCCCGGGAGGCGGATGTGTACCTGCGCCTGGCCAGTATATATGTTTACGGGATCAGGGACCCGGAGAGAGCGGATTATTATTCAAAAGGTTATGCGGCCCTGACCAGCCGGCCAAATGCGGATGACGCGGCAGTCCAGGATGATACGGTATCCGGCAAGATAAGCGAAAAGATAGCCCTGGCGGCGAAACTCAACGAGGCCGAGCAAAAAATAAACCTGAAGAACAAGCGCAGGCACAGCCAGGACGACTATTTGGGCGATGTGATAGGAACTTACAGGGAAAAGGCGATAAAACGCCATTATAACCTGGCGATAATATATGAAAATGAAGGCAGGTATAAGGAGGCCGCGTCCGAATACGAGAAAACTTTGGAGCTCGATCCGGATGACGCGGATATACATTACAACCTGGCTATAGTCTATGATGATCACATCCAGGATAACGCTAAAGCTATAATGCATTACCGCAGGTATCTTGAACTTGCCCCTGACGCCAAAGACGCCGATATTGTTGCTGAATGGATGGCTGAGGCAAGGGGGGATTTGGAATGGGAACACAAAACGAGGTAACAAGTGCAGAAGAGGGTAATTTTGTTTTTTGCGTTGGTCCTGTTGATTTTCCTGCTGGCATGCGTTTACCTCTGGGCGTCCCGTATAAGGCTTAAAGAATCCCTTGAGAAGGACCTGGCGTCGCGCGCGACACACCAGGGCAGCGATTTAAAGAAGCTTAAAAAGCAAAAAGAAAAGCTGAAGAAAGCTATGGAAGAAAAATACCGCGCGGACATGATTTCATATAAGGCGGTGGAAAAAAGACTTGAGCTGCAGGCGAAAAAAGAAGCGGAAAGACGGGCAGCTCCGTCCAACAAGAAGTAAACAGCGGAGGCATAAGGAGGAATAAGATGGCGGAAACAGGGGAAAAGAATAAGGCAGCGCATAAGTTGAACACCACTTTCTCGATTTTACTGGTACTTTGTTTTATCGGCATAACCAGCCTTGCCTTGAGCCTGAATTCGGTGAACGCCAAATTGAGGCAACAGGCCATGGTAATCGCAGAAAAAGACAAACAGCTTGAAGCCGACAAGGTGCAATATACCAGCCTCGCCGCCAGGCTGCATAAAGAAATAAAGAAGGCAGGGGAATTGGAGACGGAGCTGAAGAAATACAAGCGTTAGCCCGGTATTGCAGATATTGTAGTAATTATAGTATATATAGTAATTACTAATACAAGATAATATACCATGGAAAAGAAGGGGATTACAGCTCAAGAGGTAGTAAGCAAGTTCAGGATACCGTATTATACTGTAAACTATTATACGGCAATAGGTTTGCTTCCTGTGTCAGGAAAGATCGGCAACAAGCGCATGTATGACGAAACCATAATAAAAGAGCGGCTTAAGAAGATATCCGAATTGGCCCGTGAAGGGTATCCGCTTAATTTGATACAAAAAAAGCTTTTTTCCCGGCAGTAAAAACTTAGAAGTACCACGTACTATTATAGATTTGACAAAATACCGTAATATGTTATACTTTGATTGTGACAATAGGAAAAAGATCCGAAAAGGTAAACTCATAGTAATATGGGGGCGCAAAACCGAGGGTCCTGCAATATGGATAGCCAGGTTGCCGAAGATTTAAGATTTACCCCGGGAGGAGAGTTTACCGGGGTTTTTTTTTGAAGAAAAATAAAAGTACCACGTACTTTCGAGCGCAAAAGCGAGGTTAAGGCCCGATGCCAAGATTTCCGAGAGTGAATTTAGAAGGCGCGCTTTATTATATAACTACAAAAGCAGACTATAAATTAAACCTTTTCAGGGATGAAGGGGATAACACCCGTTATATTTCTTTTCTTGCAGAATACAAACAATCTTACAATTTCAAGCTGTACGCTTTCGTGCTTACTTCCAAAGAAAGCCATCTTCTGATAGAACCTTCCCAGCAGTATACTGTTTCCCAGATCATGCATGATGTCAATGCCAACTACACGAAATACTATAATAAGAAATACGAAAAGAAAGGCCATTTGTTCGAGGAAAGGTTCAAGGCTGTGTTGATCGAGAAGAACGGTTACCTGCTGAAGATGACCCGTTTTATCCACCGCATACCTTTAAAGGCTGGTTCATCCCCTTTATGCGATTACCGCTGGAGCAGCTATCTTTCCTATATAGGAAGGGAGGAAGACAAGAATATCAGTGCGAACACCGATTATACGGATGTGCTGAATTCATTCCCCGTGTCAGGCGATAACAGGATGGAGGCATACCGCAGTTTCACGGAAAATCCCGATAAAAAAGAATTGCTGGAATTCGAGAGCAAGATGCACCGGGCTTCTGTCGTGGGCAGCGAAGAATTCATGGACAGGATAAAACAGATTTTGGATAACCCGCCTCCTGAGGCGGATGACCTGCTTGCGGAAGCCGAGGCCTGGCGGGGGGCGGCAAGAAAGAAAATGAGCGTTATGGCGCTGGTATTGGCGGCCTTTATACTGATTTTCTTGGGGGTAAACAGTTCTTTATGGAAGGGGAACGCTAAGCTAAAGCGGGAGATAAAGGAGGTCAACCTGGAAAAGGATGAGATTTTTGCCAGGGACCTTATCGACAGCAAAAAGCAGATAAGCAGGGAGCTTGAGGAAAAATACCGCGCGGATATGGTTTCTTACAAGGCCGCTGCGATAAGGCTCCAGGAGCTGGAAAACAAAGAAAGAAAAGAGCAGGATAAGGATAAGAAATGAGAAACGGAGAGTTTAAAAAAATAACGGTTTCCCTGGCAGCCTGCATCGCTATATTTTTAGTACCCGCTTTTGCCGCGGACAAAAAGGTCGGCCCGCCTGACCCGGTAGAGGTCATGCGCGAGGCCCAGAGGATGGCGGTATTGGACAGCCTGAATGCCTCCGGCCAGCTTCCCGTGGAAGAGAGCGGAAACGACGGCTACTGGTGGAACAGGCAGAAGGCGAAAGACAAATTGGCTTATGTCAAACGCCTGATCAAGGAGTTTAAACTTGAAAACAAGAAGATTTCCGCAAAGAAAGTAGTCAGGGCGTTGGATATAGAATATAACCCAAGGGATAACCCGCTCGATATCAAGATGGACAAGAGCGTGGAAAAAATGTTCAGCGTGGTAATCGGGGAGATGGGCGTGAAATGAAAAAGTCTACGGTGGTATCCTTATTATGCATAGTTATCTTTGCGGCTGTTGCCGTGTTCGCTTACGCCGAAGACAGCGCTTCTACAGGGGTGATTGTGTTTGGGGCATCCGAAGTTGCTTCTTCCGCGCAGGATTCTTCTTCTGCAGGCGGGGAAGAGGAGGTATCCGGTTCGGATGACGGAGCCCAGGTCGTCTTGCCTAATTTATATGAAATTACCGGGAGCAAGATAGGCGGGACACAGGTTTCAAAGCCGGTTACTTTGCCGTCAGAGGGAGTAATTATGTTCGTGGACGCCGGGTTATCCGGGGCTTTCACCGTTATGCGGGTGGATAAGGACGGCAGGGAGAGGCAGGTTCTGGGGATGAACCCGGAGCAGGCTATAGGAAAAAAACTGCCCAAGGGCACCTATAAAGTATACCCGGAGGATGTAAGCGGGGAATTCGCCTTGAACAAACTGGAGGTAATGGTACAGGTAAGTACTGAGGATACCTCCACGGGAGAAAAGTAATGAGGTTCACTATATGTGCGGCCATTTTTATTCTAAGCTTATTAACTTCAGGCATATGTTATGCTTGGCCTTGGACGGAGAAAAAACAATCTTCCTTAGAGACTCAGCAGGCAGGCCCTATCTTAGCAGAACAGGCTTCGCATGAAGATGGTTATAAGGATTTTCAGGCTGAACGCAAATTTATCCTCAATAAAATAGCAAAACGTACCGGTAGCTGCAAGGATGAATTGGATAATATGTTTCTTATGGTAAACAATCTTGCGCGTACAGCGCATAAGGATAAAAACACGAAGAGGGAAAAAGAATTGGTTATTGTAATGAGCGATTATAACAGCGTGATCGGAGACCTGGGGTTTATGCAGGTGCTTTTGGATATGGAAAAGTTCGTAGAGGAAAAAAAGTTTCTTGAATACTACGGACTTGTGGAGGATGGATTTGAGAGCCTGAAAGGAAGCTACAGTTTTAAAAATGAGATCTTCCTGGGGAGGCTGGATACTTTTAAGGATGAAGAGGCATTGCGTTATGAGAAGAAGTTATATGGTATGTACAGGGACTATTTCGAGTATGACCCTAAAATAGACAAGGCAGATATACCTGAAAATAAGAATCAGGTTCAGATTAAAGATGAAACTAAAGATGAAAGTAATAAGGCAAAAGAACCGAGGAAGGGGTAAAAGGTGTTTTGGCGCAAGTTGAGCTATAAATATATAGGTATATTCCTTGCCATGATTGCCTTGAGCCTGTGCCTGCCCGGAGACCGCTCGGACAGCGCGGATGCCCTGTATACCTTTACGCAGTCAACTTGGATTAACGGGCAGTCCTCGGATAATGCAGTTCATCCTACCAACCAAACAGGATGGGATTCTTATTACTCAAAAGATAGCTTTGTTACAGTAAATACAGAGGACGGCAGCCTTTCCCTTGCCCCGGATTCTTCTTCTGTTACCGATACTACAGATGTTGATTTTAACAAAGGCGAGATGGAGAAGGTGGTCGTGGAGGGGACCGGGGATGATGCATTATTGCAGGTTACGCCTTATGTTGCAGACCCTTTTGCCTCTACACTTGGAGAATGGCTTACTCTTCCTTCCCAGCCGCGTCCGGATAAATTTACGGTATTTTGCCGCGCAGGTACGGTGATTTATTGTCTTTTTGCCGCCGGCGACGGAAAACAATTCGGGAAGTTTACTCCTGCTACGGGGAAATGGGTGATGCTTGCTCCTTTGCCTGCTCCGGCTGCCGCGGGATGCTGCCTTGCCTGGGATGGCGAGGCAATTTTTGCCCTGCGCGGGGAAGGATCGAAACAGGTATTTAAATACACCCCTGCAACGGACACCTGGGCAAGTTTTACTTCTTTGTCCAAGGGCGCCGAATACGGGGCCGCATTGTGCGCAACAGGAGTTATATCTACTAAAGTGGGTAAGCTCTATGTTCTCCTGGGGGGAGGAGCTACCGATTTTTTGATATTTGACCCCACAATAGGTACTTCTGGCGTGTGGAAAGGCGGTTCAAGCGCCCCATCTACGGTCGAGGCCGGGGGGAGGCTGGTTTACCCAGGGTCAGGAAATTATATTTATGCCTGCCGTGGAGTTTCAACAAGTACCATGTGGCGGTATTCCATTTCTACAGATTCCTGGATTACGACAATAGCAAGTCTGCCTATTCCCGAGGAGAGTACCGCTGGTTATGAAGCAAGGATGTGGAGCGCTTCCAATATGTTTTGGCCGGGGTCCGGGGATTATATTTACGCTGCCATGCCTTATAACTGTTTCAACCGGGCGGATATCAGGAATTACCAGACATTCTGGCGCCTGGGGCCGTTAAGCGGCACCCCTGCTTGGACAAGGCTGGCGGATTGCCCGGACTATACCGATAATAAAGGGTTTATTTTGTATGACCCGGACGGCAGCGGTACAGAAATACAGCTTCTCTCCGGAAACAATTATACCAATCCATGGCATTACAATATCGCCAAAAACAAATGGAAGGAATTGACTCAGCCTATTTGGAATTCATCCAGCTATGGTAAAGATATATATTGGTTAAAGAACAGTGTGCATTCCAGCGTGGTTTTAGGTACGGATGGATTCGACTATATCTGTATAGCCGACCATACCTCGAGTAATTCCACAAAACCGGTGACAGGAGCGGATTGGGAGACTTGTTGGAGGAGGCTTAATCCTTACGAGACGCAAACCTGGGCCACGGATGCCATTTATACGGAAGGCGATATCGTTACCGGTACGGATGGCCTGGATTACAGGTGCATAAGATACCATTTATCTTCAAGTGATAACCAGCCTATAACGGGCGGTTCTTACGCTACCTATTGGCAGACTCCCGCGGTTACTACCAGAGGCGTTTCCTGGCAAAACTCTACTTCTTATGTCAACGGGCCTTACGACGATTATTTGTATTGGATAGGAGGTACTAGCTATTATAATTTCTGGAGGTATCAGATATCCGAAAATTCCTGGGAACGCCTGGCCAATCTTCCTTGGAGCCCGGGCTATATCGGTGCGAATATGACGGATATAGGGGATGGCTATCTTTATTTTCATAGAGGAAACAATGGTTATGATTTTGCGCGGTATAATCTGGCAACCGACGAGTGGGAGGAATTGACGGATTCACCTGGTACCGCAGGTTTTGTTTATGGTTTTGGGGTAATCGGCGTTGTATCCAAGGCCGACAGGGTGTTGGGCACCGATGGCAATGGCTATGTGTGTAAAAAGAGGCATACCTCCACTACGCTTAATAAACCAATAACCGGTTCTGATTGGTCGAATTATTGGGAAAGCAACGGTTCGACTACGGATTGCGTTACCTGGGAGGAGTCCAAGGATTACGGCCCGGGGCTGGAGAATATCAAGCCTTCGATAGTGGTAGGCACGGACGGCAATGACTATCGCTGTATCAAAAATCATATTTCTAGTTCTTCCAGGTGTCCAATCACCGGGACGACTTCTACCTGGCAGACATACTGGGTCTCCAACGGGACCACGGGGCAGGGGGATACCTGGGCAAGCGGGACTATGTATAATTCGCGCACCGGTACCATAGGCCACCATACTTTTATCTTTGGTTTTCCCGGATACGGCAAGAGTTATTGGTATCGCTATGACCCATTGGATAATACCTGGCTTACCTGTGAAAATTTTATTAGTACTATTTATGGAGGAGAGGCAACTTGGACAGGGCTGAATGCCCCTGATGAAGGCAGGTATATTTATTTGGTGCGTGGGCATGGAGGTACATATTTTTACCGATATAATATCGAGATGGATGGATGGGAAAGTAAAACTAATAGTTTTATTCCTACCTATTATCACTATTCAGGCGGTGGACTTGCAAACGACGGCGTCTCCCAGTATATTTATCACCTCTCCGGATATTATGACAGTGTTTATGATTTCAGGATGGAACGGTATGATACAACTACCGATTCATGGAGTGAGTTTGCCTCAATACCTTTTTCCGGGATGTACAGGGCTATTTGCCAGACCCCGGATGCAATATGGGGGTCTCCGTATTACAGCGGGGATCAGCTAATGAAATATGATTTGATGAGGCCGACGCACAACCAGCCGGGAGTATGGGAGAAGAAGGTGTATGATACTTGTTATTCTACTTACGCCGATGGAAATATTGCCGTGGATAGCGATGGTTATAACTATATGATTTTCGGTGATCGGTATTATTATCCGAATAGCAACATTTGGGTTTTTGATACCAATGCCAAACAATCCAAGATAGTGGGGAGTGATGGAGCGGATTATGACTGTATTTTGAGCCATACGGCGACCGCCGATGATTATCCTACGACCGGTGAAAATTGGACTACTTATTGGCAAGCCTCGCGTACCTCGGGAAAGGGGTTGGCCTGGCTGGACAGTACATCTTATTATTGTTCCAAGCACGCCAACCGCTGGGCGGGATTGATCCGGGCTCCTTTTTACCTTGGGCCGGGCACCAAGGGACAGTATATGGAGAATGAGAATTCCATATACGTACTTGAAGGCAAGGGTACCAAGTATGTATGGCAGTATGATATTGCTAATGACCGCTGGCTGAGGGCAAAGGATACTTTGACCAGCGTGTACTACGGGTCCGAGCTTACCGGCGGGTGCGGTATTACCATCTCGGGGCATGAGAGCCCGAGGGATGTGCTTTTTATGCTCGGCGGATACGGCTCCACTCAGTTCAACCTGTATTTTGTCGAGCCAAGTTATGATTACTGGACTTCCTATCTAAATGCTCCGGACGGGCATTCATACCGCGGCACAAACTCGATGACCTATTCTTCGTACAACAATAAGGTCTATAAACTGCGTACGGAGATTACCAGCACCT
>Ga0265297_10008327_pt1 | contig 13864 bp, 14 predicted proteins | sample Munlanlwell13791_FD_192502 | JGI IMG/M metagenome (GOLD analysis project Ga0265297, IMG submission 192502) | Leachate microbial communities from a municipal landfill in Southern Ontario, Canada - Leachate well 137-91 | ecosystem: Engineered > Solid waste > Landfill > Unclassified | place... | reverse complement strand
CGGTATTCAAGAGGTCTTTTTCCAATCGCTTGGGCGTAAAAACTCCGACCTTCTCGGCGATAAAGGACTTGCCGGTGGACATGATAGTGATCTTTTGCTTTCTGCGAATGCTGCCATGCATAACCCTGACCAGCGACACCACACCCAGATAGCTGTCAAACCAGGAGTCGATAATCAACGCCTGTAACGGGCCGTCTATATCGCCTTGCGGCGGTGGAACCTTAAGCACCAGTTGTTCCAGCACATCCTGAACCCCCAAGCCGGTTTTAGCGCTGATCATCAGCGCCTCGTCGGCAGGAATACCGATCACCTCTTCAATCTCAGCCAGTACCCGCTCCGGCTCGGCAGAAGGTAAATCAATTTTATTCAGCACTGGAACCACTTCCAGCCCCTGCTCTATCGCCGTATAGCAGTTGGCTACGCTTTGCGCTTCAACACCCTGAGCCGCATCAACAACCAGCAGCGCGCCTTCACAGGCGGCTAATGATCTGGATACTTCATAAGAAAAATCCACATGGCCCGGGGTGTCGATGAAGTTCAACTGGTAGGTTTCACCATCTTTCGCCTTAAATTCCAGCGTAACGCTCTGCGCTTTAATGGTAATGCCTCGCTCTTTTTCAATATCCATCGAATCAAGCACTTGTGCCGACATTTCCCTGGTACTCAGCCCTCCACAGATTTGAATAAAACGGTCCGCAAGCGTCGATTTGCCATGGTCGATATGCGCGATAATGGAAAAATTTCTTATATGTTTTAAATCCACGTGTTATTTATCTAATTTAATTGCCAAAAAGACCGGATTGCCCTGCCGCTGAATCAAAATAGCGACCGATTGACCGGCTGGAAGTTTTTTAACTATTTTATCAAAATCAGCCACATCACGGACGATATTATTCTGAATGCGCAGAATCACATCACCACGCTGAATTCCCGCCTCTTTAGCAACACCTTTAGCAACCTCCTGCACTAGCACGCCATTTTTAGCAACCTGTAGAGCTTCTCTTTGCACATCGGTTAAATCGATAACGCTAACCCCCAAGCGCTTATTGGCTGGTTTGGATGGCTGTTTAGCCTTAGCTAATTGCTCATTTTCATCCGGTAATAGCCCAACTTTGAACTCTATGGTTTTATTCTCACCTTGCCTGATAATTTTTAACGTTGCCTTTTCATCTATAGGTGTTATTCCTACCATGGGAGGCAAATCGCCCGAGGTTTCAATCTGTTGACCGTTAAACTCGGTAATAATGTCGCCAATCTGCAGGTCTGCTTTGTCTGCAGGACTTCCTGGAATTATTTTAGAAACCAACGCCCCTTGCGGTTTTTTCATGCCAAATGATTCAGCCAGCTCCCGCGTCACATCCTGAATCTGAACACCTAACCAGCCATGCGAGGCTTTACCGCTGACTTTTATTTGCTCAACAACATTCATCACCACATCCATTGGAATAGAGAATGAAAGCCCCATAAAGCCACCGGTACGGCTGTAAATCTGGGAATTTATCCCCACTACTTTGCCATCCATATTAAACAGCGGCCCTCCTGAATTACCCGGATTTATCGCCACATCCGTTTGTATAAACGGCACATAATTCCCGCCGGGCAAGCTGCGTCCTTTGGCGCTGACTATGCCGGCTGTCACAGACTGCTCAAATCCAAAAGGCGAGCCTATCGCCAGCACCCACTCGCCTACCTGCAGTTTGTTCGGGTCACCGATGGTAACAGCGGGCAAGTCTTTGGCCTCAACCTTTAATAGCGCAACATCGGTACGCGCATCGGAACCGATCACTTTGGCTAACAGTTCCCGGTGGTCGGATAATTTGACCACGATTTCATCCGCATCCTTTACCACATGACTATTGGTTAACACGTAACCATCAGGGGAGATAATGAAGCCCGAGCCTAAGGACGTGGTATCCCTTGGAACATATCCGCCGCCCTGCTCCTCTAAAAAGCGCTTAAAAAACTCTTCCAATTCAGGGGGCATTCCCTCTGGCAGTTGCTGTTCTTCTGGAGCGTTTTCAGCCTCAGGCGACGCTTTTTGCGTAGTGCTGATGTTGACCACGGCAACACCATTGGTTTTTACCATCTCGGTAAAATCCGGCAATTGCGCCAAAACATTTTGATTAAAAAGAACAATCAGAAAAAAACACCAACTAACTTTCTTGAGCATAAAACCTCCATTCAAAACCATTGATGAAATAATTTATATTACAAATCTTACTATCTACTTAATAGCAGCAATACTCTATAGGGTAATTGATATAAAAAATTGCTATCACACTAAAAAGCTTTATTATCCATAATCAATAACAACTAAGCCAATTTACAGCAATTTAGTACAATACCCTCTCATTTTGATCTGATGATTATCTTTCCTTGATGCCTTATTCCAAAAATTACGATGTCCTTATCATTGGCAGTGGCGGCGCTGGACTGAGTTTAGCGCTCAAACTGGCTGATCAGTCAACACACGTTGCTGTTTTATCAAAATTCGCCTTGACCGCGGGCAGTACCTACTATGCTCAAGGCGGCATATCGGCCGTTTTCGGTGCTGATGATTCTATTGAATCGCACATTGAGGATACTCTGGTTGCAGGAGCAGGACTTTGTGACCCTGAAATTGTAAGACTCACCGTTACCCACGGAAAAAGCTCAATCGATTGGCTGCGCCAGCAAGGCGTTATTTTTACAGAAGAAAAAACAAAATCCGGCGAAAAAAAACTGCACCTCTCCAGGGAAGGCGGGCATTCACACCGGCGTGTTGTCCATGCAGCGGATGCAACGGGCAAAGCAGTGTCGCTATCGCTCATAGAGCGTGCTCAGGAACACTCCAATATCGAATTGTTTGAGTATCATAATGTTGTTGAGTTAATAACAGCGCCAGGCTCCGATCAAACTGGGAAACGAATCTTGGGCGCCTATGTTCTAGACTCGAAGAAACAACATGTTAAAACCATAGCCGCACGCGTCGTGGTTCTGGCAACAGGCGGCGCAAGCAAAGCCTATCTTTACAGCACTAATCCACAAAGCTCAACCGGCGACGGAATAGCCTTAGCCTGGCGCGCAGGCTGTCGCATCAGCAATATGGAATTCATGCAGTTCCATCCAACCTGCCTTTATCATCCCAAAGCCCAGTCTTTCCTTATTAGTGAAGCGGTAAGAGGCGAAGGTGGCAAATTAATCCTGCCTGACGGTTCATCTTTTATGCAACATTTTGATCCGAGAGCGGAATTGGCTCCTAGAGATATTGTTGCCCGGGCCATCGATCATGAAATGAAAAAACGCGGCATAGACTGCGTTTATCTCGACATTAGCCACAAATCAGAACAGTTCATCCGCGAGCATTTTCCAACAATTTACCAACAGTGCCTTGAATTTGATATTGACATCACCAAACAGCCCATCCCTGTCGTCCCGGCCGCGCATTACACCTGCGGCGGCGTGTTAACGGACAGTTACGCGCGCACCGACATTACAAATCTCTATGCCATAGGAGAAGTTGCCAGTACCGGTTTGCACGGCGCTAACCGTATGGCCAGCAATTCGCTACTCGAGTGCCTGGTCTTCGCTGATCGGGCCAGCGAAGATATTTTGCAGAAGCTTCCCCGCATTTCTCCTATTCCAAAAATCCCGGACTGGGATGAATCAAAAGTCAGTGATTCAGATGAGGAAGTGGTTGTTTCTCACAACTGGGATGAACTGCGCCGCTTTATGTGGGACTACGTGGGCATAGTTAGAACGGATAAGCGCTTACACCGTGCGATGAGTCGTGTGGAACTGCTAAAAAAAGAAATCGCTGAATATTACAGCAACTTTCGCGTTACCAGTGACCTGCTGGAATTACGTAATCTGGTCATTGTCGCCGAATTAATCATCCGTTGCGCACAACAGCGCAAAGAAAGCCGCGGTTTACATTTCACACTGGACTACCCGGAGCTGGATTACAGCAAACCGCCGCAAAACACTATTCTGACGCCCGGACATCTTCGCTAATGTCGCTAGAATCCTTCTAGCAGAAACTCAACTTCCCGAGCCGCCTTTTCACAATCTATAGCCGATTGCTCAACGCGCCGTTGCAAAAGAAGTCCAATATTTAAACCATCGATGTCACGGGAAGCATACTCATTAAGAGGGCCGCATATTTGCTCCATATGCTGTTCAGCCCGTAATAAAGCATCAGAATTTTTGACTTCACCACCGTCCAATAACATCATAACCTGGCTGGTCATACTGTTTTGCAAACGAAACGCTTCTTCCACATGACGGGCAAATTCTTCCCGTGACTGACCGTTTGCGCCATATCCAAAAAAAGGAGTCGCACACCCTGATAATATAACTGCAACAGCAATCATCATTAAGCTTCGAAGATTAACCAAATCCTTATTCCATATTACCATTTGACTCTTTAAACCACGTTTATGGCGCTCACTGATTAATTAACCAATATACTATAAATCCAGCTTATCTGAATACGAAAAGTACAACATTCAGCCGAACACACACCGTTTTACAACAACAAAACACCTTAATATTCTCCTTGTTTTTTTGTATTATTCAACCATTCTGGGTGTATACTTCAATCAACTCTTTTCCTATAAAAATTACAACAACCACGGTGTCAATCTGATGACTGAAAAGACAGCAAGCAAATACCTGCTCAACCTTGAAAAACATTTCGCCGCTGACAATCCGACATTGCTGAAAGCATCAAAAATCTTTCATGAACTAGATCAAATTGAATACGATTTAGGACTCATCGAAATGGATGAAACGACCGCCAGTAAAAGTTCATGGTGGCCAATAATCAGCCTGATTGGCGGCAATTCAACAGCCAAATCCAGATTCATCAACAGTTATCTTGGCTCAGAACAGCTGTTTTCTGGAATTCAGGCATCCAGCCACAAATTCACTGTACTACTGCATAACAATCAATCCACCCCAGCAACCTTACCCGGTACTGCGCTGGATGTTGACCATCGGTATCCATTTTACCAAATCAGCCGTAAAATTGAACAGCGGCAAGAAGGCGAGGGAAACCGCATTAATTCTTATCTGGAATTAAAAACCGTTAATAGTGACCGTCTAAAAAGTAAACTGTTCATTGATGCGCCTAATCTTAGCGCTGCGCCAATCAGTCCGGTTACCTCACTGTTAACAAAACATGTCATTGAAAACTCAGATTTGGTTTTTATTTTTACAGATGTTTTTGACTCAACATCGCCACTGATCGATGAATTAATCGAGTTAATCGCCACCCACCAGGATTCCAACAAATTTGTTTATCTCATAGACGAACCTACAGCAACATTGAGTTCTCCTGCAAACAGTGAAGTCATATCTTCCTGGCAAAGAAAACTATCCGGACTGGGGCTAAATACCGGTGAGTTTATTATTCTCCCTAATCAGGAAAATAGTATTAATCCTCAAAGCCCTGCCAACTTTGCCGCTATCGATCAGCGCATAGCCAATGTAGGGCATGACCGTTCTTACCGCGTTCTAAACTCACTGGAAAAGAATATTTATAACATTGAAAATGTCGTGATTCCTGAAGTAAAAGATGCCATCTCACAATGGAAAGATCGAGCAACTTTTTCCAGCCTGATTATTCTTGGATTCATTGCCACCTTTGCCATTTTCGCTGAAATACAAACCGGCATCTTAGAACTCTTAATAGATCCCATTATTGGTCCTGCGATACTGCTTACGCTAATTGCGATCATGACACCATTGCATATTCTTATTTGCAAACTCCAGGCAAAGCTAATCATCAATCAACTAAATGCTCGGCAAAAAGAACTTCATTTAATGGAAAATCTGGCCAATATCTTTGAAAAAAATATGACATTCTGGCGCATGATGCTTCCGATTAGCGACCCCATTGGCTGGAATAAAAAAACAAAAGCCCGTTTAGCCCAGATTTCCGACAAAACCAGAGAACTGGTTCAATCGTTGAATGATAATTTCAGTACGTACAATGAACGATCATTCACCAGCTATTCGGATCCATCGGATTTCAAGTAAACCTAGAGAACGCACATAGTTTGTAACGACACAAGCTCTGCATGACTTCGTACAATTAACTATGGATATTTTAAAACAATACCTGCCCCTATGCTGGTTAGAAAATAACCCGCTTGAGTTGCCAAGATCAGTTGATTTTTTTAAAAAAAATCTCTTGTTCTATTTTATTGTTGAGTATCTGATGCAGGCGAATATGACCGACGACCCTTTCGAGTCGTTCATTGAAGTTGGTATAGAAACATTACTGATGCTTATGTTCATAGGCGCCATGCTGTTCGTCAATAAAACCCTGTACGCTTACATACAAGTGGTAACAGCGATTCTTGTTTGCGCGAATGTAGTCGCTCTTTTCATCGTGCCGGTGATCATCTGGCTAACCATCAGCGAATCCCCTTTAAGCTATTATTTTTTTGGTCTGCTTTTATTATGGGACTATGCCTTGGTAACCCACATTTTCAAACAATCCCTATCTATCAATCTTTTCGCCAGCCTGGCCTTATCTTTGCTCTATTTTATAGCCACCTATCTTGGTGCTTTTGCGCTGGGACAATTGCTGTAGTAGACCTTTGTTCAAACACCCCACCTGACCTTCTCCGCCAATCAACTTCGTGTTGATTCAAAAACAGCCTTATAAGATACATACATCAAGGTTGAAACCAACATATACAAAACAGGCGTTAACAAAGGCATTACTCCAGCACCAATTAACACCGCCGCAAATACAAAAGCCATCAATTTATACATTGCGACATCGTTTTCGGAGGATGCCTTTGCACCGCGTTCTTTTGCCTGACTCCAGCTATAATTTTTGAACAGCATCAACGGATAGCTGAACCAGCTGGCAAAGGTAGTCAGCATTAGCAAGACAAAAAGCAGAGTGACCATTGCAGAAGAATAGATCCACCCTGCTATCTGGCGCATTGATTTATCGTCCAGACTCTCTGTCTGTATGTCCCAGTAAAAAAAGAACTGACTTATTTTGTAGATTTCACCTGAAGAAATATTGGCCACTATTCTGAAAACAAACCAACAAAGTACAATGCTGCTTGCCGCTAAAACAGCTAACGGCAAACTTCTTCTAACCACCCAGTAAAAGCTCACCGAAGTTTCTGCCGCTGACTTCAGGTCGATATATTTGGCAACCCCTACGCCAACAAATAAACACGTTACGGAGAGAAAAACACCCAGTGCCAACGAAACCCGTCCGATACTAAAAAGAATACCGATAAACAAAGTGTATCCAGCCCAGACCAAAGGCGCACGAACAATCAATACTACTGCTTGCCTCAGCCAGTTGCCAAAGGTTATTCTTGTCACAAGGAAATCCGCGAAATCCCGACCGCTTTACGCAATTCTTTAATAAAAGGAACGCTAATCGCACGCGCTTTTTTTGCGCCGTCCTGCAATTCATCTTCAATATGATCCGGCGCCTGCATCAATGCATCATACCGCTCCCTTGCCGGAGTGATGTGTTCATTAATATGTTCGAACAGCACCTGTTTCATTTCACCCCAACCAATGCCATCTGCGTAACGCTGGCGTATTTCATCAACCTCTGATTTAGTAGCAAAAGCCTGATAAATACTAAATAAAGTGCAGCCCTCGGGATCTTTTGGCTGCCCCGGTTCCAGCGAATTGGTTTTAATTCTGTTAATCAGTTTTTTTAACTTTTTCTCCGGCTCAAACAAAGGAATGGTGTTGTTATAACTTTTACTCATTTTACGACCATCCAGACCGGCCAATGTTGCGGCATTCTCTTCAATCACCGCTTCTGGCAAGGTAAAATGTTCACCATAAATGTGATTAAAACGTCCGGCAATATCCCTGGCCATTTCAATATGCTGAATCTGATCTTTGCCTACGGGAACTTTATTGGCATTAAACATCAGCATATCGGCCGCCATTAATATAGGGTAACTGAACAAACCCATGGTAATGCCTTTATCCGCATCGTTTTCACCGCCTTCTTCATTTTCAGCAACCGCCGCTTTGTAGGCATGTGCCCTATTCATCAGGCCTTTTGACGCCACACAGCTCAACATCCAAGACAATTCCATAATTTCAGGCACATCTGACTGCCGATAAAAAACCGCATTTGATGTATCCAGCCCCAATGCCAGCCAGGTCGCAGCGATTTCAAGACTGGATTGCCTGACCCTTTCAGGCTCCTGACACTTAATCAAGGCATGGTAATCCGCCAAAAAATAAAATGGTGAAACATTCTCGTCTTTACTCGCTGTAATGGCTGGCCTGATGGCACCCACATAGTTACCTAAATGAGGCGTACCCGTGGTTGTAATTCCTGTTAAAACTATTGCTTTATTCATTAGATAACACTCAGAAGTCTCGTTTATTTAAGATAAAAAATGATCACCATATTACATAAATTCAGCCTAATATCCAGCGGAACAGCTCAATTCATAACAACATTTTAAATCATGCTCTGTTAATGTACTTTTTATAGTAAACTTCGAAGCTGAAGATAGGTGAATCAACTTTAAACTTAACAGGAAGAATTAACTTGCTGGAATATGATGAAAAACGCAACTATATCCGGATGGAAATAGACTGCGACATTACCTACAGACTTGCTGATTCAGATGAATTGCACCAGGGACGATGCTCCTCACTCAGTGGCGCTGGCGTTTCATTTTTTACTAACCGTTATTTCGATTCGGGCAAAGCCATGGAGGTAAACATTATTCCAAAAAATGCGATAACCCCTCCGATGACTGCTTTTATCGAGGTTGTTCGAAGCACCCAACAAGACGACGGCAGCTACGAAGTAGCCGCCACTATAAAGAGTATAAAAGGGGATTAACTCCCCTCTATTAAAATCATTTTTTATTATGTATACAATTACCAAAGAAGTGTATTTTTGTTACGGCCACCGGTTAATGAATCACCCTGGCAAATGTCGAAATTTACATGGCCATAGCGTTAAAGCTTCGATTTCCATACAACAGGAGCAGCTCAACGATCAAGGCATGGTCTGTGATTTTTCCGACATTAGAGATTGTGTTGAAGCCTACATAGATCAGCATATTGACCACAACTTTCTATTACATAAAGATGACCCGATCATCCCGATGCTCACTGAAAACAAAGAACGCTTCCTCGCCCTTGACGAACATCCCACCGCAGAAGTCTTAAGTAAAATGATCTATCAACATCTGAAACAGGCCGGTTTTAACGTTGCCCAAGTAGTATTATGGGAAACAGCCAGCGCCCATGCCGGCTACAGGGAAAACTGACATCAGTCATGAGTTTTGTAAATCCGATCAACAAATCTATCTGCCTGGAATATGTCTGCGAATCCAACTATCAAAAACTTTTCAAGTTAATTCCAGACTTGATGGCGTTTAAAGAATCCGCGATTGGACTTGCACTTCACAACACCACATTGCATCTTGAAATCATTGAGCGTACGCCGCATACGATGACAGTGGAACTTAGTCATTGCTTCAATGGAAATCTGGATGAGTTTCTGGAACCTGCCGTTAAGATAAGAGTTTATCTGGATGCGCAACTTGCTGAAGTATTAAGCGATCATGCCCGGGCAGGTGTATCACAAGTTTTTAAAGATCCCGGCTTAACTCGTGAAATCATGAATTACAAATGGCGCTTAAACTATTTTCTGCAAAAGTGGCTGGATCACTGCTTAAAAAAAGATTATCAATTCAGCACTAAATCTTTGAATACAGAAGCCTTGGCTTAAGTTGTCTAATTCTTGCAGAGTGATTTCAAACATTTATCTCGATAGCAACACCTGATAGCATCCAAACGGATGGACTTGTACCGACCACCAGCTCAAACCAAAACGTTAGATTTCATAGAACCGCCTCAATGTGAAATTTAACTTAACAATATCAATGAGGTGGAATTTATGGAAAAATATTATGAATAGTCTTACAGCACTCTCTTTAAGTATTGCCATTCTGAGTGGAGTCGCAACGTTTTTGGCAGTAGGGCCTCTTAGCGGTATCTTTTTTATATGGGCCGCAACCATCGCGTGGGCAGCCTACTTTTTTCTGGGCGCCAACCAGGAAGCCTTAAAAAACACTATCGTATGTGGAATTTTCGGCGTTGTCATGGCTTGGTTAACCGCCGTTCAACTCACCAATATTGCACCAGATGCCGTTCTTGGCTTTCCGTTCTGGGCTGCTATCATCGTAGCTTTTTCAGTTGTGGTGCTGTGCCTTGCAGCAGTTGTCCCGGCCCTTGCCTCAATACCTACCAGCGTATTAGGTTATTCAGCAACATTTGCCTATCTGTTACAAACTCCTGACAAACTGAATAAAGAGATTCTGCTGAATGCTTCTTTTGATAACCCTTTAATTGTGATATCCATCTCTATCGTAGTCGGGGCGTTCTTTGGTCACTTCTCAGGACAACTGAGCGCTAAATGGACCAAAGCCTAACACGCGACTGTAACCTCAAATCAAACTGATAAGCTAAATCTGCATAGGCTTAATCATTGTAACGTACAGTGATTAAGCCGCTTGATGCTGCAATACCCTCTGAACACACCGTAACAGTTCAAAGTTGCTTAAACTTTCAATACTGCAACTAACTCTCCGAATTATTTCCATACCACCCAACTGATGCGCAAAAAACAACCCGTACTAAACTGGCTTAAATTACTGTCGGCATTATTTCGCATCGGCCGCTCACATCCCTTGCTATTACTCATTATTCTGGCATTTGGATTGGGCGGGTATGCTTATGAAGTCAAGATTGCCCGACCAGCGTTGCTTTATCAAGGCGCGCCACAATCCATCACTGCGAAAAATTTCGAGACTTGGTTTCGCATATTGCGTAATCATGGCTTTATTTTGGGTTATTCCGATTTACGTGGCAATCCACTATGGGTGGAATACGCATTGACCGCACCTACAGAAAACACACCCCCCTTAAAACGCCCAAGCCGCTTTGAAACAGACGTGCGCAGCATCAATCGTGTCAGTCACGACAGTTATAAGCAAAGTGGTTACGACCGTGGACACATGGCGCCGAATTACGCAATGAGTCATCTTTATGGCAAGGAAGGTCAGGCAGACAGTTTTTTGATGACCAACATCACCCCGCAAAAATCCAAGCTCAATCAGAAACTATGGCAGCGTCTGGAGGAAGTAGAAATCAAGTATTTCGCCAAAACCTTTGGCAAAATATGGGTGATGACTGGGCCGGTTTTTAGTGGCACGGCCAAGCGATTAACTTCAGACTGGACAGTGGAAATACCGACCGCATTTTACAAAATTTATATATCAGAAGCCACGCCAAACAAACCCTCTATCGCTCTGGCCTTTTTAATACCACAAACGGTTAACGGTAAAGAGCCCCTGGCGCAGTTCGTGACCAGTATCGACAACATAGAAGCGCGAACCGGCATTGATTTTTTTGCTGAACTGGACGATCGCGTCGAGGCGCCTTTGGAAGCGGCTATTAAGCCACAACCATGGAACTTGCAAGCCGTCAGCAAACTGCCGTCACGTTATTAACGAAAGCTGGTAGACAGACTGCCAACAAAACATTCATCAAAATGCCGGAGCTCTCAGCAACTGCTCCATGCGCTGATCTGCCTCCTCAACCAGTCCATAATCCTCGCCTTAAACTTTGGCTAGATCCCCATAAAGAAATATTTATTGATCTGGCTCAATTTTTTTATTCCGCATTTTGTTTAAATAGCGACGCGTTGATGCAAATCAACTGTTGCCCTTAATCAATATAGGTGGAGAATCACTATGAATGAAACACAAGAAAAAGATAATTTCTGGCTTTATGTAGCTGGCCTTGTTTTAGCCATGATTGCTCTCGTGGTTACAATTAAAAGCAGTGAGCATGGTAAGTACGAGTCCTCAGCAAAAGCGATTGCTGAAGACGCCTCTAATTCAGCGTATAGAAACAAATAAAAAACTTTTCCTTCTTAGCAGTAATTATCGTTTTGCCGCATTCAACAATTTAAATACCTTCCTCTGGGTTGTTGAGTGCGGAAGTTCAATTAAATCTTCGTAACCTGGGTTGTTTAGTGATTAAGCCATAAGAAATTAAACAGCCCTTTTTTAGCAGTGAGCGTGCAAGTACGAATCCTCTGCAAAAGCGATCGCTGAAGATGCCTCTAATTCAGCGTATAGAAACAAATAAAAAACTTTTCCTTCTTAGCAGTAATTATCGTTTTGCCGCATTCAACAACTTAAATACCTTCCTCTGGGTTGTTGAGTGCGGAAGTTCAATTAAATCTTCGTAACCTGGGCTGTTTAGTGATTAAGCTGTATAAAAATCAAACAGCCCTTTTTTATTTGTTATTTTCAATTGCTTGGATTTAACTTCTATCAGTTCCCGCGCTTGAAAGAGATGAATAATTCGACTAACTGTTTCATGTGCGATTCCCAGATAATTTCCTATTTCTTCCCGTGACATGCTCAGGCGAAACTCCAGCTCCGAGTAGCCACGCATTCTCAATCGATCTGAAATATGCAATATGAAGGAAGCCACGCGCTCTTCAGCAGACCGGCGACTGAGCATCATCTTTTGTACCTGGGCATCAAACTGGTTACAGGATCTCTGCAGCAACACTTGACTTAAGCCGGGCGTATTGACGGCCACTATCTCAATTTTATGCGCTGGCAAATGACAATAATTCACTGTCTCTAATGCTATGGCAGTACAGTTATGGATTTGTGAGGACAAGCCGTCAAATCCAAGTAATTCTCCCGGAAGAATAAAATCAACTACCAGCTCATTGCCATTTTGATCAAAACTCATTAATTTTGCACTGCCGGAACGCAAGGCAATTATGCCTCTGAATGGGCTCCCTGCATGGTATATGGCCTCACCCTTTTGACGTATATTGTCCCGACTAACCAATAAGCCGAGCTCTCCCACTTCTGACCGGGGCAACCCTTTAGGGATGCACAAATTATCCAGGTTACAGTTCGCGCAAGTGACTGCTGTTTTAGTTGTCGATGAATTTGACGTTGTTGAATTTATCATCATTTTGAAATCGAGAAAGGGGGCATTGAGATCAGAATGAAATCAATTTATCAAAAACTTAACTGCACCACAAGGAATCTTGTCACGCTTCAGGACGCCCAACTTACCACAGGAATTCATTCCTATCAGAAATTAAGCCGTCTGATGCTGCAAAGCCGCTCTTACACAGCGTAAAACGCCGTAACTGTACTGACCATCAAACAGATCATAAACAGGTTTAAGTGCGTTCTTTTGCTCTTCGGGCAGATTGATAATACCATCTTCTATCAGCCTGATTTCCTGCTCCGGTAATTCAACAACATCTGCCAGCACTAATATGCCCTGCTCCAGAGACTGCGCCAGATGTCCATAAATGGTAGTCTCTTGCAGTTCCCTTTGCTGGGCGATCTGCTTTACACTGTAACCCAACCTGAATAAAGCTACGGATTCGGCCATCGTATCCCTCAGGCCAATCGGCCCGCTGTTGTTGAGATCGACAAATTCGCTGATCACCGCCAGAAATTCATCGGCATACAGTTCCAGCTTGCGCTCGCCGATACCGGACAGCATGCTCATTTGCTGTCGATTGGTCGGCTTGACTTCAAGCATCGCCATCAGGGTTGCATCATGAAAAATAACATAAGGCGGCACATCCTGGTTCTCGGCAATCGCCTTGCGCTTGGCGCGCAAAGCATTCCAGAGCAGCGTATCGTCACTTTTAGCAAACTGCCTGCCGGCGCCTTTACTGACTTTTGTTTTCTCCGGCTGTAGATCCTTGCGCAACATCAGTTGCTGCTCGCCTCGCAGAATCGGGCGACAAGCCTCTGTCAGCTGCAGCGCGCCAAAGCGCTCAAAATCCACGGCAACCAAC